>Ga0335074_10001461_pt1 | contig 32056 bp, 34 predicted proteins | sample Lox_Sample_23_FD_206715 | JGI IMG/M metagenome (GOLD analysis project Ga0335074, IMG submission 206715) | Soil microbial communities from Loxahatchee National Wildlife Refuge, Florida, United States - Lox_Sample_2.3 | ecosystem: Environmental > Terrestrial > Soil > Wetlands | place: USA... | reverse complement strand
CCATGTCGGCGTGGGCCAGCAGCATACGCTCCTGCTCCTCTGACAGCGTGCAGCCCATCAGCGCCACCACGAACGGATAGCCTGCCTGGCTGACCTTCACGGAATAGCTGTCCTCAAAGTGCCGCTCGATTTTGGCTTCCCTGCGCTCGTTCAGCGGCCCGCAGCGATGGGCGGTGGAGAGTTACTGAGTTGATGATGCGGCCTCACCTGAAAGCCACACCGCGAGCAGATCTTCTACCAATTCGCTGAACTCCCTCCCCTGCCCTTCTTGCAGCAGGCGTAGCTTGACTGCGTGGTGGGTTGCTTTGCGGATATAGGCGGTGACTTGGGCGTAATCCGGATCGGTACGCTTGCCAGATGGCCGGCCCCGAGGTTTAGACATTTCAGCAACCTGAATATCTGAGTGTTCAAGTTGTTCCGTACGCAAACTTTCAGCAGGCTGCGTTTTGGCAGTTTTTAGAAAATCAAACTTGCGGCTCACCTGATGACCTCCTCCCCTACTCCCCGGTAATCCCCCCAACCCAATGGCGCCCGTGGATCGTCCACGGAACGTATGAGCACTCCGGCAAGCGCGGCCTTTTGAAATGCGGCCAGCCGCCGGATTCCGCCAGCGAAAAGCGGCAACCCGCAATCCGCGAGCGTCGCCCTAGCCTCTTCTCCGTCCTTGGAAGGCTTCGGCGGGATGATCGTCAGCAGCACCTTGAACCTGCCGCCAATTTTTCCCAGAGCTTCAGTTGTCTGCATCAACGCGTCGAGCGAAAGCGCATCTGGACAACTCGGGATAATGAGCAGGTCGCAGCCGTCAGCCAGGCTTTTTAAATCCTCTTCCTCCGGCCTAGCTTCAGTGTCGATAACCACGTGCTGGTAGTCACGCGCAAACTTCGCGGCCTGCCGTTCGTCAATCACCCGGAACGGAAGTTGTCCCCTCTTGGCCCAGCCTGTAGCACTCCGATTAGGGTCGCCGTCGATGAGTAGCGTTGGTGCCAGATCCTGGAGAAATCCAGCCAAGTGCACGGCCGTGGTGGTCTTCCCTACCCCGCCTTTATGCGAAGCCACGGTGATGATCATCACTTGACATAATAGCTAAAAATTCAGCGTTGTGAATTGTTGAAGTTTTGCGTACGTGAAAGTTTCTTGCTATGCTACACCTGCCAGAAAAATCCTCCGTCCTCCTCTCGCTGACCTCGATTGAGATCCAACAGCAAATTACCGGCATCATGACCAACCCCCGCCTAGACTAGGCATTTGGCTCATGTCAAAGTCGCTTCGACGGCCCGTGTGGAATCACGCGATAACCGTGTGGAATCACGCGATATCGGCGTGTGGGTTCAGGCGATAAAACCGTGTGGAATCACGCGATATCGGCGTGTGGGTTCAGGCGATAAATTTCAATAAAAGTCTTTTGAAACCAAGGGGAAATCGAGACAAGAGTCTTTGTTTAGAGTATTCTCTAGAGTATCAACAACAGCAGATGTGAACGGCGACAACCTGGCGGGTAGGGGAGAGAAGAAGGTTGTTGCTGTTGCTGCCTAAAAAAAATGGACCAGCAGCCAGTTACGGAAAACAAAACTTTCGAGCTGCTGCCGCTCACCCCGGAGCAGCACCGCGTAAGCGCCCCACCTCGACGGACCACCGATCTGCCGTTTTTTTACCTGACCAAAAAAAAGGAGCTGTTGGAGCAACCCATCCACTACGAAGGAGCTGACGAAAACAACCGACCGATTCGCTGGACAGTTACCCCAAACACCATCATCGGTGCACCGGCAATTGACGCACATAAAATTTGGCTACAGCTCGTTATCCCGACAATTGAACAGTACCGTGCCAAAACCGGCCAGGTCCCTCAGATTTTGCCCCTAGGTGGTGTTCGAAAATGCCTTCGGCTGATTGGCCTGACAGAAGGAGGCCGGCAAGCCCGACAACTTCTTGAGGGCTTGAACCGAATTGCATCAGCCTGGTGTGAAGCAGATTTTTTTGTACCGGTCCAAGATGCCAACAATAGAATCCGGCTGGTGCCGATCAAGGGAAAATTTTCCCGTCTGAGCATCTACGCGATTGGCGAGAAACACCTTACTGATGACCAACTCGCCGCAGGCAAATTTGATTTTGACTTCGACCTCGATGCGACGCTTTATCTTCAACTGCACCAATTGGAGATGCTCATCCAGGAAAACCAGGAGCATCGGTACATCGACAACCAGTACATGTTTTCAGTCGAGCCCACCGGCCGGCGGTGGTTGGAGATCATGGGTCCGAAAATTTTCGGGGTCGTCAAAAATAACGGCACGCACTGTGAGATCCACTACTCGTGGTACGTAAAGCACCATCACACACTTCAGCGCCAGACGGCCCGCTTCCGGATGGTCGAACAGATGAACCGTGTTGCGGCCGACCACATCGCATCGGGTTACATTCTGAAACCCGAGTACCGCACTCTGAAAGAATCCGAAAAAGAGATTGACCTTCTTATCCGCTACACTCCCGGACCCATGGCCCGTGAATCCACGAATCGCATCCGGGCGAACTTGCGGCACCCACCGACGATCGCGGAACCAACGCCGGCTCAGAAATTGGACAGCGCTCAACACGCCGGTCGCCCTCGGCAACGCCGCCTCAACCTGGTGCCGCCCACCGAGCCACAACCGCAGCCGGCCGTACCCGCCGTGGTCATCGATTACCGCATCATCGCTGAGCTGGCCAAGAGGGGAGTAGGGGAGACAGACGCCCGACAGCTTCTGGCCGCCCTGCCGCCCGGCCAGCCGATTCTTGACCAGCTCGAATATGGCGACCACCTCATCGCCCAAAAAAAGGGCAAGATCACCAACCCCCCCGGCTTTTATATTTCCTTGCTCCAGCGCAATGTTCCCATCCCTCCGAGCTTTGAGACCTCCCAGGCCCGAAAAGCCCGGCAGGAGGCAGAATTTGCGAAACGGCAGGCCTTCCAGAACGAACAGGCAGCCGCCCTGGCGGCCGAGGAAGCCGAAGAAGTCCGCCTAACCGCCCAATTCGAGCAACTGCCCGAGCCAGACCGCCTTGCCCTGCTCTTGCAGGTCAAGGCTGAGCAGCTCAAGAAATATCCCAACATGGCCCACTGGCTCAAGACCAACCCCGGAGCCGACAGTTTCCTGAAGGCTGGCGCCAGGCGCAAGCTCAGGGAAGGCTGGCAGCTGCCCGCAGCCCAGAGCGAACCAAAGCACCCCGAAAAAGCCCAAACCTCCCAATCCGGAAACCCGCACTACGCCACAAATCCCCCGGTGCGTCAAGCCGACCGCTTACAAGAAATTGCTCCCGTGCAGACCGTGGCCGAGCAGCCACAGCCTGCACCGGGCTACCCCCTGGAAAACTTGGCCGCCGTCCTGGCCACCCCACAACTGCCTGCTCCCGCGGCCGTGGAGCAGTCCGCGGTGAAACCGGCTCCGGCCGCTGAATCGCAGCCGGCAAAGCCTTCTATCGACCCCCAGCAGCCCTAAAAAATTTTGCCGCAAGCCTAGACATACGCCTAAGCAAAGAGGTATGTCTAGCTTGCTGTCGCTATCGCTCCGAAAACAAACTAGTTCCGCGCGCCTCCTAGCGGAGGCTGGCCCCTTCCCTCCGCCTTCGCTCACCGCTCCGGACGGCTGCGCTCTGGTTCGTGCTATCGCCCGACCCAGCCCCGATTATCATCGGGGACGCTTCGGGTCTGCGGGCCTATCGGCTCCTCGACCTGGGAAGGGGCCAGCCTCCGCTAAGCTTCGGCGCGCGGAACTAGCAAACCAACTCGCCCGCAGATTCCGGCCACTGCCGGGCGGGCGGATATTAAACTGGTTGCCAACCGGCGATTGAAACTACCGCAGCAGGTCCTACCGGCTCCAGGGCTGACTGCCGCCCGCTGAAGCGTCCCAGTTGCCCTGCCCCAGGGGAGACAGCCCCAGCTACCGCGACTCGGCCACTTTTTCGGATTACCCCGCCGGGATGTTCCCGACCCTTGAGCGTGTAAAACAGCGGTCCAGACCGCTACACGACCCAAGCTTTCGAGGGATCAACGGGCTAGGAAAAAAATAACAGGCCCCAACCTCTGACTGCGTTAGTGCGCAGTTGCGCACAATGGGGCAGGGGACATATAACACGGAAACTGACGTTTCCACCCCATCCACCCGCCCAACTGCGCAGGCCGTCCCCCCTGCGCTTTTTGAATTGGCCGCGACTTGCCTTGCTCGCGGTTTCTCAGTGTAGCCGCCACCCTGCCGCGTCAAGGCTTGGCCAGGGTTTCGCCCCAGGGCGGAGGCGGTATGCCAAGCCGTTGACCCGGCAGGGCACCCGGCGGCTCCAGCGGCCTTGCGGCGAGCAATGCAAGCGGCCCACCGCCAAAGCTATTGAAGCTTGCCCGAAAGAGGACAAACATATGTCCCGAACAACTGGGCACAGCCAAAGAAGGGAAGGGTGCAGGAAGTTCCTCATCTTTAACCAAACCGACGGCGTGTGCGTTTATCCGCACGCGGTCAGCCGCGGCAAAGCCCGGCGGATGACCGCGAAACTCGTTGAGCGGTACCGCCGCCAGGGCTACTACGCTTCAGTACGGGGTGCATCCCAGTCTCCGAACTGTCATTGGTCCTAGTGCAGGAGGAGCACCGCAAGTAGGGAGCACGGAGAGGGCAGGGGAGAACCCCGCCCTCTCCTCTTTTGTGTGCCGAGCATGTTCGACAGCTCGGGGGTGAAAGTCCCCTTCACAGCCTGATGGAGGCGAAGTGATAGCGAAGCGCAAGGGCGTTCCGGTGACGGAGGGTCTGAAAGAAGCGTGGAGCAAACGTACGAGCCGATGTACAAGAACCGGATCTGAGGCATACGGTGCCGGGCGAGCGGGCATATGATCGCGAAGCCCCTATCCATCAAAGGCGCTGGTTGTAAATTCGGCGGTTGCGTGCGGAAGGCGGTCGAGCTTACCTCGGGAGATCTGCCGTTTGTTCGGGAATCCGGACTGAGGGTGGAGCGATCCATCCTGACCGGGCGGCAGAAGTCAGCAGCGGGCGTAGTAGTCCGGCAACGGACGAAGGCCCAAACGGTCCTCCGCGAGGAGGGTAATGGGAGCGGTGAGTAAACAGCGCGACTCATGGACGACAAGCGGCAGAAGAACCAGCTAGTGTTGGCCTTCCTGGAGGAGGATAGGGGTGAAGCCTCGAAGAGCCTGCCGGAAGGGACCGAATCGTCTGCGGGAAAGCGCGGGATCGAAAGCCCGGCCATCACCGAACAGTTGATGGAGGAAGTCTGCGGGCGGGAAAACTGCAAGCAGGCATTGAAACGAGTCAAGGCCAACAAGGGGAGTGCTGGCGTGGACGGGATGACCGTCCAGCAGTTGCCAGAGTACCTGAAACAGCATTGGCCAGCTATTCGGGAACAGTTGTTGAGCGGGACCTATAAGCCGCAGCCGGTGAGGCGGGTGGAAATCCCCAAGCCGGACGGAGGGGTACGAAAGCTCGGTATCCCGACGGTGCTGGACCGATTCATCCAGCAGGCGGTGATGCAGGTGCTGCAAGGCAGGTGGGACCGGACGTTTTCCGATCACAGCTACGGGTTCCGGCCCGGACGCTCGGCGCATCAGGCGGTGGAGCAAGCGCAGCAGTATATCGCGGAAGGCTATCGCTGGTGTGTAGACTTGGACCTCGAGAAATTTTTCGACCGAGTCTCGCACGACAAACTGATGGCCAGAATCGAAGCCAGGGTCAGCGATCGGCGGTTGCTGAGGCTGATTCGGACGTTTCTGAAAGCCGGGGTGATGGAAGACGGGCTGGTGAGTCCGGTGGATGAGGGGACGCCACAAGGCGGACCGTTATCGCCCTTGCTCAGTAATATCGTGCTCGACGAGTTCGACCGGGAGTTGGAGCGGAGAGGTCTCCGGTTCGCGCGGTACGCGGACGACTGTAATGTGTACGTTCGCAGCCGGCGGGCGGGGGAGCGAGTGATGGCGAGCATCACGCGATTCATCACGACGAAGCTCAAGCTCAAGGTGAACCAGCAGAAGAGCGCGGTGGCACGGCCATGGGAGCGGAAGTTTCTGGGCTTTAGTTTCACAGCGAATCGGGAACCAAAACGGCGACTTGCGCCGAAAGCGGTGCTCCGATTCAAAGATAAAGTTCGGGAACTGACGCGACGGACGAGGGGTGTAAGCGTGGAGAGGATGGCCGAGGAGTTGGGCCGATATCTTCGCGGCTGGATTGGCTATTTCGGCCAATGCCAGACACCTTCGGTGCTGGAAGACCTTGAGAAGTGGTTCCGGCGCAGGCTTCGGTCTGCGATCTGGAAGCAGTGGAAGCGGGGCTCGGTGCGGTTCGCCGAACTGCGGAAACGGGGTGTGGGCAAGGATCTCGCCGCCCGAACGGCGGGCAGCGCTCACGGTCCGTGGAGGCTGGCGGATTCGCCGGGGCTTCATTTCGCGCTGCCCAATGCTTACTTCGACTCGCTCGGGATTCCGAGATTGACTGGCGGTCGATAGCTCAACCCGCCGAACCGCCCGGTACGGACCCGTACGCCGGGTGGTGTGACAGGGAAAGCGGGCGACCGCCTACCTATGTTTATTGCTCGCCGTCCAAAATGGAAAGGGCTAGGCGAATTGCACGGCAATGGCAATTCGCCTAGCCCCTGGCGCCGGCGTTTCAAGGGGCGGGAAGTCCAGGGCCCGCCCCTGGAGCCAATCTCAAAGAAGAAGCCGCTTCCTTGCTCGCAGGTCTTCCATTGTAACGGCACCCCAGGCCTGTAAAGCCCCTCCTATTGGATGGGGGGCTTTTTGCTTCTTTATCCGTCCCCCCTCGGCTGCACTCGGGTTGACCATAAATCGCTGCAAAGCCCACCCAAGGAAGAATGAAGCCGACCGGCTGTGACAGGCCTGGGCGTCCCCGCCGCTAATGTCGCCCTGTAGCGAGCAAGGCAAGCTGCCCGCTGCCAAAGCATTCAGGCTTGCCGAAAGGGACACACATATGTCCGAACAAGAAAAACCACAGGGCTTCATGGCAGAGCTCGACCAGTGGACCGAAGACAACGTCTTTGGGCCGCTGCTATCGACCGACGAGGAAGGCGCCCCCGAGGAACTCTCGGAGGAGGCCCTCAGGCAGGTCAAGCACGCCATCCGGGAGAAAGTCCTGGAGAGCTACAAGAACGGCTGCAAAGCCGGTGCTGGGCACGTCCGCAGGGAGTTCCGCGGCCGTGAGGCCGGCCAGCCAGTGGCCGTATCCGCCGCACGACGCTGAGTTGTCGGCAGCACCGAGGGGGCAGGGAAGACCCGCCCCCTCCTCTCTTTTTTGCTCGCAGAGATGGAAGGGTGGGGGGCGAATTGCAAGGCAATGGCAATTCGCCCCGCCCCTGGCTGAGCCGTTGCGAAGCACCGTAACGTCGAACCCATCAGGACCAGGGTTTCGCTTCCTGTTGGTTCTCGATTGTAATTCTGGGTTTTGGGCCGTCAAGGGGCGGCTTCTTTATTTCCCGTGGGGCATAAATCGCCGCGGGGCTTCACCCTTGACTGCCCAAACTTCCAGAATTGGCCGGACTCCATAATCAGTAAGCAAACCCCTATGGAGTACCAAATCAACATCAACTACCAGTTCACGGCGGAAAGCCAGTCCGAGGCCGCCGCCAAGGCCCGGCAATATATCAGCGATAATCTGACGGTCAGGCAACTGAAGGATGCCGTTTTAAGCCCGCAGGAGGTCGCCCGGCAGTGCAAGAGTTTCAGGAGCGCCCCCAAAGAGCACTTCTGCGTGTTTCTGCTGGACACTCAGAACCGGCTTATAGCCAAGGAAGTCGTCAGCGTCGGGACGCTGAACGCCAGCCTCATCCATCCGCGGGAATGCTTCCGGCCAGCCATCGCCAAAAGTGCCGCTTCCATCATCGTCGCCCACAACCACCCCGGCGGCAGTCTGGAGCCGTCTGATGAGGACTTGCTCATCACCAAGCGCCTGGTCAACTGTGGCATACTGCTCGGCATTGAACTGGTGGACCACGTGGTGGTAACGGCTGAATCTCACACGAGCTTTAGGGAGAAGGGCCTTCTTTTCGAATCAGGCGTCGAGGCGACGGCCTTGCCAGGATTCGCCTGGCCGGTATAGGTACAGGGAAAACCAGACCCCTGGCAATTTGGGGATTGAGCTTATTTCTTGTCAGTACCTACCGGTTTCCCGGTACTTCTCCAGCCACGTCTTCGTGGCAGCAAGAAATTGTGTGTCAAGGGATACCGGAAACATCTCCAATTCGGTCCAGTTTTTGAGGTCAAGCCACTCTGTATGATTACGATCTACTGCTACAGCCGACAGGAATGTCGCTTCCGCCGCCTCAGCTTGGCCAAGCAGAAACTCAGTATACGAACGGCTCATGAGGTGCTGATGCCTATGTTCACTACCTTTTTCCGTCGCTTCCGTGAACCGTCTCTGGGCTTCTTCGAGCTTCGTTACGGCTTCATCATGTAACTCATTGTTCATCAGCACCTTGCCTTCGCACAATAATGCCTGGCCCTCGGCGTTTATGGCATAGGCTAATTGACCGACGATTCTTTGATCCTTAGTATCCGCGAACCGTGTGCCCACCTCTTTGGCCGCCGCGACGGACGCGGCCAAACGCCTAGCTTTTCTTAGCACAAACGATTTTTCTACTAGGGTCCAAGCTACCTCGAACTGGAGATCGACGTCAGCGCTTTTGCCGAAGCGATCGACCACGTAATCACATTGCGCGATCGCCTCTGGTAAACGGCTGGCCTTACGCAAGAACATTGCGCGACACGCATAAGCATTTGCAACAGGCCAGGACAATTCAGCTGCTAGACCAGGGACATCCCACTTGTTTATAAATAAGGAGCACCGCTCGGTGGCGGCATCAAAATCCTCTGATGCCTCACAGGTTTGATAACGCTCAAGCAATGCCCATGCTAACGCCTTCTTAACTACTATCCAACCGACACCATCGAACCGTTGAGCCAGCGAGTTTGCCAACGCGTCTGCATCCGTGTGACGGCCCAGTTGTCGTAACGCCCGCGTGGCCTCCGTGCCAGCCCATACTAGATGCCCAAGTGTCACGTCGTCTGAAGCCTCGCAAAACTCCTGTTGCATACCCTCGTATGACTCCAACGCCTCGCCTGGCTTCCGCAACTCCACGCAATACCTTATTTGGCAGGACCATGCCTCGGCGCGTACCGCTCGGACTTCGGGATCTTTGGCTCCTGATATGTTAATGAGCAGCTCATTCACCAACACATAACTCCGATCCATAGAGCTACGCTCGGCGAGAATCTTTGCTATAGCGAGGATACTAGCTGTGGTGTCCAAGTATTCCTCTGGGTTAATGGCTACTAGAGGCCAAATTCTGTGTTGGGCTTCATCGGCCAGAGCTTGCCTTCGAGTGAGTTCGAAGGTCAATAGCGATAACGTCAATGCCGTGAGCTGTGAGAGCGGCCGGCCTATAACACTCATCGCTTCTTCAACATCAGTGCGGATCAGGTATTCGGCCAATTCCTCAAACTGTTCCAGCTGAAGCAGTGCAATTGCATAAAAGGCTCTAAGCAACGATAGTTGCTTCGGCCAATCGGCAAGTATCGGATCATCCAAAAAAGGGAGAATTGGTTCTGTGATCCGGACAATATCGCCCCAGCGGTTTTCCTCTAGGGCGGGGCCAACTTCACTAGCCGCGATCATGATCTTCGTCCGGAGAAGTGTCGGTGAAAAAGCGGGCTGTCCGTGCAGGACTGGCAGGTTCTTTTGTTGTGGCTGGCTATAGAGAACCTCTACAGGACAGATGAACTCCAGTCTGCCCTCCCCGCGCTGTATGTATTTGTAAGGCTTTTTGGTGTCTTCCAAAATCTGCCGCAGGTCTTTGACCAACCTGCCGTAGTTTTTATCTTCCGCCACCGCACTCTGAGCTGCCGAGCCGGAGAGCTTTTTGTTCCGGTCCTTCTTGCCCCAGAAGAGATCCTTGACGGCGGAAGCGTCAACCCCGGTTTCTCGGTGTTCGAGAAGATAAACCAGGAGGCGGCACGCCTGGGCTAGGTCTTGAAGCCGCTTCACCTCGTCGTTGGGGGACACAGGCCCGTGCTCTTTGACTTTATATAGCTTTCCGGGAACAAGCTTATTTTTGGGGCGCAACTGCAGGACGTATGGCCCAAACTTGTATTCGGCCACCTCTTGGTCGGCGGGCTTGCTTTCGGACATTCTCCTCTCTCCCTTGGATCACTTAATGGTGGACGCCGTCGGTAACCGTGGCGAAGAGTTCACAAGGTCTTTTTTTGTTTGACAGGTTTTGGAAACCGCCATATACTGCAACCGAACCCTCTGCCGGGCGCTAATCTGCCAGCATAACCTCTTTTCATAATTCAAAACAACATCCGATGAGCGAAAGGGAAGGTGGCAACCCTGCGTTCCAGACGCAGGATCGCGTCACCGAAATGCAGGAAAAGCCGGGTCACATAACTGATGTCCTTAGGAGCGTCAAGGGACAAATCTGGGAATACGTCAACAAACGGTGGCCGGCCTTTAGCGAAAGCGGGGAGGGCTTAGGAGAAGTTGTCTCTCAAGACTTCCTATCCCTGCTTATCCCGGCCGCGCTGGGGGTGGAGCTTAGTCAGGCCCAGCGAGTGTTCCTCAGGGTGGCCTTATGTGAGGCGGTGACGTTTAAAAAAAATCGAGTGTATGATCCCGACATTGACCGCAATAAGATTTTGGGCGTGGCAACGTACCTCAATACATTGGCTTTGCTAAAACTGCGTTAAATGATTGACAATAAATGCCCTACACCACTCTCAGGTTTGTCTGGAGTGGGTTTTGGTGCATCGGCGAGGTAGCTTCGGGTAGCCAAAAGTAGCTTCGTTGGGAGTTCCGCGTTTTCGGCGCCGCTGGCAGCATGGATTTAGGTGAAATGCGCCGATGAAGCCGAACTTGCCATCTCTAGATGCCGCGATAGCGGCGTTGCGCGGTGTCTCTACCGAAAGGTTGATAGCCATCGCAAGCCGGGTGAATAAGCTCGCGAAGACCCCTGACGCAGGTGATTTGTTCACGCGGCTCAACTACCTCTGGAAGGATGCCGCCCTTTCAATTCTGCTTACATCCCGTCCGGAATGTTCCTTTATTTGTAGGGCTGGCGTTCTCCGAAACGGCGCGGTGGGCCTGACGCTATCGACAGAGTCCTGTCGGACTGACGTTCACTGCTACCCGTGGCGTCTGTCTTCTTCCGCCGCCGTGGTGGTTGGGGAGTTGCGGCGCGACGTCCCTGTTGTCGCCCCGCTGTTGGCTGAAAAGTTGGCCGCGGCTCTCGCCGCGTAACGAGAGGTGAGGCAAAGTGATGCAGACAAGTACTCCGGCGTTCCGTCCCCGCCACCGGCGGATCTATAATCCACTAACCCTGCTGCTGCTTTTTGCAAGCAAAACTGACCCGAGGCTCATCGCCGTGTGCAGCCGTTGGGCCATCGCCACCCAAGCGGCTTTTGGTGTGTTGGTCCTGTTTACGTCCGCCCTGGCCTTCTGTTCGGCCTACTACACCCTTTCGACAGTTGGCGTCTCCGATCGCTGGCTCCCCTGGATTGCCGGAGCCTATACGGCGTTTATTTTTACAGTCGATAGGGAAATTGTAGGGAGCCTCGACCGTGCCACGGCCTTTGTTCGCCCCATCTTGGCCTTGTTCATTGGCATGGTGGTCGCGGTACCGGTGGAGCTATGGATCTTTCAAGACCGCGTTGACCAGGAGTTGGTCAAGCAGTATCGCCAGAACAACAAAGAGCAGCTCGACCAAATGCGGGAAGGCGAGGCTAGGCTGGAGCAGCGCCGGGCCGAGTTGCAATCGACGCTGGCCGATTTGCGCAAGCAAGATGCCGATTGGGGACACGTCATGGATGACGAGTTGGTGGGCCGCCCTAAGGACGGCCGCACCGGTGTCAGCGGCGTCGGTCCCGTCTTTGAGAACGCCAGGACGCAGCAGCAGGCAGTCCGTCAGCGCATTGCGGAAGTTCGGCGCGACCTGGAACAACTGGAACGATCCTTGCCGCAGGAACGGCAACGACTAGAGAAGGAGTTTCAGCGGCAGGAATTGACCAAGGTCACCAGCTTCGCGACCCGCTACGAGGCCCTCCAGGATGTCCTGCACAACTCGCCAGCCCTTAACCGCCTTTCCTGGGGCGTGACTTTATTTTTGATGTTTCTGGAGATGTCCGGTGCCTTGATGAAACTCTTGACGCCCCACGTGGATTATCAACATCTGGTCAATGCCGAGATCCAGGAGAACGTGCTGCGGATTGATGAAATTGCCTTCCGCAACTACGAACAGGCCAAAAGCGATCCCATGAAGCCTTACGTCTCCGTAGCGGAAAAATTCGCCTCGGTACGTTTTCCGGCCGGTGAGGAATTGGTCAGTGAAATGGAGGATGAAACCGCCGATGAAGAATCTGACGGTACTGCCGCCGAGCGAGCTGCCGACGGCAACGCCGCCTGACGCTTTCCGGGAAGACCGGGTGCTTTACGACCTGGCCAAGCTGGCCCACAGCCCCGGCTTGTTTCAGACCTATGTCGAACGCGCCAGGGTCCGCTTTACCAAGGCCGCGGAAAAGGCCGTCCTGGAACACTGGATCTCGTTTTACCAGGCCGGTGGCCGGCTGATCGACGCTAGGCTGGAAATGGAGCGGCGGAAAAGCGAGTACCTACGTCTGGCCGAAGAACACCGGGTCAAGGCCAAGGAGAACGAAGCGGCCATTGCTGCCCATGATGCCGATATTGCAGAGCACAATTTCCGGCGCGAGGTGGCGGAGTATAAGCGGCGGAACCTTGACCGGTTTATTGAAGGCGGCCGGCCGCCTGAAGATTGGCAGCCCAAGCTAACGGCACAGCAGCAGCGGGAAAAGCGCCACGGCGAGTCCGAAGCCCGACTACAGAAGCTTAAAGCCTTGAAGCAGGATGCGCTGAAACTTGCAGATGAGGATGAACGGCTGCAAAAAGTCAACGCGATTGACGACGAAATCCAGGCCGAGATGGACGAATGGAGAAAGACCTTATGAGGCCCCTGGTGTTGGGCTACGACGCGCTCAAACGCCCCATTCGCCTTGACCCAGAGGCTCGCAAAATCCATATGCACGTCATCGGCTCTTCGGGCTCGGGCAAGAGCAAATTCCTGGAGTGGATGATCCGTGGCGACCTGAAGAATCGGCAAGGGCTTTGCCTCCTCGATCCCCACGGTACCCTCTACAACGACGTGGTGAGCTTTTGCGGCCATAAGGTGCTGGATCGGGAAATCATCCTGCTAAATCCCTCGTCTGGAGGGCGCGTGGTGGGCTTTAACCCGTTTCGTAAAGCTGGCGACGGCAGCGTTGCGGTACAGGTGGCCGGCCGTATCGCCGCCACGATGCACGCTTGGAACGTGGCCAGCACCGACCAGACCCCGACCCTGGAACGGACGCTGCGGCTGATCTACACGGTGATGCTCGACCAGGACCTGGCCTTGCCCCAGGTGCAGCACCTGATTGATTTCAACTCCGGCGAAATCCGCGGCCAGCTCATAGACCGCCTGCAAACCCCGCTGATTCAGAAAGAGTGGCGGGAGCTGCAGCAGCTTAAGTCCAAGGACTTTCGCGACGAAATTCTCTCTGCCAAAAACCGCCTGTTCCGCCTCCTGTCCTCCCCGGCCGTGATGCGCTGCATGGGGGTGCAGGGCCGCACGTTGGATCTCCGGGCCGTTATGGATGAAGGCAAGGTGTTGCTGGTGAATATGGCGCCCAGCGACGACTTTTCCGATGAGGACGCCCGCCTGTTCGGTGCCTTGCTGGTCAACGAGTTTTTCGAGTGTGCCCGGAGGCGCCAGAAAGACACCTTCGGCCGCGACCCTAAACCGTTTTACCTCTACATGGATGAGTTCCAGAATTTCATCAGCCCGACGATCGCCAAGGCCCTGGCAGAATCGCGCAAGTTTGGACTGTTTGCAGTTTTGGCCCACCAATACCTGGAGCAGCTCGATGAAAAGCTGGTGGCGGCCACGCTGACCAACTGCCGCATCAAAGCCGTGTTCGGGGGCCTGACCGCAACAAGCGCCCGCCTGATGGCCGAGGAACTGTTCATCAACAAATTGGATCCCCAGAAAATAAAAGTGGCCATCTACCAGACCAAGTTCTGGCCCAAGGAGGAAACCCGCCAGGTCAGAACTCACAGCACCTCCCACTCCAGCTCGTCCGGCTGGAGTGAAAGCTCGGCCTCCGGCAGCTCCTCCGCCAGCACCACCGGCGAATTCTTTGGCCCCGAGCAGTGGTTTGGCGCCGGGTCGTCAATGGGCACCAGCGCCGGCCGCAGTTCCGGCGACAGCTTTACCTCCGGCAGCGGTTCTTCCGGGTCTGACAGCTATGGCGACAGCGAATCCATAGCCGACATTCCGGTGTTTGTGCCCGTGCCGTTTCGGGAGCTGTCCTCGGTGCAATATTTCAGCCTGGAGGAGCAGCTCACCCAGCTCACGGCCGCCCTAAAAGAGCAGTATGCCCGCCACTGTTTTATAAAGCTCCCAGGGCGGGATACCGAGCCGATGCTGGTGCCAAAGGTCGAGCAGTTCTACACCAGCTCCAAGAATCTCCGCTTTTACGAAGACAAGCTGCTGACCCAAAACAATGCGCTGCCGGCGGCCGAGGTTGATCAATTGATCGCCGCCCAGGAAACTGCTTTGCTGCAAGCCGCCGGCCTGGTCATCGACCTCATTCCGGAGCCGGAGAGTGTGCCAGAGCCGCTACAGGCGCCGCCCGAGCGCAAGCCCACGCCCTCAAAGAAGAACCTTTTTGACGACTTGCTAGGCAATGGCTAGACTGCCAATGGACCCCTCTCCGACCATTAACCCCGCCTCACCAGTGCAACAACGTCTCAACAGATTCACCCGCCAGCCCGATCAGATGGCAGCCCGGCAAATCACCGACAAGAGCTTTCAGGTCATGGCCACCATTGAGCGCTACCGGTTTGCGCCCTCGTCTTTGCTCGTCAGATTGGTGCCCGGCGGCCAGCGCAACAACTATCGCCACCTCCAGACCCTGTACCACAAAGGTTTCATCAACCGTTTCGCCCTGCCCACCGTATACGGCACGCCCGGTGAGTTCGTCTATTACCTCGACACCCTCTCAGCCCTGCACCTGCTCGTGGAAAAGGGCCTGTTGAAGCTGCCCGAAGACCAGATAAGGCGCAGCGAAGAGAACATCCGCCTCAACCGCCAGCGGGCCTACCACCAGCTGCACAAGGACCCGGACCAGCAGGGCAAGCTTTTATATATTCAACATGAACTGATGGTCTCGAGATTCCACGCTTTGCTCGAGCTGACGTGTCGGAAATTTTCAGGCAGGGTGGCTCTCGAGCAGTGGAAGCAGGGACCGGATCTTTGGCACCACGTGGAAGTGCCGCAGGTCCGCAAGCTGGAAATTCCTGGCCAGTGGCAGGAGCTGCCCGGCAAGGAATGGCTGCCCCACCGGCCGGATGCCTTTTTCACCCTCCACTTCCCTGGCAACCCGGAAGGCCGGCAGCATTCCCACTTTTTCTACGAAGCCGACCGCGGCACCGAGAACGCCACCCGCTTTAAGATGAAGCTCCGGGCCCATTGGCATTTTATCGTCAAGCAGAACCTCCACCGCACCTTGGGGTGTTATAACGTGCACGGGATCAGGGCGGTGCTCACCGAAAGCACGACCTCGCAGTGGGCCCACAACCTCCGGCAGGCCGCCAAGGAAAACGTGGTCTCGCCAAAACCATCCCCCCTGTTTTGGTTCACCACCTCGGAACTGCTCACCAAGCCCACTGCCTCCGGCAAGCGCACCCTGCCTCTTTACCTGGTGCAGCCGGAGGTCATTTTCAAACGCATCTGGGCCGACCCGGTGCAGGACAAATTCTTCAATCTGGCCGACTGAGTTACCCTGCCCTTTATGAAGATCCTTACAGACCAAGCGATTGAGAACAAATTCCGCGCTCTCCTGGATGAGGGTCACCAGATCTTGAAGCATTGCGGATGGGATGGCGGCAAGTACACGCAGAAGTTTCCCAACGATGTGGACTACCAGCGCTGGAGTATACAGGCTGCAAATCTGATTGACCGTGTCTGCGGGCGAAACAGCGTCCACTACCAGTCAATCAACAGCATCCTCGCACGCCCCGACAGGCTCAACAGTTTCCACCTCAAAGACTGCGTCGGTATTTTGGAAGGTGCTCACAACGACTACGCAGACGGTTTTCTTGCCGAGATTAGGTACCTCGTTCGGGCTGACCTGATTGAAGACTTTCTCACGCAAGCCGAGGCACTGCTCGACAACGGCTATCACGCTGCGGCAGCTTCACTGGCTGGCGCGGTACTTGAGGACACCTTACGGAAGCTCTGCGATAAGCATGCCATAGGCTATAACCCAGTAAAGACCAACATCGAGGCTCTGAATACGGATCTGGCAAGGGTGGCGATCTATGACAAGCTGGCGCAGAAAGAAATCACCGCTAAAGCCCACCTGCGTAACGAAGCAGACCACGGCCACTTTGGAAACGTGAAGGAGCAGGATGTCAAAGACATGCTCAGGTGGGTGCAGCGCTTTGCCGCCGAACACCTCAAATAAAAAACCCGATCCGGATTTGCCCGAATCGAGTTGCCGCGCAAAAGCGCGGAGAAACTGCGCTGCCAATCAATACTCCGATGGCAAGAGCAGTGTGGTTGAGCTGCGGTCGGCTTCAGTGATGATCCAAAGCCGGGCACCGCTCGTGAGCGTGTAAGCCGAAAGCAGTCGGCAGCCGTCTTGGAGCGACCGCTCGTTCTCCTGCCGGTCGTGTTCGTCCAGCTCGCCCCAGTCGCCCGCCAGATGGCGCCGCAGTAGATCCGCCGGTCTTTCGCCGGCTTCATGCAGAGCCTCCAGCGCTCCCGGTGTGGCCACTATTTGTCCCAACGGAAACTTGGGAATCATGTGGCCTCCGTAGTCTTGAAGGCGGCAGCAATCCTCTCGTCGGACTCGCAATCGACGCACCGCATCGGGCTTTCATCACTCCACTCGTGCGGGCCGTTGTCTGGCTTGGTCGTGTCGGTTTGGAAACCAGTATCGGTCTGGATGAGGATGGCCCAAGCCTGGACGACCACTTCGAGGTTGGTCGATCCGCATTCGGGGCAGCGGTACATGGCTATTCTCCCGCGGCCTCCAGAAACCCCGCCAACTTGGCCGTAGCCCGATATTGCGGTATTGGTTCCAGCGCCTTGAACGCCGTGGTGAAAGCGTTGGACAGCGACCACAGGGTCCGGGGCTGGAACTCTTCATGCTGCGGCGAAAAATACAGATCGTGGACGGGCCTGGCCAGGTGCTTGGGCACTTCCAGATCAGATTCCACGAAGGCGCGGTAGATGATGAGCTTGACCTGGACATCGGAGAGCTGGGTGCCCCTCCAGGTATCGACCTGCTTGCGCATGCCGTCGAAGTTGCGCTGCATCTGGTCCACGCCGATCGACAGCGCGTTTTGCAGCGAGAAGTTTTTGGAGTGTTTGGCCAGGACCGGCTCAAAGTCGCCGGAGAAGGCCATATTTTCGCAGACGAACACGCGGTAGCCCACGGTCAGGGCCAGGCGCATTGACTTGTCATGGGCGTTTCTAATGCCGATGCTGAACCTGCAGCCGTGCATGCCGGTATCGAGGTCCAGGACGCCGAACATCTTCATGCCGTCCTTGGAGACGGCAAACTCGTCGCGGACCACACCGATGTGCCGAAAGCCCAGGGTTTCCACCAGGGCTTCAACGATTTCAGCGTGCGGGACGGGCCTGTGGGTTGCGGTTCCGAGCGGGGTGGGCACAGCAGCCAGTTGCTGGCGTGTGAGCCGGCCGCCCGAAGAAGAGATGAGTGTAGACGTAGCTTCGCTCAATGGATTATCCTCTTTGTAGTTGTGGATTGAACAGGTTTTGCCTGTGCCGGTAGTATACCGGCCAGGCGAATCCTGGCAAGTTCACCGCTCCATCACCCGCCGCGCCGCCAGCTTGACGAATCCCGTCCGTTTGCTATGCTACCAGCAGAAGTCGGAAATTCCGGCTTTCCGGCTATTAACCCAAATATCCATATGTCCCTGGTAAAAATACAACGCAAAGGCCAAATGACGCTGCCCACCGGCGTCCGGGACGCCGTAGGCCTGGCTGACGGCGACATGGTTGACGTGAAAGTCTCCGGCCGGCGCATCATCGTCACGCCCACCCTGATCATCGACCGTTCCAAGTTTCCGACCGCCGCCGACGAATACACTTCCGAGCAGCGCCGTCTCATCACCGCCCGGCTGCAAGAAGCCGAGAAAGGCCCCTACTTCGGCCCCTTTAAGAACGGCGCCGAGGTGGCCGCTTTCCTCAAGAAGCGAACGCCGGGAACCAAGCGCAGCAAATTAAAAAAATCTCGATGAATGTCCACCTCTCGCAGCGGGCCGTCGAGTCTCTGGCCGCTGCCCCGCCGGCCGTCCAGAAGGCGTTCATCAAGCAGATCAACTTCCTATCCCGCAACCTTGCCCACCCGTCGCTCCACGCCAAGAAGTTCGATGAAGCCAACGACCGCTGGCAGGCCCGCATCAACGACGACTGGCGGTTTTATTTCACCATCGCGGAAGACACCTATCGCATCTCCGATTTGATGCCGCATCCCAAGTAACCCACTCATTTTGCCCGATGCTCCGCGACGACGACGAATTTGAACCCGAATACGACTGCCCGGTCTGTTCCCACAGCTTTTCCAGCTTCGCCCGCCTTGATGACCATATGGCCGAGCACGAAGGCCCCAGGCGCTGCAAGACGTGCGGCGAGACCATCCGCGGCCCCTACCACCGATGCTAATGATGACCCGCAATGAATTTCTGACCGCTTGCGCTGGCCACAAATTTCAGAACAGCTTGGCCTGGAGCATCGTTTTCCGCGACATCAATAAACCTCATATCCAGGAGCTCAATAACAGTATCTGTTTTGATATCTTCTCGACCTAATCGGTCCACTGCTTCCTGCGTGGCGTTTTGGCGAACCTTCCACCGGCCGTCAACCCTATAAATGTGGAACTCGCTATCAACCATTACCCGCAGGACACTCGCCGCTTCTCGACCAAGTTGTGCTTCTGACATAGATAACACCTTAGCGCAAAAAAAGGACGGCCACGTTCCCGCGACCGCCCAAAGCAACTCCCCCGCTCCCTTGACGGGGAGTTTTATGTTTTCAGCAATTGTTGCATCTCCTCTGCCGTGAGCTGATCCGGCTGCTTGCCGTCAGGCACTATAGCCGCTTTCGTCCAGACCTTCCGGCCCAGGCGCAGTAGGAGTTCGTCCGTAGCCTTGCGTCCGGCTTCATCTCCGTCGAGCATCAGCAGCACCATGTCGGCGTGGGCCAGCAGCATACGCTCCTGCTCCTCTGACAGCGTGCAGCCCATCAGCGCCACCACGAACGGATAGCCTGCCTGGCTGACCTTCATGGCATCGAAGAACCCTTCCACGACAATCAGCCCGCCCTGCCCGGCCGCTTTGGCCCGATGCAGGTTATAAAGCACCAGGGATTTGTGGAAGCCCGCCGGCAGCTTGTAGCGCGGCTCGCTGCCGTCAATACTCCGGCCGGCATAGGCCACCAACTGCCCGGCCTCGTTGTGGATCGGGATGACCACGCGGCCGGACATCAAGCCTTTGCCAGAAAAGAACCCGACACCGAACTGCTGGGCCGTCTCTTTGCTGATCCCGCGGCCGGCCAGGTAGGCGTGGCCGTGGTCAATGCCCCGAAACTCAAAGCCCAGGGGCTTGTTTGCCTGCCCGGTTTCCCCTGCTATTCTTTCCCTAGCCAGTTCTGTGCTGGTGTTAGCCGGCGGCGCCGGCAGGTCCGATCGCTTCCCGGCGCCACTGCCGGCCGCCAGGCCGAACCAGTCCTGAAGTTTCAGCCCGGCATCCCGGACGCTGCACCGCTCCATGGCGACCACAAAATCCAGTACATTGCCTTTGGCCTTGCACGAGAAGCACTGAAAGGCGTTTTTCTGCGTGTTGGCGTGGAAGTTCTCCGCGCCCTCGCCCTTGTGGATAGGACACCGGCCGCGGAGCTCCTGGCCGTGCTTCTTGAGTCCTGAAACCTGGTAGCGCTGTAAGACCGCCAGCAGCGAAACCGCCTCTTTGATCGCTTTAAAATCCACCCAATTGCTCTCCATCTCTACCTCCTGCCGATTTGGTGGAGGTAGTCTAGAGAATTTTTGCCGTTTCATCAACTTACGGATGATACAATAAAAGGAACCGGCCTCCGGCCCCTCCGTTTGCGAACCGTCCGTCATTGAAGCGAATGGCGGCGGGTAAAACGGCAGCCATACCGCTAATGTCAAGCGAGCGGCCACGCGACAGACAGCAGCCCAAGAGAAAATCCTCCGCCTGGTTTTACCCAACACCGGGCAGGAGGTTTGCCTCAAGGAGATCTCGCTACTTCCTGCCAGGTGGCCCTTCTATAGCTTCATCCGGGGTGGATGGCTTCGCTTCTTAAACTCCGGATGAGAGGCGCGCCGAAGGCCGGTCTCTTTTTGCCGAGCGCGAGTGCCGTCGGGAGGAATTGGACTTGCACATCCGACAGACCGACCTCCCCGTGCTTAACCGGCCCAACCCGGCGCCGCTGCAACTTTCCCCGTGCACCCGCGCCATCCCATCATTGCATTCCGGCTAACTTGACAACCTTATTCCCTTCAGACTACTATTCCTTCACACCTCTTTGTCCAACATGACGCTAAGCCTTTCACGTTATCACATCTATGAAACGACCCCTCATTTATGCTGGCGCAGCTCTATTACTAGTCGGCACAACCTCGCTACTTATGCTTCATCCCAAGATATCGAGCGATTGTACAACAGCTGAGGTCCGCTCAATCCGCATGGTTTCCCTTTCCCACATCGAAGTCATGACACCAACAACTACGCCCGTCTCCATCGCCGGAACTAACCAGGTAGACACAATTGCGGCAGGCCCTATTCTTGGGTCTATGGATTCTATTTCCGGAGTTCCAGAAGTAACTTGCACCAATACTGGTCTTATCATTATGGTGAACATCCAGCGTTCAGCCGCATACAATGGTTCGGCCCTGCAGAACGAGATGTGGAGGCCGGCCGTCGAAAGCGTTATCGTCCCCCATGACCCGACCGTGACTATTGAAACTAAATGGTTTATGCACCTCACCAACGGAATGGCGTTGACTTCCCCCCAAGTACCACCCCACGCCTCTGAGGATTATCCTTTCATTACAACTACAATCATCCACCCTGAGGACTGAACAGTGATCGTTGCTTACTCCCCATGGTACAACTCCCCTCCATTCTATGACCCTCAATACCGTCAACCCAACCAGAAGTGCCACGGCAACCAACTGCAACGCTGGCGGTTCTGGAGCCGATAAATCCGTTTCGCTCAGTACTGTAATTCCACCGGTTCCGCTGCCGGGATCTGCTGGGAGATTAGTATTTGTTGTTGCAATGCCACCAACCGTTCCGTTAAAGTTATCTGCCCATGTCCATTCAAACAGAGGTTGACTGGATGATCCCCCCGGAAGGATACCGACAAGAAACGTCGCAAAGTTAAGAGAGGCTCCCGGAGGGGCATTTGCATCACCACATGCAGGAATAAGAAGCTTATCTCCCCCAGATAAACACGGATCGGATGGTGTGTCCAAAAATAATAGCGATGAATTGTTAACTTCGTTCGCCGCTAAGGACAATGCATAGCTGGATGGGGCATTGGGATCATAATAAAATGGGTAAGCTTGGTTGGGAGGGGTTTGATACTGATAACCTCCGGCAGGTGGGTCATTGAAAGGTGTAGACGAGCTCGTTAGGTGCAATCCATCCGCTGTGTAAAAGGGGCTGGGATTTGGCAAATTAGTAACAATCTGTGTCCAGTCAAAACCTACAAAGCCGCAGGCCGCGGCCGCCTGACTAAGACTGAGGCCAAAATTCGGCGCGAACACCCCTTTCATGGTTGTGCCTGTGGTGTCGGTACCGACAGTGGTGGCCCCCTGAAGAATTGACGAACAGGAAGCGATCGTGAGATCCCCTGTATTTGGGAAGCCAGGGAGGGCATTCGTATAGGTGCCACTCTGGTCGAAGGCGCCATCCGGGAAATAATAAGCCACTTGGTTAAGGCCAAACGTTAATACATCATATGCGGATCCATTGTTCGCGAGGCTTGTATTGTTTGGAGCAAATCCCATATATCCGCAACCGACACCCGAGCATGATTGAAGAGAACTAAACGGAATGTTCGTATCGCCAGTAATAAATGCTGGTGATATGTATGTAAATGATTGTCCACTAAAGTTGCCTGATGTGGCATCAAACGTGTAGATCACCCCAGCTTGTGTGGACAAGGTAAGGCCTACGCCTATGTAACCTAGGCGGAACCATCGCGAGCAGGACAGCTCGATTGACCGACGAATAATGGCGGCAGCGGTGCTCCACAGCATGAACATATTTTTGTGGGTAATAGTTTAGCACTGGCGTCGGTCGGAGGAAAGGGTGAGTACTGTTAAAAGTGGAACGCCATGGCTACCGTATGGTTACCGTCTTTATCCCGTTTCCCAACTACCACTTCTTGCCTACGCCTCTCTAAGGGTTCCTACCCGGACAGCTTGACGGCTTTCTAAATCTCCCCTACACTTCGCCCCACAAGAGATCCTTTGACCAATAACCCCACTTCCATGCCCTACAACTGCATCCACTGCGGCAGGCCGCTCACCACGTCGCCCGAGCCGGACGCCGGCGACTGGATCATCCGCTGCCTGGCCTGCGGCGCTCGCAACATCATCGTCCCAGTCTTGAAGCTGGTGGGCTGGCGGTAAGCCGCCCCGAGCATTCGACCGAGAACCCGCCCCCCGCACCGGGGCTTCTATTTTTTGTCCGAGCACCCGAAGCGAAGTAGCAGCTACGAGGAGTTGGGATCTGGGGTTATGGGCTATTTATCCTTCTCTGGGGGTGGCTGGTAGTGTTCAAGAAGCCATTGGGCAAACCCTCTGGCGATGGGTTCGAACTTCCGGCAGGCCAGTTGGGTAGCCTTTGATTTTTGGGACAGCCAGGTGTCAAAATTTTTCCTGAGCAGGTTTTTGAACTCTTCGATCTTGGCGCCGCCGACAGACTGTAGCCTGACTGCCAGTTTGGCCCCGGCGTCACTGCCAAACAGGCTATCGCGTTCTTGGGTGGTCAGGCTGCCCTTTTCGACCAGGCCATGATCGTGCAGGCCATCCAGCATTTTTGATACATCGGAATCCGAATAGCGATAATTCTTTTTGAGCACGTTCGTCAAGTCGTGCCGGAGCATCACGGGCCTGTTTTCGTCATCTGGCTGCCCGTGGTGTTTCAGATGCCAAAGGACGAGCAGTTCGACCGGATCAATGTTGCATTCTTGGTCGGCCATGAGCGCGAGCTGGGCCGCCAGCGTCGCTGCGGCGTGGAACAGGTCATCCGACACGGTGCTGGGAGGGCTGTTCGTTTTCGCCATTCGCCTCCGGCAAAGCCCCTATGGTAGCCCATATTTTTCTGAAGTTCAAATCTTTCTTTTCAGAAAAGTTTTCAAGCACAAATTTTCCATTCAGAAAAACTTGCTTGACACCGGGGGCGAATTTTTCTACCATTCCAATCGCCAGCCCTTTTTACGGAGGGCGCGCATACACCTCGATTCGGCGACTTTGTCCAGCACTCTCACTCAGTGGTGGAAAAATCCGTCTTTCGAGCGTTTCGGTTGCAGACGCCTTGCGGCACCGCAACGGTGACTCTTTTCTGCACTTGGAGCAATTCCCACGATTGGCGTCGTGGGATAGCTCTGTTAGGGCTGGGGCGATTTTCCACGTTTACGAGCGTGGGATAGCTCTGCCTGATTGGCGCTTGGCCTAAAAGAGGCTGTTCTCCGGTATTCGTCTTCCGGGGTACATCCTTGCCGGGCATTAGAGCTATTCCTCCTCGTTGGTAGCGGGTGGGCGTAGCTCTGTTTTTTGACACCCCCCTTGTGTTTCATCCACCGAAGTGACAGTATATTCACGACAGGGAGGGCCTTCCCCTCCACTACTTCAGGGAAGATCCTTCCAGCCGGGCACGCCAACTTCAGGCCCGCATGAGCGGCCAGCCTGAAGGCCTGGATGGCTTTGAACCGAAACGTATCGCTTCGAGGACTGTATGAGCGCTAGTCAACTTGCGTTCAAAGACGAAACGGAATTCCTGTTCGTGCTTTGGTGGAATACACCAATAGATCAGCGCGATCGGGAATTCTCCACCCCCAAACAAGTCGCTCCAAAACTCGGCATCGGCGAAGCCCACGTCCGCAACAAAGCGGACCAGGGAACGCTGCCGGGGGCGATCAAACCCTGCGGGCGTTGGGTGATTCACATACCCACCTTAATCAAGTCACTCAAACGCAGGAAACCCTAGCCAACGAAGGAAAAGCCCGAACCGCGTCGTTCGGGCTTTTCGATTTTTAAATATTCAGACGGCGCTGTCGTCTCGCTGTTTTCTCCCGCCTCGGCTAACTTCGAATCATGAGTTACAACCATTCAGCTTTCGAGGATCTGGACCTGATCGAGCTTCCTGAGGAAAAGGACCTGGAACCCTACCTGGAGTTCGGTGAGGACCTGTTGCCGTAGAAAGCGAAAAGGAAAGGAGAACAAAACGCCATGTCTTTTGACACGCTGCACGATGTGGTCGAGGCCGTTACCGGGGCATCCAATCTTCCCGGCGCCCCGGACGATGACGACGAATAAGGCGGCAGACCAATGCTATCCCTGGTTCTGCTGACGCCGGACGAAACCGGCACCTCGATCTGGCCGGATGGTGACGAGCCGCAACCTGCCCCTGACCTGCCCTGGTCGCGGCCAGCAGCCGCCGGTGAGTCCGAACCTTAAACCCGCCCCACCAACCCTGAATCGAAGGCCGGCGTGACAAGCTCTTTTGTTGGAGTTTAGGCGCCGGTCTTTTTCATTTCTCACGATATATAACACTGTCCGGAACTCCACGCACCGGCGGAAACTTCCGCCCTCTTCCGGCTGTGGACATCCCCTACTCGTTGACCAGCAGGGCGCCAAACAGGCGGACATCTTCCTCGGAAAATTCGTCGCTTCTTTCGACAGCGCCCTGGGAGCTGGGTAACTTAACAATATATAGAGAACGTTATACTCTTTATTCCGCCTTTCATGGCCGAATTTTCCTTTTTGAGGCGCAGCGATGGCTAACAACGAATTCGAGTACAAAGAGGTGGCGACAGGGTTGCCGGCCGAAACGGCGATCGACATGGCTGCTGTTCTGGCCAACTTCATTCCGGGGTTGGGAGGAGCAGTAGGGAACGTCCTTAGCGGCATGGGCGTCGGTCGAAAACTGGATCGCGTCAATGAGGTCTTGCAGGGACTCGCCGACGAGTTGCGCGACTTCAAATCTGAAGTTTCTGAACAATCTAAGCAGTACGTCAGGAGCGACGAATTTGAGGAGATCCTGGAGAAGGTCCTCCGCCAGTCGGCTGAGGAGCGCAATGAGCAGCGCCGGCAGTTGCTCCGACAGTTCCTCATGGGAGCGATTGTGCACCCAGGCAGCTCGTACGACACGCAGAGAGCAATTCTGCGGCTGCTGGATAGCATCGAACCGGAAGATGTCCTTGTGCTGCGAGCTTTCGCGGCGGCGCCAACCGCCGAAGAGATGAGTGGAATGTTGGGTTCAATAATTGGAACCCTACAGCGCCGGCTCAGGGATTGGACACCACAGCGAATCGAGGCGGCCGTAAACCGCCTCAATAACCTCCGCGTCGTTCACCTCACCCCAAATCGCATGCACACCACTATGACCGCTCCCGGGGCCGCCGACCTCCGCGGGTCGATTGCGCCGCTCGGGCAAGAGCTGATCGTGTCCCTCACACGGTAAGTTTCTAAAATCAAGATTTGACCCCCTTGACGCCCCCGGTGGAAGGGGTATACTTCTTTCATCTGACGGTGCACGATAAAATCTGTTATCTGTGACCGTCAGGGAAAGGATTTTAATGCTGTTTCCCGACCAGATTGCCGATGCCCCGGAGGATGCCGGCGTGTACCTTTTGCGCGACGCCGGCGGAAACGTCAACCACGTTTACCACGCCGGCAACATTCAGCGCGCATTGCGCGAGATCTGGACTCGCCCGGCCGATCCCCGCAAGAGTGCCACTACCTTCGAATTTGAAATCATCCCGGACCCGAAAGCCCGTGTCAGCCGCGCCCAGGTGCTGATAGAGCGATACCAACCAACCACCCAAACACCCAAACCCTTATGAGCAGTGACCTCATCCCTCGTCCCAATCAACCCGGTCTTCCGGCGATCCTCGCCGGCAACGCCACCCCGGCGATCCGCGGCCGCGTCGAGCAGTTTTTCTCGTCCCTCGCCACAATCTTCGAGTCCTGGGTGGCCCGCCGGCAGTCGCCCAATACCCAGCGGGCCTACCGCGAAGACGTCATGGCCTTCATCAGGTTCATGGGGCTGACCTGGCCGGACCAGGCCATGGAGCTGCTGCACATCTCCGTGCAGGACGTGCAGCGCTTCCGGGCCCAGCTGGTTTCGCGGAACGCCGCACCGAAGACCCTGAACCGCCGCATCTCCTCCCTTTCCAGCTTTTATAAATATCTGGCCGCCGCCGCGGCCGAACTCCGGTTGCCCGTCACGGTGCCGAACCCGGCCCACGCGCAGTTCATCTCCCGCGAATCCACCGATCCACGGGACGAGACGCGGGCCCTTTCTGCCGCCCGCGCCCGGCAGCTCGTCGGCATGCCTGCGGGCAACTCGGTGCTGGATTACCGCGATCGCGCCATTTTGAAATTTTTCCTCTACTCCGGCGCCCGCCTGTCCACCGCCTGCCGCCTGAAGGTTTCCGACTTCCACCAGGACGGGGATGAGGCCACCATTCGCCTCCACGAGAAGGGCGACAAGCGCCGGACGATCGGCCTCCACTTCCAGGCCGCCCAGGCCATCGCTGAATATATAGAGAAGGCGTCGCTCACCTCCGGTCCCCTCTTCCGGCCGCGCCTCAATTCCCGCAGCCAGAAGCTCGGAAACTCGGCCATGAGCCCGTGGACCATGTGGCGCGCGGTGGAGAGCTACCTGATGCAGCTCCCGAGCGCCATCAAAGAGGTGCAGCTACCAGGCGCCTCCCCTGCCCGGCAGTCGGTCTATACTCCCCACTCCCTGCGGGCCACCACCGCCACTTTGCTGCTCGACGCCGGCGTGGACATCATCAAGGTCAAGGAACTCCTCGGCCACCGCCACGTCACCACCACCCAGATCTACGACAAGCGCCGACGATCCACCTCGGAGAGCGCGAGCCATCTGCTGGCGATTTGAGCGGCAGCCGTGAGTTGCTGAGACAAGCGCTTGCGGATGTAACCGCCTGCGTGGCCCGCCTTTACCTTTAGCCGGCCGTTTAAGTATCAGGATTATTAGCCAACCCGGGAACCACTGGGAAGACTAAGGTCGCTCTTGGCCGGTCACCAATTCGCTAATTGGCTTCTTCCTGTCCTTAACTTATCATGCTTGTTCCCCCATTCACAGCCCAAAGACCATGTTTGACGCCCCACATGATATGACGCAAAGTCCCACTGTGAGATAGATTTGAACAGGCGGTTCTCCTCAACTCCATAATTGCCACTTGCCCCTTCTTTCTGGTCTCCGTCATGATCCTTCGAATTGCGTTCAAATCCAGTCCTTCGTTAATTGTGAGCGTTGAGCAAGCGTGCCGAATTATCACCTCGGAGATTGCCGGTGGCATTGCTGTAACGCTTATTTCTGCGTCGTCCGAAACAGATATTGATGCGTAATGCCGGAATACTGAATAATACTTCAGTTGGTCAACCTGTTCTTTTGGCGAGGCAGTAAGTGGTTTTGGCACAGCGCTGACTTCCTCCCAGAGTGCATGATACTGTTGGCGAATACTATCCATACTATACATCTGAATCGCTCTGCTCCGTGAGGCCTCGCCCATGCTCATCCGAAGCTCACGGTTACTGGCTAGACGCAGCAAAGCGTCCGCCCACTGCTGACCATCAACGGCCACCGTTTGACTCAGCAGGATGTTGTCGTAGTACCACCCCAACAATGGTCCAGTGTCCTTCAAGTCTTCGTCACAAGCCGCCCAACGTGTGCTCACCCTAAACCCTGTGACGCCTTGGACGACAGTATCCTTATACCCGCTCCAATCAGCCACAAGCTGCGGTACACCCACGGCCATAGCCTCGACAGGCGCAATTCCGAAGCATTCCTGTAAACTGTCACTCGGTGATATAAAAATGTCTGCTGCGCGTAGCAATGCCACCTTACTATTGTCATCAATACCTACAAAAATCCGCAGTCGGCTCGCTGGAATGCCAATGTCCCCAGCAAAGCGGTGTAACCTGTCCAAAAACCCGGCCTCCGCTGTTCCAGCGAAACCGAACACCAGATCCAGTCGCTCAACCTCTCTGAGGTATGGTACCATCGCTGTAAGTATTGGTATCACATCACACTTAAGGAACGACATCCGCCCGACATACAGCACTAACAGTTGGGAGTCGCCTAGATGGAAGGTTTTCCTGGCCTTGCTCCGATCGCCAGGGGAGAATAGATTGGTATCCACGGGCAATGCTATAGTGTCCAGGCGTCCACGATATGTGAGAGCGACACCGTAGCGGGTTGAGAGAGCATCTCCTAGATACCCTAGCAGTTTCTGCAAGGCTATTCGGCACGGCTCACTTGTGCATACAAGCGAGTCCCCCTGATATGTGTCGCATAGCATTACACGCAAAAACTGTTCGTACATTAGTCTGAAATCACTGAGACCATGCACCGTGCAAACCACGGGGTAAGGCTTACAAGTCGCTCGATCACGAAGTTGAAACGCCTCACGATAGAATGCTGCCGGCTCATACCATATACGCGGGGGCTGACCATTATAAAATCCATGAGCCGCCAGCTCGGCCAAGGCACAGATGCTAATATGTTGCATGGCGCTCGGCGGAATGCCTAGTAGGGACAGGTCTCTATTGACCTGGCTTGCGGCTACAGTCGAATATAAGTGTATATTCCAAGTGCCGGGTCGACTGAAAAGGCACCGGACCAAATTTTCCACTGCCACACCGACCCCTCTTACAGCGGTCTCTGGCGGAACGACTCCTGGAACACGGTATCCTAGTAGTCGCCGAAGGCGGTCATGTATTGTGCCGGTGGGATATCGCACTGATCGCCCCATCCCTCCTACGCCCGGCCACAGCGCTCCCACTATTGGTGGAACCCCGCCGGCCTCCCCTGTTGTCGGATTCACAATACTCACCCGCGAATCAGTATCATGTGAATACCGCCACGATTTAGTTGGCCTCCGGTGATCGCTCAATATGATCAACAACAATGACCGGGAACTCGATCTTGGTGTTCCGTAGCCCCAGGCCCAGCGCAGCAAGACCTTCGCCAACTGATAGCACGGGGGAAGCAGAACCACGGTCTGGATTGGGACCATACTCAATTTCGAAGTCGTACTTTCCCGCGAGCCCAGTCTCGTCGACCACTGGTCTATCGATATTCCAGGCTCCGCCCATTCCCGCGGGCATACCCGCATTCATGCGGGCCATCTGCGTTAGCATGAAAGCAAGGTCATGCATAGTCACTTGCTTGCACACGTGCCGTCCGGTTGGTGCGCCTTTACAGCCCGCGTCGTCGGCTGGGAGGGGGGAGGAGGCCTTCAATCTCAGATGGCCGCCTCCAGTGACTAGCGCATAGCCTGGACCACTCTTTGTCTCTTTATGAAAGGCCAACTTAAATCGGTCAGCGAGCAGCGCTTGAAGCATCAGCGGTACATCAGCCTTGGTTGTGCCGTCTGGGAGTTTCGCTTGTATGTCGAAGCGGGTATCTGGAAGCCATGAAGGACCAGCAACTCGTTCCTCGGGAACGTCGAAAGCCAGGTGCAACAGTGACGAAAGAGAGATGCAACCAAGGTCTACCCGAGCGTTATCGATCCGAATGTGAGAACGTCCGGATTGAATTAGCTGATATATTGATCCGCTCGGAGCAGGCTTGACGGAAACAACATCAAATGATAACTGGGCGCTGCGAGTCTGCGTCAAGATGAGTGCACAGGACATGCACATTAACCAAGCGGCACTGTGGCCAGGAGCGGCCAGAGGCTTGAGGGAATTTGCTTGTCGGTGCTGGTTGGGTTCCATAGAACAGCTTTTTCACCAGGGAATTTGTGCTTTTGGTTTAAAACTAATACTATTTATAGAGACTCCTGAGCACCTGAGTCTGTTGGACGTCAGTAAGGAGCCCGACCCAACAGTTCAGGACTTTGCCATCGCGGCCAGCTAAAATGAGCGTTGGTGTGGAACGTATATGTTCGAGATTGTCTTTAAGAGGCTCGACACTTTCGAGTTCTACGCCTTTCGTCAGCAGATGTTCCCGGTAGTGGCTTGTGTCTTCGGACGTAACGGCGATAAATCGGACGTGCGCCCGCTTGGCCTCCATCGCGAGACGCTGGTAGAATGGCATGCCCCGCTCGCAGTACGGACAAGTGCTACTAGCTGCGAGTACGAGTGTCTTGTTCGACGAAGAGAGTGATAAAGCCTTCGTATCAGTAAGTTGCTGGCCTATTTTATACGGAACTGGGGGTGTGGGGTGTGGTAAAACCAAGTGGCCGTATGTATGTCCGAGATGAAGCGCCAGGATAATACATGCGATCAATCCGACAATGTCAAGAAGTTTACCTCTGCTCATTTGAGTTATCTCTCCACTGTTTTACATAACCAAGATTGCCGCCGTTAAACCGGGAGATTGGTATCTAGAAATGTTGCGCCGACCAAGCTGGGAGGCCCATTTCGGCCACGGCCCGTCTCCGCGTCGGCGAGGTGGCTGACTCATTGAAGTGTGAATAGTAAAGTTTGGAGGAATCCGCATCTCTTCGGGCTTCGGCGTCATGCCTATGTGGATATCGTACCATTCCCACGTATGCTCTACTCCGTCGACTATTTTGTGTTTGCTTTTAACAAATAGATCATATCGAGGCGACCAGTAGAGAGTACCAGTTCCAGCGCGTTCCTTGAGAGAGACGCAAGGAAGTCCGTTGATTATGACCTTCGGTGTGATACTAAGCCGGGGTCGATATAGGGGTAACGGTTGGATTTTGAACAGGGTTGCGGTGCGTGTTGCATAATTTAACGTATAGACCTCACCTTTGGCGTTCGTGTATTCGCCGACGCCAGGTCCCTGTGGTTGGCCGTTCACTATTGGCCAGCGCCGAATCAACTCCGAGCCATCAACTGAGCGAAAGGCGAGCCCGTCCGTTTTTGCAACAACCTGTCCCATCGATACTGTAAGGCTGCGGTATCTCGCAACTACAGGTACGACTGGACCTTTTGATGAGAGGTAGCTGTATAAGTCTGAGAACAAAATAAGTGCGGTAAAGAGCAGGAGAGCGAGAACTATCCCACTCTTAACCGCACGTCGTAGCGACGTTGATGGCTTGGAGTCCGTTATATTTGCGGGCTTAAGCAATTTGACAACACCCCCCTTCGCAGCAGGTTTGGTAATCGGGACAGTTCCAGCAGACCTCACTTAAGCCGTAGGGACAGCCAACGACGGTTACGCATTCCGCTGAACCCGGGATGTACGTACATGAAGATCCTTCGTAAGGATATGGTTGGCAATTCCCCTGGGCGAATGCGGTCGCGATGCCCAGGGCCGTGAGCGTGTAAAGGATAAGGCTTCGCATGACATAGTTATATAGCAGTTCTATGAGTAATGTAAATACTAAAATAATGGGGTTATACCCCTAGTACTAAGTAGGTCGCTGGTCATGGTTGGTGAATCAAGTTGATGGAGGCAGCCAAAGCACCGCTGGACACGATTATTTGACCGCCAAGCTTCAACCAATTAAAAAAACGGCCACGTTCCCGCGACCGCCCAAAGCAACTCCCCCGCTCCCTTGACGGGGAGTTTTATGTTTTCAGCAATTGTTGCATCTCCTCTGCCGTGAGCTGATCCGGCTGTAGCCTTGCGTCCGGCTTCATCTCCGTCGAGCATCAGCAGCACCATGTCGGCGTGGGCCAGCAGCATACGCTCCTGCTCCTCTGACAGCGTGCAGCCCATCAGCGCCACCACGAACGGATAGCCTG
>Ga0335074_10001459_pt1 | contig 32076 bp, 23 predicted proteins | sample Lox_Sample_23_FD_206715 | JGI IMG/M metagenome (GOLD analysis project Ga0335074, IMG submission 206715) | Soil microbial communities from Loxahatchee National Wildlife Refuge, Florida, United States - Lox_Sample_2.3 | ecosystem: Environmental > Terrestrial > Soil > Wetlands | place: USA... | reverse complement strand
GGGTGCACCTCGACGTGCGGGTCGGCACCGGGCTCGTGGGCGAGGAACGCCTAGCGGCCTTGGAGGCCGAATGCGCACGGCTGATCCCGCTGGGCGCAGTACGCGTGCGACTGCTGCCCGCCGATGATGACAACGAGTCGTGCCTCGTGATGCAGGACATCGAGGGCAACGAGTTCTGCCTCGACTGAGCCTGTACTTGCGGGGCCTTGTTCGTGGACATCAGCGGCCTGGGTCAGCTGGCCGCGGCGAAAGCTGAGCTCGGATGGTGCGGGCCTCGGGCAGGTGGCTGCCGTTGGTCAGGTAGCCGGACAGTATGGCGGCGAGGCCGGCGGCGTGATCGGGCCAGCCTTGCCCGGCGCAGTGCACCACCACCGCGACCAGGTTCGCCCGCTCGGCGTCCAGCCACGCCTGCGCGCCGGCCTGGCCCGCCATGTCAGGCACGACCGCAGTGGTGGCGGTTATGCGTGGCCGCTGGTGGGCTTCCGCCGGGTACAGCACGTCCATGGCCGCGGCAGCCGCGGCCAGGTAGTAGTCGAACAGGCCGGTGAGCGCGCGCTGGCACCAGCCGCCGGTATCACGGGCCGCGGCCTGCTCGCAGGCGTAGTCGCGCAGCAGGTCGTGCATGCCGTACCGGCCGGGCCCGGTCGCCTGCAGCAGGCTGGCCCGGTGCAGCTGGCCCAGTACCTTGCGGGCCCGCCCGGCCGTGATCCCGGTCAGCGCGGCCGCGGCGTGCGCGTCCAGGTCGGCGCCCGGGTGCAGGCCTGTCAGGGCGAGCGCCCCTGCCGTCTCCTCAGGCAGCTGCCGGTACGACCAGGAGAGCACCGCGCGGACGTCTGCGCGGTCTTCCCCGGCGTCCAGGCCGTCCAGCCGGCCCGCCGCCAGCTCGGCCACCAGTTCGGCCAGTGGCGTGGTGCGCCGCGCGGCGGCCAGCTCGGCGGCGGTGCGCAGCGCCAGCGGCAGCCGGGCACACAGCCCGGCCAGCTCGGCCGTTGCGCCGGGATCGTGAGCGGCCCGGGGCCCGATCAGCGACCCCAGCAGGCCGACCGCGTCGGCCAGCGGCAGCAGGTCCAGGTCCAGCCGCCGGGCGCCGTCGGCGGCCACCAGCCCGGCCATCGCATCCCGGCTGGTCACGACCGCCACGCAGCCCGGGTCGCCGGGCAGCAGCGACCGCACCTGCTCGCTGTCGCGGGCGTTGTCCAGCACCACCAGCACCCGGCGGCCAGCCAGCGTGCTGCGGTACAGCTGCGCGCGCTCCTCCGTCTCGCCGGAAACCTCCGGCACCCGCACACCCAGCGCCCGCAGAAGACCAGCCAGCGCATCGGCCGGCGCCACCGGCTGGCCCGGGTCATAGCCGCGCAGGTTCACGTACAGCTGGCCGTCGGGGAACCGCTCTGCGACCTGGTGCGCCCAGTGCACGGCCACGGCTGTCTTGCCTACCCCGGCCGTTCCGGAGATCACCACTGTCCTCGTCCCGCTGGCGTCGCTGAGCATGCCCGTGAGCGCTGCGAGCTCCGCAGTCCGGCCGGTTAAGTGGCTCACCGCGGCGGGGAGCTGGCGGGGCACCATCGGCACCGGCTGCCTGGCAGCCGTCTGCGGTGCGGCCCGGTCGCCGTGCGCTGGCACTGGCGGGTCCAGCGCGGGGTCGGCCGCCAGGATCTGCTGATGCAGCCGCCGCAGCTCCGGGCCGGGCTCGCTGCCCAGCTCCTCGACCAGCACCGCGCGCACCCCGCGGAAGACCGCCTGGGCCGCGGCCTGCTGGCCGTCCCGGTACAGCGCCAGTATCAGCAGCGCGTGCAGCCGCTCCCGCAGCGGATGCTCTGCCGTCAGCTGCCGCAGATCGGCGAGCACGTCGGCATGACGGCCCAATTGCAGGTCTGCCTCGATCCGGGACTCCAGCGCCTGCAGCCGCATCTCGGTCAGCCGCGGCACCTCCCGCGCTCTCAGCAGCTCGGATGGCACATCGGCCAGCGGCTCACCCCGCCACAGCAGCTCGGCCGCACGCCACCGGTCAGACGCTCGCGCCCACGCGTGCTCCCTGGCGGCCTGCATTGCCTCAGCCCGCAGGTCCTCGAAGCTGAGCACGTCCAGCTCGCCTGGCCCGATCCGGAACACATATCCGCCCGGCACCGTCGAGATCCGTGACTCGCCTATGGCCGCGAGCTGCTTGCGCAGCTCCTTCACGTAATCGCGCAACGTGCCATGGGCCGATGCCGGCGATTTGTCTCCCCAGATTGCCTCGGCGAGCTGGTCCAGCGCCACCATGCCGTTGCCGTGCAAGAGGAGCGTGGCCAGCAGCACCCGCTGCTTGCCTGGCAGCGTCCGCAGAGTGGCTCCGCGCGCACGCACCAGCAACGGACCTAACAGGCAGTACTCAGCATCCATCGCGACAGCGCCTCCCCAGGCCGCCCTATCGCCTCCCTATGAATACCCTATCGGGATAAATCAGCATATCAAGTCATAGCGGCACAAGCGGCTCGCGGGGGTCCGGACAGGGGGCACACGCTCGCCGTGACTGGCCGGCCGGCAGTCCGTACCGAAAGTGCACCTTTTGACCGCATTGGCGTGGGGTATGACCACTGATAGCACGCAGTCCACGGTGTCTGAAGGCAGCAACGACCTGGTGCTTGATGAGCCAGTCATCGTGCTGACGGGTGCCCGCTCCGGTTCGACGCTGCTGCGCATGGTTCTCGATGCTCATCCCGACCTGGCGTGCCCGCCGGAAACCAACATCCCGAGGCTGTGCACCGAGTTCAGCAAGCTGATAGAGAAGCTCGATCCGGCGGACGAAGCCGGCTCCGTGTCCGACCTCGCCATGAAGCAGGTAAAGAGTCTCACGGATTTAATTTACGCGGGTTATCTCACGCGCCGCGGGAAGCGTCGCTGGTGCGACAAGTCACTGCTCATCAGCGAGGTTGGTGAGGCGTTCCTCACGCTGTACGACAAGGCAAAGTTCATCTGCCTGTACCGGCACGCGATGGATTTCATCCATTCCGCGATAGAGGCGGTGCCCTGGGGCCTGCGGGGTTACGGCTTCGATAACTACGCACGAGGAACGGGCGGCACCAACTCGGTGGCGGCGATGGCCGCTTACTGGATTGACAACACGGCGCAGACCCTGGAGTTCGAGCGCACACACGGCGAGCGCTGCCTGCGCCTGCATTATGAAGAGCTGGTGACGAGGCCAGCCATGGTCGCCGACCGGATATTCGATTTCATCGGCGTCAGCCGTGTTCCCGGCATCGAGCGCCTGGCTCTGGCGGGGCTGGACAGTCCGGAGGCGTACGGCCCGGGCGATCATAAGATCTTCGCTTCCGACGAGATAAACGACCGCTCGGTCGGGCGCGGGATCAGGATTCCGCCGGAACTGATAACGCCGAACCAGCTGAATGTCATGAATGGCCTGCTGGGGATGCTCGGCTATGTGCCGGTGGACCGCAAGTGGCAGACGTCGACGTACCCGCCGACATTGCTCGGGGTGGCACCTGGCGACGAGAGCGCGCAGCAGCCCGCGGCTGCCGATGACGCTGGCCTGGAGGCCGAGGGGACGGCAGCGGAGCACCGTGACGGCGCGGCCTTCGAGGCGCTGAATGCGGAGATCATGGACCGTGCGCAGCACGCCCTCGGGAGCCTGCAGCGCACGGGTCGTCACGCCGGCACGTGCGCGATCGTCGCCTACACGGTGACCGCCCCGAGAGCCGCACTGGCCTGGCGAGTGGACTGGGATCTGGGAAAGGTGGTCTCCGAGGCGCCGGTCGACTTCGCGGAGCTGGACGTGGACTGGGTCTTCGCCGGGGAGATCAAGGCCTGGGGCTCGGTGCTGCGCGGTGACGAGTCGCTCTCCGTGCTCCTGCGGGGCGGCCTGCTGCGATGCGTGGGCCGTGAGCTGCTCAGCCCGGAGGGGGACGGCCCGGCTCCGGTCGACGACGCCGCGGCGCGAGGGCAAATAGAGCGGCGGATGGCCGCAGTAACGGACTTGCTCCAGCTGGGAGCACGCCGCCTGGAGCCGATCTAGGCGGTTTTCGGGCTGGGGCAGGACGGGCCTGGAAATACCAGGGACCGGTCGCGGGAAAAGGGCCCGCAAAGAAAGGATCGACGGTGACCACAAAACTCCGGTACATCGCGCCGGCTGTCGTCGTGGCGGCGACCGCGGCGACGGTGCTTGGCCAGGCGCTGCCGGCCAACGCCGCCAACAAGAAGAACTACTCGTGTGATGCCCAGCTGTGCCTGTGGTACAGCGCCGGCGCGGGTACCGCCCACTACCAGACCAACGCCGACAACATCGGGAACTTCGAGAATTACGACTTTACCAATGGCCTGATCGTGCGTAACGACGCGCACAGCGGATCAGACCAGGGAAACGACGGGGCCTTCTACGACTATCTGTTCGTTTATGTAAACTACGGGACCCCCGTCTACTTCCTGTCCTACAGCAGTACCCCGGGATACAATTACGCGAACGAGCTGGTAGCCGGGATTAGGAACAACGAGGCGTCATACTATAACAGCCTCTACTAATTATCAGCGGTGACCTTAGCTGCGGGGCGGGCTGGTCCAGCCCGCAGGACTGGCGGGTCGGCTCCCGTGCCCGAGCCGGCCTGCCAGCACGGCGGCCCTGAACAAAGTGGATGGAGACCGACGATGAAGGCAGGGGCGAGCCGGGCTGCGGTGGCGGCGCTGGCACTGGTGCTCGCGGCGGGATGCAGCGGCGGCGCCGGGAGCAGTGGCGGCGGGGGCACTGGCGGCGGCCACACGGCGGCCCCGGGCAGCAGCAGCGGGACGGCAAGCGGGCTCGCCGGGCTCAGCCTGTCGTTAGGGAGCTCGCCGAACTCGCTGGTGCTGCCGCTGACCCAGTACGTCGCGTCGGGTCAGCAGATGACGGAGCAGCTGACGGCGCGGAACGTGCTGGTGTCGCGCTGCATGCAGAAGTCAGGATTTCAGTACACCCCCCCGGTCGGCATCACGAGTCCGCCACTGGGCGCCGACCCCGGCAGGGGCACGGCCTATGACTTCGGCATCACCAGCATGACTCTCGCCCGGCAGTACGGGTATGAGGCCCTGAACCCATTCTCCCCGGCCCGGCCGGCGCCATCGCCGCAGCCGCCCGCGCAGCTGTCGGCAGCGGAGCAGACCGCCCTGACCAGCTGCGCCCGGTCCGTGCACTCGGTGCCCAACATGCCGCACATTCCGCAGCTGGCCCAGACGCTGCAGGAACAGGCGTGGCAGAAGACGCTGACCGGCCCGGCCGCGCAGGCCATGTTCAAGAGCTGGTCATCGTGCATGGCGGCAAGCGGCTACAACTACGCCAATCCGCTGCAGGCCGCCGCGGGCGAAATCGGCGACTCGAATGGGCCCAGCCAGTGGAGCGGCGCCAGCCCGTCACAGCTGGAGATCCAGACCGCGGTCGCCGACGTCACCTGCAAGGACAAGACAGGCCTGGTGCAGCGGTGGATCCGGCTGCTGGCTGAAAACCAGGAAGCCCTGGTGCAGCGCTATCTGCCGCAGCTGCAGTCGACGATCGCCACCTATCAGCGAGACCTGAGCCACCTGCAGGAAAAAGCAGGCACGTGATGCGGGAGCAGGATGAGGTCAGCCGGGCCGTGCCAGCGCGCGGCCCGGTGATCGTTGTCGGCTCAGCGCAGTCGGGCGTGGCGGTGCTGCGCCGGGCACTGTCCGCCGGAGGGTCGGTGACCTGGATTGATGCCCCCGCGCTCGTGCATCTGGGCCATCAGATCATGCGGACCTGGGCGATGGCGGAGGGCCGGCCAAACGGCGCGTCGGCCCTCGCGCGGACGGCGGCGAGCTCGCTGCTGGACGTCCTGATCGCCGGGCGGCTGGCAGCGGATGGGCGCGGCACGTGGTCGGCGACCACGGTCCCGGAACCCGGGGATGGCCTGGAGTTCTTCGCGGGCATCGTCCCGGCCGCGAGGTTCGTGTGCCTGCACCGGCGCTGCGACGCAGTGGTCCGGTCGGTGCTGTCCGCGCACCCGTGGGGCATTGCCGCGGGCATCGGGTTCGACAAGTTCGTTATGCGGCATCCGCTCAGCCCGGCTGCGGCCGTGGCTGAGTACTGGGCGGCGCATACCGCCGCACTGGCCGGGTTCGAGGCCGCTCACCCTGACAGGTGCCTGCGGGTCCGCTACGAGGACATGCTCGCCGATCCGGCGGGCACTTCCTCCCTTATGCGAGAATTTACGGGTGCCCACGTTGACCTCCCCGTCAACAGCGCGGGTTCCCAGACCGCGGACTTTATGCCGCCCGTGCCCGAGCTGGTCCCGGCGGAGCTTATGAGCAGGGTCAACGATCTGATGACGGGCCTGGGGTACCCGGCGCTGGAGCTAGCGCCGGCCGCGTGGCGGCCGGCGTGGTGAGTGTTGCCGCAGCCGAGACCGGGGCCGGCGAGACGGACGGCCCGGCCTCGGACGATGCTCCGGCACGGCGTTCGCCAGGGCGCAGGGTGCGGCGGCTTGCGCTGCTGACGGTGGCGGGTGCGTGCCTGGCCGTCGGCAGCGGCCTGGCCGGGGCGTCGTTAGTGAAGTCACCGGCTCAGGTGGCTGCGCAGACGGCGGCGCCTCCGCCGAGCGTGATCACGGCGCCGGTGACGAAGCAGGTGCTGTCGGAGACCATCGTGCTGCGGGGGACGCTCGGGGTCGGCTCGACCCTCTCGTTCACGCCGTCGTCTGTCGCCTCCACCTCGGCGAACGCCGGCGGCGGCGGGATGGTCGTGACGGGCATGTATGTGCGGCCGGGCGACCAGGTGCATTCCGGCGAGGTGGTGGCGGAGGTATCGGACCGGCCGGTGTACGTGCTGCAGGGCTCGCTTCCGCTGTGGCGCAACCTCGTGCCAGGCGAGTCGGGCAAGGACGTCGGGGAACTGCAGACGGCGCTGGCCGACCTGGGCTACTCGTCCGGTGCTGATCAGTATGGCGATTTCGGGCCCGGCACCGAGGCGGCCGTCGAGGCGTTCTACCAGGGCATCGGGTACGCGCCGCCGATCGAGTCCACCGCTGGCTCGGGCGGCAGCGGCTCGGGCGGGAGCGGCAGCGGCTCGGGCGGGAGCACCAATTCCGAGACCAGGACGACCTCCCATTCCTCGGCGCCGCCGCCGGTGATCGTGCCGATGTCGGAGGCATGGTTCGTGCCGAGGCTGCCGGCTGAGGTGATGACGGTTCCGGCGCAGGTGGGTGCAGAGTCGCCGACGTCGCTGCTGACGATCGCGCAGGGGACGCTGCAGCTGACGGGGCAGCTGGATCCGTCGGAGGAATCCCTGGTGAAGGCCGGCCTGCCCGTGTCGGTGTATTCCAATGTGACCGGCTACACCGGAGCTGGCACGATCTCCTCGGTCGGCACCACGATTGTGCAGCCCACCGGCGGCAACGCCAACTACGTGCCGGTGCGTATCCGGCCGCAGGCGTCCTGGCCGGCGTCGCTGAACGGGCAGAACGTGCAGATCACGATCACGGCGGTGACGACTGGCCGGCCGGTGCTGGCGGTGCCGGTGGCGGCGGTGTCCTATGACGCGTCCGGCCAGGCGGAGGTGATCGTCTCCGGGCGGGGCGGCGTGCGGCGGCGGGTTTACGTACGGGCGGGCCTGTCGGCGGGCGGCTTTGTGGAGATCTCCGGCAGCAGCGCGCCGGATCTGCTGCGGCCGGGTGCGCTGGTGGTGGTGGGGCAGCAGTGAGGATGCGGGCGGCGCAGCACGGGGCGGCTGCCGCCCCGGCCGCGGACGTCCCGGTGATCAGGATGCTCGGGGCCGGGCGGACGTATCCGGGCCCGCCTCCGGTGCGAGCCCTGCACGATGTGGACCTGGTCGTGGAGGCCGGTGACTATGTTGCGATCACCGGGCCGTCGGGCGCGGGGAAGTCGACGCTGCTGAACCTGCTCGGCCTGCTGGACCGGCCCAGCGAGGGGACGCTGGAGCTGGATGGGATCGACGTCTCGGGCCTGCCGGAGGGCGGCAGATCGGCCCTGCGCGGCGCTCGGATCGGGTTTGTGTTTCAGTCCTTTCACCTGCTGCCGCACCGGACGGCAGCGGAAAACGTGATGCTCGCGCAGGTGTACAGCCACCGGCCGCACGCGTCCAGGGCGCAGGCCGCCGCCGCGGCGCTGGGCCGGGTCGGGCTGGCGCACCGGATGCACGCGCTTCCGACCCGGCTATCGGGTGGCGAGCGGCAGCGTGTCGCGATAGCCAGGGCGGTGGTCAACATGCCGCGGCTGCTGCTGTGCGACGAGCCGACCGGCAACCTGGACACGGCGGCGACCGAGGCGGTCCTTGACCTGCTTGGCTCGCTGAACGGCCTGGGCCTGACGGTCATCGTCATCACCCACAACCCGTCGGTGGCGGAGCGGGCCCGGCGGGCGATCTCCATCCTGGACGGTCGCATCGTGGCCGACAGCGGGACCGGAAAGCAGCCGGAGCCCGTCGGTGCCGGCCAGGAGCCGCCGTGCTAGGCCGCAAGGTGGCTGTGGTCGGCCAGTCCCGGTACTGCCTGCGCGACCTGGCGGCGGAATCGGTGGCAGGGCTGGCTCAGCGGCCGGGCCGCTCGGCCCTCACCATGCTGGGCACTGTGCTGGGCACCGGCGCCTTCGTGGCTGTCCTGGGCCTTGCCGCGACCGCCAATGGGCAGATCGGCAAGGAGTTCTCGACGCTCGCCGCGACCACGGTCACCGTCAATGACACGGGCCAGCCGCATGGCCTCGACAGCACCGCAGTCGATGACTTCCCCGCCGATTCCGACGCGCTGGCCGGCCGGCTGCACGGTGTCATCGCGGCCGGTGTGTGGTGGCAGGTGGAGTTCCAGAACCCGGTCATCGGGACGTCCCCGGACGCCATTACCGGCAGCTCGGCCGACAACGGCGCCCTGCCGGTGTTCGCCGCCTCGCCCGGGGCGCTGCGCGCGGCACAGCCCGGCGTTGCGGCCGGCGAGCTGTACGGGAGCTTTGACGCGCAGAACACGGAGCCGGTCGTGGTGCTCGGCTCGGTGGCCGCGAGCCAGCTAGGGATCAGCAACCTGACCGCGCAGCCGGTGGTCTTCATCAACGGCCTGCCGTTCACCGTCGTCGGAATCATTCATACCGCGGAGCGCCTGCCGCAGCTGCTCGGCGGCCTGATAGTCCCCAGCACAGTGGCGGAGCAGGACTTCGGCCCGCCGCAGGGCAATTCCCCGCCGCAGATGCTGATCTGGACCAGGATCGGGGCGGCGGACCAGGTCGCCGCCGAGGTTCCCTACGCCCTGCGCCCCGATGACCCGGATGTCCTGCAGGCCAATGCCCCGCCGGACCGGTGGAATCTGCAGGGCGACGTCGATGCCGCGCTGGAGGACCTGTTCCTGTCGCTGGCGGGGCTTTCGCTGCTGATCGGCGCGGTCGGCATCGCGAATACGACGCTGATAGCGGTGCTGGAACGGACCGGTGAGATCGGGCTGCGGCGCAGCCTCGGCGCCCGCCCCCGGCATATCGCGGCCCAGGTGCTATCCGAGTCCGGTGCGCTCGGCCTGATCGGCGGGCTCATCGGCGCGAGCCTCGCGGTGTGGATCGTCATCGCGGTGGCGCTGTCCAAGCAGTGGACGGCCATCCTCGACCCCGGCGCTGCGCTGCTTGCCCCAGCCGCCGGTGCCGTGACAGGCCTGCTCGCCGGCCTGTACCCGGCGCTCCGCGCATCACGCATCGAGCCGCTCGAGGCGCTGCGCGGCTGATCCGCGCGCCGCTACGGGAGGCTATTCAGCCGCACCGTCTCAAGCTGATCCGAGCCGAAGTTCGAGACCAGCAGCAGCTGGCCGCCGGGACCCGAGGCGACGTCGCGGGGGAACTGCCCCGACGGCAGGTAGCCGAGCAGCGCGGGCCGGCCGGCCAGCATGTCCGTGACATCGACCACGGCGAGATTGGCGTGCTGGCCACTGACGTCGAAGCGATCCGAGTCCGCGACGACAACCAGCTCCCCGTCCCTGGCCAGGGCGAGCCCGACCGGCAGCTCGCCCACCCTGATGCTCCCCAGCAGCGGATGCGGCGAGCCGTCCGCAAGGGCACGCGCCGAGAAGGCCAGCAGCGCATCGCTGGCCCGGGCGGTGACCCAGATCACCCGTCCGTCGTCCGAGGTGATCACGCGTACCGGATTGCACCCCGCCGGGACCCGGCGGATGACCGAGTGTGCCGGATCTGTCTCGGCCCGGGCGACGCTGATCACGCTGAGCGAGCCGACTTCGGTCTTGCTGCGCGAGCTCATGACCTCGCTGGTCGAGTACAGCCACTTACCATCCGGCGAGACAGTGAGCCCGACGGGCGCCAGCTGGGTCGGGATCGCCCCGACGTAGCTGGCCGTGCCGTAATGACCGGCCAGCGCGCGGCTTAGCCTGAAGACGTCGATGTGATCGGCGACCTCCTCATCGACGAATGCGTAGCGGCCGTCCGGCGTCACGGCCACCTCGATTTCGCCGGTGTTGCCCCTGCTGGGCGCGTTGACCTGGCCGAGGACCGCGTTCGCGCTGCCGCGCTCGGCGGCGGCCGTGCCGATGACCGTGAAGCCGCCATGGCCGTTGACGGCGAGCAGATACCGGCCGCCCGGTGTCAGCACCGCTCCGGCATGCGTGCCCTGGAATTTGGCGCCCGACGATGCGGTCGTGATCCGGCGGACCAGCTGCGCCGGGCCGGCCGCGCCGATCCTGACAACCGCAATGCTCCGGCCCAGCGTCACAAAGCCCCAGTCGTCGTCGGGCATGACCGCCACGCCGAACGGCGTGCTCGGCAGGCTCGTCAGCCGCGCAGGCGCGCTGGGTACGCGGAACGCGGTGCTGGGCATCCTGGTCTGCGTCACCAGCGAGCCGGGCAGCCCGGGAGCTGGCTGCGTCGCGGTCGTGCAGCCCGGCAGCGTTGCGGAAACCGTGCCGTAGCCCCGCATGGTAACCGCCGGCGGGGGCTTCGCCGCCGGGGCGCGGGCCGCGGCCCGGGGCTGAGCGCTCGAGCAGGCGGCCAGCGCCACGACGGCCGCCAAAGTCACACCAGCTCGCCAGCCGGGCACGAAGCCTAAACGGCTGAGGCGACTGCGCATTCGCTGACCTCCCGTGAGCGCAGCCCATACCTGCCGGCGCAGCAAAAGGGCAGGCTGGGCTGCGTCGATGGCCCCCCGGAACCATGCCCGCTCCGTCATCGAGCAGCGTAATTGAGGGTATAACGACTGCGGCGGAAGGGTGTTTCAGTTGGCTTTCCCGCCCGGGAGCCCGAGCTGGAACGGCGCGAGGGTTATCTGGTCGATGTTCGGTGCCGTATCCGACCGGAGATCCTGGCCGATGCCCTGGCCCGAGTAGATGACGCCGATGGTGGTGCTGTCCCAGTTGTACTGCGGGTTGGCGATGAACGTGATCGTGTTGACGCCGGCCCGGAGCCTGACCGGGATCGTGAGGTTCCAGAACTGGTTCCAGTTGAACGTGTTGGCGAAGTTGACGTGGAACGTGGGTGCTCCGTTGATGCTGATGTCGGCCGGGGCGGTCATCAGGTCCGGGTTGTAGTGGTTGGCCACCAGCTGCTGGTTGTTCGCGAACCGGACGGTCATCCCGTAGGTGCCGGCCATCGGCGCGTGCACGGTCATGGTCAGCGAGTTCGCCGGGCCATCGCTGATGCCGGTGACAACGCCGCCGTTGGCCTGGCTGTAGCTGTTGTCGACGTGGGCGGTGCCGGTCATCGCGCCGTCCTCGGCCTGGTACGTGGTGACGTACGGCGCCGTGGCCGGGTCACTGGCGCCGACCGGGGTCACGGTCAGCTTGTCGAGGGTCACTTCGCCGGCGCCGCCGGTGACCACGACCTTGTTGACGCCGGCGCTGAGGTACACCCGGTCGGTCTGGACTGACCAGCTCTGCGGGCCGGCACCGGTCAGCCAGCCGTGCAGCGGCAGCCCGTTGACCGTGACGCCCGCGGTTCCCTGGCTCTTGTAGCGGAAGGCCAGGTCCGAGTAGCCGTCGCTGGCGGAGTAGACCCAGAACGTGACGCTCTGGCCGGTGCCGAGGTCAACGGCCCCGGCGCCGGACTGGCCCTGCGCGCGATAATCGGTCCTGGCGCCGCCGCCCAGGTCGGCCTGCTCGGCTTCGTAGATGGCGGAGTTCTGGACAGCCGGGTCGTCGAGCTGAAGATCGATCTTGTTGATGATCGCGTCGCCGTTGGTCGCGGCGCCGTTGGCCCCGGTCGTCGACAGGCTGATCTGGTGCGCGCCGGCCGTCAGGTGGACGGTGGTGTCGGCGTGGTTCCAGATCACCCAGTTGTACCCGACGGGCAGCCACACTTCCTGCGGACTGCCGCCGTCGACCCGCACGAAGATATTGGTGGGGCCGAACACGTCGGAGGCGGCCGAGTCGCTCCCGTCGAAGATGGACAGGTTGTAGTTGCCGGTCTGCGGAACGTCCACGCTGAACGTGATGACCGTGCTCGAGCCCGTGCGCAGCCCGCCCACGTCCTGTTCGCCGGCAGTGGCGTACCCGCCGAGGTTGCTGGGCGTGCCCTCGGTGTTGATGTTCCAGCCGGTGCCGGTCATGGTGGCCTGGGCCGCGAGGTAGCTGTGCAGCCAGGTGGCGTCCGTCGGGGTATCCGAGCCGGTCCCGCCGGGCGCGAGGATGACCTCGTAGGCGTCCATCGTCGGCGGCACGGACGGGTCAGAGATGATCGTCCCGTTCCGCCCGTTGCCCGAGGAGTCGAGCACGGTGGCGCCGCCGGTCTCGTCGAACGTGTAGTCGGCCACGTTGCCGTCGCCCGCATGCCCGCTGGCGAGGGTGGCGATCTGGGCCGGGCTCAGCGCGCTGCTGTAGATGTTGAAGTCGTCGATCTCTGCGTCCAGGTACGGGTCGGCCGGGTACTGCGAATGCCCGATCCAGTCCTGGGTGGTGTCGCCGAGGTCGGCCGGCGTCAGGGTCATGCCGGTGTTCGTGCCGACCGCCGTGCCGTTGACGTAGAGCGTCCCGGTGGTGCCCGAGAGCGTCACGGCCACGTTCGACCAGGTGTTGAGGGGCAGTTCGTCGGTGGTGTTGATCTGCTGCTCTCCGCCCGCGCCGCTGGTGGTGATCGCGAACCGCAGCGCGTTGTCGGCCGCGTTCAGGGTCAGGAACATGTAGTCGTTGGTGCCGGTGCCGAAGTCGAAGATCCGCGACCAGGCGGTGTTCGCCGAGGGATTGACCCAGGCCGAGATCGTGAAGTCGCCGACGCCCTGCATGATGCCGGACGGCAGGCTGATGTACTCGTTGTTGCCGCACAGCGAGACCGCGTTGCCGATCTTGCCCGGGACGCGCGGCCCGGTGGCGTTGCACGACGCGGCGTTGCCGCCCGCCCCGTCGCCCTGGTCGCCGCTGGTCACCGGGAGCGTGATCGAGCCGTCCGCGCCCACCGGCACGTCTGCGTCGAACGTCCGGGTCGGCTCGGCCGCCGCTCCGGTCATGCCGCTCCACCGGTCCTGGAAGATCGTGGCGTGCACGGTGCTGCCGAAGATGGCCGGGTCGATGTTATTGACGGTGACGCCCTCCGGCCCGGCCGGACCACCGCCGAGGATGATCCGCGCCTGCCGTTTCGCCTTGTCGAGCGTGGCCAGGCCCTGCAGCGTGTCGTCGGTGTTGCCCTCCGGCGTGGTCACCGCCACCGTGTTGCCGGTCATCGAGGAGTACCAGTTGTACAGCCACCACTGGGCGTTCGGGATGTTCTGCTGCGCGACCGAGTCGCCCAGGGACCCGTTGATGTTCCAGTACGCGAGGTCGCCGTCGACCTTCTCGGCCTCGAGCGCCGAGAGCCACGCGACCATCTGGCCGGGGCTGGTGAGCTGATACCGGGCCGCGTACTCGTCGATGTTGATCGGCAGGTGACGGGTCATCCCGACCGTGGTCTCCAGGGCCCGGTAGGCCTCGATGTCGGTGCGCACGGTGGACGGGACGGCCAGCTCGTGCCAGGTCATGACGTCCGGCAGGCAGTTGTTGGCCATGCAGAACTGCAGGAACGAGCCGAGTGCGGCCGGGTAGAAGCCGCTCAGGTTCGGCCCGGCGATCTGCGCCTGCGGCCACAGGCCCTTGATGAACGTGTAGGTCTGCAGCCACTCGGCCTCGAACGAGGCGAGAATCGTGGGATTGGTCGTGAGACCCGCGAACCAGTTGCCGTCCGGCTCGTTGTAGGGCACCAGGATGATCCGGTTCCGGTAAGGCGACGTGAGGACCTGCTCGACCTCGGTCTTCATGTAGCCCTGGTACTGCGCGTAGGTCGTGCGCTCGTACGGGAAGTCGCGGTACACGTCGGTCATGTAGATGTAGATGCTGCGGCCGCCGCTGTCGATGAACGGCTTGGCGATCTCGAGCGCGTCCGAACCTGGATGCTGCTGGCCGTCCTGCGCCTTCGTGTCCGTGGTCTGCAGCCCCATTCCCCCGATGAGGTTGTTGCTCGGCACGCCCTGGTCATAGATGCCGTACAGGCTCCCCGACGCGCCGCCGCCGAACGGCCCGGTGGAGGACCCGAGGTTCACGACGACGTCGTTCGGGGTGGTTGCGGCGCTCGGGGTGGTTGCGGCCTTGGTGGTGGGGGCAGCCTTCGCGGTGGGGGCAGCCTTCGCGGTGGTGGCAGCGCCCCCCGGCGACGCGGTTCCCAGAAGTAATCCGGATGCGGCCAGGGCGACCGCGGTCAGGCACACGCCGACACGCACCGGTTTCATAGCTGCTCCCGAGCAGAGGTAGCGGGTTCTGCAGGAACTTCTGGGCTGTTCTAGACCGGTGGGGAAAACGTTTCCTCACCCAGTATGCCGAGAATGTCCCTCCGCCGAACGCCCGTCAAGGCGCCCTCCTCGGCGTTATCTAATCGTTATTAATAGCCTCCAGCGCGCCTGCCGCCGTACCGCCTGCGGACCGTCGGTGCGTGCCGCCTGCGGACCGTCCGTGCCTTGAATCGCATCCACCCGGATACCGCAGCGCACGCGCGCCAATGGCACACTCACGGCATGACCAGACGACGGCCGGTGACGATCGTCCAAGTGGCAGAACGCGCCGGCGTGTCAGTGACCACCGCCTCGAAGGCCATCAATGGCAAGAGCCGGGTGTCCGAGGAGACGCGGGCGCGCGTCATAGCCGCCGCGCAAGAACTCTCGTTCACGCCCAACCCGATCGCACGCGGCCTGATCACAGGACGGAGCAGCACCGTCGGAGTCATCATCGCCGACAGCATGACCCACCGTTTCGCCGTGCCGGTGATGCTCGGCGCCGAGGCCGCGCTCGGCGAGATCGACCTCTCCATGATCACCTGCGACGCCCGGGGGGACCGGGCCCGCAGCCTGGAACTAGCCCGGATGCTGGCCGCCCGCCAGGTGGACGGTGTGCTGATCGTTGGCGACAACAACGCGGTCACCGCCTCGGTGACCCGTCACGTAGACGTCCCGGTGGTCTACGTCTACGGCGAGTCCGACGATGCGGGCGACGTCGTTCACATGCCCGACGACCAGGGTGGCATCGGCCTGATGGTGGACCATCTGGCCGCCACCGGACGGCGGCGCATCGTCCACCTCACCGGGCCGCGGCATACGACGGCGGTCACCCACCGGGTTAACGGCCTGTCTTCCCGCCTGCGCCATCACGACCTGCGGCTGGCCGCCGCCGTTGTATATGGCGAGTGGTCTCAGCGGTGGGCCCGCGCCGCGGCCACCGCCCTGCTGGAGAAGGCACCGGAAATCGACGCCGTGCTGTGCGGATCCGACCAGATCGCCTCGGGGGTGCTGGTGGCCCTGGACGAGATGGGCCGGCGAACGCCAGGCGACATCGCCGTCACCGGGTACGACAACTGGAGTGTCTTCGCGCTGGAGACTGAGCCCCAGCTGACCACCATAGACATGAACCTCGAGGCTCTCGGCGCGGCCGCGGCCAGGGATCTATTCACGATCATCGATGGCGCCCCGCGCCGGGGCGGCGTCCGGCGGCACGCGTGTGACCTGGTCATACGCGGCTCCAGCGTCCGCTGAGCTACGGTCGTTCCGCATTGCCGGCGTGACTGGCCTCCAGGCTGGCGGCATGGAAAGCGCCAGAATCCGCCGCGTCGGATCCGCCGGGTTCACCGGTCGCGGCGGCGCGTACCTCGGCCGGGACGGACTGGAACCACTCGACGGTCCGCCGTACTCCCTCCTGGGCCCGGATCCGGGGCCGCCAGCCCAGGGCGTCTCTGGCGCGGCTGATCACGGGGCACCGGCGGGCGGGATCGTCCGTGGGAAGCGGACGGAACTCGATGAGCGAGGCCGATCCCGTCGTGCGGAGCACCAGCTGGGCGAACTCGGTGACGGTAAACTCTTCGGGGTTGCCGAGGTTGACCGGGCCGGGCTCGGCCGAGTCGATCATCAACATGATTCCCCTGACAAGATCGTCGACATAGCAGAAGCTGCGCGTCTGGGCGCCGTCGCCGTAGATCGTCAGTGGTTCGCCGTTCAGGGCCTGGGTGATGAGGTTGGTGACCACCCGCCCATCGCGGGCCTTCATGCGCGGGCCGTAGGTATTGAAGATCCGCATGATGCCGGCATTGACGCCCAGTTCACGCGCGTGCGCCGCGGTCAGAGCTTCGGCGAACCGCTTCGCCTCGTCGTACACGCTGCGCGGGCCGATCGGGTTGACGTTGCCCCAGTACCCCTCCGGCTGCGGGTGCACCGCGGGGTCTCCGTAGATCTCGCTGGTGGACGCCAGGACGAAACGCGCGCGGTGCCGCAACGCCGTCTGTAGCGCGTGCTCTGTTCCCCTGCTGCCTGCCGCCAAGGTCTCGAGCGGGCGGCATTGGTACTCGGGCGGCGAGGCCGGGCTGGCCAGGTGCGCCACGGCGTCGACGGTTCCGGGAGAGTCGATTCCGGCTGCCACGTCAGCCTCGACGAACTGGAATCCGGGTCGGCCGGCCAGGTGCGCGATGTTGCTGAACCGGCCGGTCGAGAGGTTGTCCACGCACAGCACCGTGTCGCGGCGTGCGATCAGGGCATCGCACAGATGTGATCCGATGAAACCGGCTCCGCCTGTTACTAGAACGCGCATGATTCCCCTTCCAGGTGATGGCAGACATAGGGCGATGCTGGCCACGGGGCGGCTGGTCACTGCGCCCCCACGTTCTGGCTGAGCGGCGACGTGGGCCTCAGCACGAAGCCGGCGCCTATCCGGGTCTTGCTGGCGGCGGTGTCCGGCAGCAGGACGGGTCCGGTCAGCCGGGGATCGACGGCGAACCCGGTGGCCCGGCCGTCGGTCAGTTCCTGTCCGGCCGCCGACCGCCAGGACTTCAGGGACCGGTAGCTTGCCGTCCCCCACGCCAGCCTCCAGCGGCCAGCGGCCGTGAAGTAGTCGTTGGCCTGGAAGTCGGCCGCCGAGGTCGGCACCGCGGCGGCCGACACAACGATGGGGCCACCACGCTCGGTCATGAAGATGTTGTTGCGCACCGTTATCGAGCGGGCCGTCCCCACCAGCCGCAGCGCGGGATTCGAACCGCCGCTCCTGGCCGACATCACGACGGTGTTCTGGTAGATGGCGGTGTCGCTTATCTGGCCGAGCAGCGTGATGCCGCCGTAGTACCGGGATCTGCGGCCGTCGCCGCTGCTGATGTCGAAGCGGATGACGTTGCCGTGCTGCTCCGCGTGCGCTTGCGCGGAGTAGAGCAGGTAGCCGGCGCCCGCGTTGTCGTAGGAGAGGTCGTATTCCAGGTAGCAGTGGGAGGTGTTCTCGTCGAGCCCGAACCCGTCGCCGTCGCTGAGGTTGCTCGTCTTGTTGCCGTAGGACACGTCGTGCGCGATGACGACGCGGGCCGAATCGTAGGCCCAGATGCCGACCGGTCCCTGGCTCGCGGCACCCTTCCCGCCGTTGTCGTCCGCGGTGGAATGCGTGATGCTCGCATTCCGCACCATCCCCAGCACGATGCCGTTCCCGGTGTTGTTGCTGGTGTCCTCCGGGTCACCGGGGTTCCCATAGGCGTGGACGCCGGAGATGTAGATGTCCTCGTGCGCATAGCGCGGATGGGCAGGATTGAGGTTCGGTGCGTAGCTGATCAGCCCGTCGTCAAGGTTGCCGTGCAGCGCACAGTCGCGAACCCAGACGTCGCGGAAGCCGGTGGTGCCCCGTCCTCCGCCGATTCCGATGCCGTAGACGAAGCCGCTGACGTCGACGTCGTCGATCACCACGTGCGCGAGCTTGCGGTTGCCGGGCAGGTCGCTGTACAGGTTGATGCCGATGCCCTCGGGGCGGCCCGCCGGCCGGCCGGAGATGATCAGGTCACCGACGTCGATGCCCGCGGTGTCGTAGATCACCACTGCGGAACCCGACCTGGCGACGATGCGGGCCCGGCCCGATCCATACGAGCCCACCACGACGGGCTTGGCGGCGTCGCCCGCTTCGCCCCTGGTGAAGACCAGCCCGCCGGTAAACCGCCGGCCGCCCTGGAGCAGGACCCGGTCCCCAGGCCTGAGCTTCTCGGCATTGACCCGGGCCAGGGTCCGCCACGGCGCCGCGGCCGAGGTTCCGGCAGCCGAGTTGCTGCCGGAAGGGCTGACGTAAAAGGTGGTGGCGCCGGTTCCGCTGGCTGATGCCGTGGCCCCGGCACCGCACGCGGCGAGCAGCCCGGCGGCCGCAAGAGCCGCGATCGCGCAGGCGCCCGCGTTCTTGAGCATGCCGGTCCCTAGCCGTGCTCCGCGGTCGGCCGGGCTGCCGTCTGGGCCGACCGCCCGAGCGCCCGGACGGCCCACCCGGCTTTGCGCCAGCGATCCAGCGGCAGGGCGTTGCGCCCGTCGAAGAGGCAGCGCCTGCGGACGATCGCTCCCAGAGCCAACGGGTCAAGGTCGCGGTACTGGGCCCATTCGGTCAGGTGGAGCACGATGTCCGCCTGCTCACAGGTCTCCTCGATGTCGAGCGCATAGCCCAGGGCCGGGGACACCTTCCGCGCGTTGTCGGCCGCCTTGGGATCGTGCACGCGCACCCGGGCGCCGTCACGCTGCATCGCCGTGGCGATGCCAAGCGCCGGCGAGTCCCGCACGTCATCGGTCGCCGGCTTGAACGCGGCGCCGAGGACCGCGACGTTGCGGCCGGTGAACGATCCGCCGAGGAGATCCCTGGCGATCTCGAAGGCCCGCCGCCGGCGGCTCGTGTTGACCTCGTCGACCTCGCGCAGGAAGCAGACGGAGTCGGCCACGCCGAGCTCCGCCGCCCTGGCCGTCAGGGCGCGGATGTCCTTCGGCAGGCAGCCGCCGCCGAAGCCGATGCCCGCGGCCAGGAAACGGCGCCCGATCCGGTCGTCGTATCCCATGGCATGGGCGACGACGTTGACGTCGGCGCCGGCGGCGTCGCAGACGTCGGCGATCGCGTTGATGAACGAAATCTTGGTGGCGAGGAAGGCGTTCGCCGACACCTTCACCAGCTCGGCCGATGCCAGATCGGTGGCGATGTACGGCACTCCGGCCCGGACGATCGGCTCGTACACCGAGCGCAGGACGGCGTCGGCACCGGCCGAGGCCACCCCGGCCACCAGCCGGCTGGGCCGCAGGGTGTCCTCGACCGCGAATCCCTCACGCAGGAATTCCGGGTTCCAGGCCAGCCCCACGTCCACGCCGCCGGGCGCGAGCTGCCCAATCCTGGCCGCGAGCTGGGAGGCGGTGCCGACCGGGACTGTGGACTTGCCGACCATCAGGCAGTCCCGGGTGATCTCCGGCACGAGCCCGTTGATGACCGCGTGCACGGCGCTGAGGTCTGCGGCCTGAACGCCGGGAAGCTGAGGTGTGCCGACGCAGATGAAATGCACCTCGCCGAATCGGGCCGCCTCCGCGAGCGAGGTCCCGAAGCGGAGGTTTCCCGAGCCGATCCCGCGGGAGAGCACCTCGGACAGCCCCGGCTCGAAGAACGGAACGCGGCCGTCGGCGAGCGCGGCTATCTTCTCCGCGTCGCTGTCCACGCCGAGCACCTCGTGGCCGAGGTCGGCCATGCAGGCGGCGTGCACGGCGCCCAGGTAGCCGGTGCCGATGACGGTGATGCGCATGAGAACGGTTCCTTTCGGGGTCGGGACGGATACGGCCGGTCAGCCGGTGTATGCCGGGCCTCCCGCGTATCCACGGGGGTTGAGCTGCTGGAACCGCCAGGCATCGCGGCACATGGCGGACAGGTCCAGGCGGGTTCGCCAGCCCCACTCGTTCTCGACCTTGGCGGGATTGGCGATGAGCGTCGCCACGTCTCCCGGCCGCCGCTCGGCCACCTCGAACGGGATCGCCACGCCGCAGGCGTCCTGGAATGCGGCGACGAGCTGGAGCACGGAGACGCCGGCGCCGGTGCCCAGGTTGAATGCACGCAGGCCGGTCTCGTCGTCGAGGTGGTCGAGGGCGGCGTGGTGCGCGCGGGCGAGGTCGGCGACGTGGACGTAGTCGCGGACCGCGCTGCCGTCCGGGGTGTCGTAGTCACCGCCGTAGACCGGCAGCCGCCGCAGCCGGCCGGCCGCGACCTGCAGTATGTACGGCATCAGGTTGTTGGGCACGCCCCGGGGATCCTCGCCGAGCAGTCCGCTGGCGTGCGCGCCGACCGGGTTGAAGTAGCGCAGCGCCACGACCGAAAAGTCGGGGTAGCGGTCGCAGGCCGCGGCCAGTATCTGCTCGCAGATCAGCTTGGAGCGCGCGTAGGGGTTGACCGGCCGCATGGAGTCGTCCTCGGCGATCGGCGCCGTGTGGCCGGCGCCGTAAATCGAGCACGACGAGGAGAACACCAGCCTGCTGACGCCGTGCTCGAGCATGACGCGCAGGAGGTTAGTGGTGCCCGCCGTATTGATGTCGAAATAGTCGACCGGTATTCGCAGCGATTCGGCTACGGCCTTCTTGGCCGCGAAATGGATGACCGCTTCGATGGGGTACCTGGCGAACACCGCGGCGAGGGAGAGGTGATCGCGGATGTCGATCTCGTGAGCGATGACCGGCCGCCGGGTCAGCCGGCGGACGGCGTCGAGCGCAGCGGGGGAGCTGTTCGAATAGTCGTCGACCACGACGACTTCGTGCCCGCCGTCCAGCAGCTCGGCGCACGTGTGGCTGCCGATGAAGCCCGCCCCGCCCGTGACCAGGACTACCATCAAATCCTCCGTTTCAGCATGGCCAGCCATTTCCACGCTGCCCGTTTCAGCGGCGCCAGCCATTTCCACAGCGCCGGGTCGTGCGGCATTTTCAGGAACGACGCCAGCACGTAGGCCGGGTAGTGGGCGATCGCGAGCCCGACCGGGATGAACAAGATCAGCCCGACGGCCAGCGCGCCCCGGGCCGTGCGCCACAGCGCGGTGCGCCGGGCAACCCTCGCTCCGGCCGCGGCCTCCGCGGCGTGCAGGGCGGGCACCGCGACGGACACGAGGGCGTAGGTCGTCCCGGTCAGGATGCTGAGGAAGGCGTAGCCGGCGGTTTCCGGCTTGGCCTCGCCCACCAGGGCGGCGCAGGAGGAGCCGATGCTTATCACGGCGTAAGGCGCTATGAGCCGCAGCGGGAAGACCTCCAGCCCGCCCGCCCCTTTGGGAGTGACCTTGAACGTCACGGCCCGGGGCCGGAGCCGGTAACGCACGGCTGAGCCGATGCCCCAGGCGATGAAGGGCCACCGGGTCAGCGAGTAGAGCCAGTTCTCCCAGCTGAAGATCGGCGCATTCCTGGGCCGGAGCAGCCCGCGCCGCCGCAGCAGAAAGGCCATCAGCACCAGCCAGACCGAAATCGACCACCAGTGCAGCAGGAAGACCACGTAGCTCACGTTGATCCAGGGCCGCCCGGTCAGCGCGGCGACCGGGGCCAGCGCGATTCCGGCGAACGTGGTGGTGACCAGGAGCAGGTAATACGACAAGGCGTACAGGAAACGGAATCGAAGCCGCCACCGCAGCCGGGACAGATTGCGCGGCACGAGCCCCAGCAGGACCGTGGTCAGGCTGCGCGACCACTGGTATTCCTGGACCACCATCGCGGGAAAAGTGTTCGGGCCGTCGCCGTGCGCCTCGGCGTTGATGGCGAACGCCCCGTGCCACCCCGCCGAGTTCAGCAGGTAGCTGGTGGAGAAGTCCTCAGCAAGCTCCGGGCCGATGCCGCCGATCTCGCGGAGCGCCTGGGTGCGGACCGCGTAGTGCGAGCCAATGCACAGCGGGCCCCAGCCGTCACTGTGGCCTAGCTGGAAGGCGCCGTGGAAGGTGGCCTCCCGGTACAGCCGGCCGCGCGCCGACCAGGAGGATTCGGCGTTGGTGTCGCAGACGCTCGGCGCCGCGACGTACCCGACGGCGGGATCGGAAAACGGCCGGACGACCTCGGCCAGATAGGTGCGTGCCGGGCGATGGTCGCAGTCAAGCTGGGCGACCACGTCGTACCAGCGGTACCCCCAGTGGTCGTAGAAATAGGCGAGGTTTCCCTCTTTGCACCGGGTGCGCCGCGGCCAATCGCTGCGGTGGTACTCCTCGACGCCGCTGCGGCTGGCGACCAGCACGTTGTTCCTGGCGCACCAGTTCAGGATCTGCTCCGTGGGCTGCTCGTCGCACAGCCAGACGTCGTAGGGAACCGGGAAATCCTGGCCCAGCATCGCCCGGAGCGTGGACCTGGCCACGTCCCAGGGCTCGGACGGTGCCCGCGTCACCACGAAGGCCACCCGCAGCAGCGGCACCGACACCGAGCGGCTCACGTTCCGCAGCCGGTTGATGCCGACGACGAAGAAGACCGGGTAACACGAGACGTAACAGAGCACCGCGCTGTTGAGCGCCAGGCCCAGAATGCCGCGGCGGTGCACGGGTTCCAGCCACCACGCCCAGAACGACGCGAGACAGATCGCCCAGCACACCGAGAGCACGGCGACCGTCAGCCGGGTGGCGGGGCTCAGGATCGGCGCAAACGTGCTCTTGCGCAGCCGTCGCCGCCCCTGCCGGGTAGCCAGGATCGGCCCGCTGGGCGTGACCTTCCTGACCTTCCCGCCCGACAGCCGGCGGATGTGCAGTGCGAGTTCACCATCGGCGTCGCCCCGGCGCGCCAGCGGCCGGTGCCGCCCCGCAGCATGGCGCTCCGGAAGCGCAAGATCGGCCGAAACGGGATACGCGGTCGCGTCCCGCGTTTGCGCAGCCGCCCGCGGCATGGCGCGCAGGAACGCCCGGGGCGGCCGTCGGTGCCTGACGCCGCTGAACTGCGCCGTCTCTGCCGTGGATCTGGCCACGGCGATCAGGCTGGCGATCCCGTCCGCCTGCGCCGCCGCGCTGGGCCGCGCGGGCTCGCCGGCCGTCGCGGGACGTGCCGCACGCCTGTTTCCTGGCCTGGCCGGAGACAACCCGAATACCCCCTGTGCTGGGATCGCCGTGGTGGGACGAGACCGGTTTCGGCTACGTCGCGGGGGTCGTCACCGGCGACAGCCAGGGGAGGCTGTCCCGTTCAGGCCCGTTTCCGGTGAGAACCGAGTTTTACGCACAGAGGCGACGGATACGTTCGTTGAGAGGTCTTTCAGAAAATGCTCTTTCCTTCTGGTAACACTTCTATACTTTCCAGAAGAAAAGCAGATGTTAAATCTGGGTTTCCCGGTAAACCATCCGGTGCCGGGACGTCGCGGCCGACTCCGGGCATGCTGAGTTCCCTCAGGGGCGACCGGGATCCCGCTTGGGTTCCGCCGCGCTCAGAGGAATCTCTGCAATTCGTCTAAGGCAACCGGTATTTTCGCTGCCCACGATGATGGGCGTGTCATCAGACTCACTGCTGCGCGGCGGCCCGCAGGTACCGGCTCCCAGCCATCGCGTCGGGCCCGGGCCGGGTTAGGTCCGGACGAGACCCGACTGCCCGGCGAAGCCGAGCTTCTTTCTTTGATCTGCACGCTCGCGCCGTACTTGGGGTCATACGCAGATCAGAAAATCTTTTCAGATTTGGTAGGCACGCGACTGCCTAATTTGGGATCTGGACCAATAACGGGACTTAAGGACGGCATATATGCGGCGCAGGACTGTACTGAAGATGCTAGCCGGGGGAGCTGCGATCCCGGTGGTCGCAGGCTGTACGGGCTCCTCGTCTTCGAGCGCGAGCAAGGCAGCCAAGACGAGCTCTCTCGTATTCGATGCGGATTCGTATACGACCGAGACCAAGACGGTAAGCACCGGTAGTGGCACGCGTAAGATCAAGTACCGGTTCTACCGGAACAACATTTACGTTCAGCACCCCGTCAACTACAAATACCAGTCGCTCAACGTCAGCGTGCCGGTGGAGATAGATGGCAAGGCCGTGGACGCCACCAGCGCCCCGGTCATGTTCGCGATCAACGTCGGCGGCTACACCTCGTCCTCATCGTGGGGCGCCACCGGGCAGGGCGGCGGAATGTCGGGAGGTTCGTTCGCCGGCGGCTCCGGCTCTGGCAAAGGCGGTGCGCCTCCGGGCGGCTCGGGGCGGCCGAGCGGCGGGGCGCCCGGCGGTTCCGGCCCGTCCGGGGCGGGCGGCGCCTCCCTGGGTGCCTCGTCCGTGGGCCTGGGCAGCTCGATGGCCAGTTACTACACGAGCTACGACGACGGCGAGATGGCGCTGGCGAACGGTTACGTGGTCGTGGAGCCGGGCTGCCGTGGCCGGGACCTCAGGTGGCGGGACGGCCGCTACTACGGCAAGGCGCCGGCCATGATCGTCGACCTGAAGGCCGCGATCCGGTACCTCCGCTACAACAAGGGCCGCATCCCGGGAAACACCGACTGGATCATCACCTCGGGCGGCAGCGCCGGCGGCGCCCTGTCCACCCTGATCGCGGCGTCGGGCAACAGTTCCCTGTACGACGCCGACCTGACGGCGCTCGGCGCGGCCGACACCGACGACAACGTCTTCCTGTCCGCCAGCTACTCGCCGATCACCGACCTGGACCACGCCGATATGCAGTACGAGTGGATGTACGGCACGCTGCCGTACGTGGGTGGCGGCACGCCGGGCAACTCGTCAACCAGCAGCAGCTCAGGCACAAAGAAGCTGGTCAACCAGACCTACTCCCGGCAGCTCAGGGAAGCCTTCACCGGCTACATGGACGGCCTCGCCGTGCCCGGCATCAACGGCTACGGGACGCTCACGTCGCAGAACTACGCCGGCTACCTGCTGGAGCAGTACCTGGAGCCGTCGGCAGCCAGAGCGCTCACTCAGACGCTGACCGCGGCCGAGCGGGCCACGTACCTGGAGAAGAACACCTGGATCGCCTGGTCGGGCGGGCGGGCCACCTTCACCTGGGACAAGTTCCTCGAGCACATCGGCTCCCGGAGCAAAGGCGTCCCCGCGTTCGACGCATTCAACCTGTCCGCGACGGAGAACTCCGTGTATGGCGACGCGACCCACAACGCGCGGCACTTCACGCTGTACAGCCTGCGGCACGCCTCCGGCGACCCCAGCGCGCAGCTGGCCAGCGATCTGCCGCCGACGATCGCCATGATGAACCCGCTGTATCACTTGCGCGGGAAGAACCCCTCCCGCGCGCGTCACTGGTGGATCCGGACCGGGACCCTCGATACCAACACCGCGCACACCGTCGTGTCGAACCTCGCCGCGATCACCAGCGAACTCGGCGACAGCGTCAACTCGGGCATGTACTGGGACGGGGGGCATGCGGTCAACTTCGACTCGCCAGATCTCATCGAGTGGATCGGCGAGCTGACGGGTTACTCCGCCGCGTAGCTGAGGCCGCACCGGCGGTGGCGACGAGGTCGATGAGCGCGTCGACGTGATCCGCTGTGGTCAGCGGGTTGACGAAGCAGGTGCGCAGAACCGTCCGGCCGCCAAGGTCCGTGGTGGTCAGGAAGCTCTCGCCACTGAGCTGGATGCGCCGGGCAATCTGTTCCTGAATCTGGTTGCTGTCCCGGGCGGCCCGGTAGCGGAAGCAGACGATGCTCAGCCCAGCCGCCTCCAGGGTCAGGGCCGGGTGGTCCCGGACGCGCGCGGCGAGCAGGCCCGCGAGGTCGAGGTCGTGGTCGATCAGCGCGCGGTAGCCGTCCTTGCCGGTTGAGGCGAGCGAGGCCCAGACCCGCAGCGCCCGCAGCGGGCGGGTCTGCTCGGGGCCGTACTCGCTCAGCCAGGGCGCGTCGGTCATCCCGGCGGCGTCGGGCTCGGCGCGCAGGTAGGCGGGCACCAGGCTGAACGCGTCGCGCAGCCGCTCGGGGTCGCGGACCAGCAGCGCACCGGCGTCGACGGGGACGTACAGCCACTTGTGCGGGTCGATCGCGATGCTGTCCGCACGTCGCAGCCCGGTGAGCCTGGCGCGGTACCGGTCGGTGAGGATCGCCGGGGCGCCGTAGGAGCCGTCGACGTGTAGCCAGACGTCGTGGCGTTCGCAGACGTCGGCGATCTCGTCCAGCGGATCGATCGCCCCGGTGCTGACCGTGCCCGCGCTGGCCACGACGGCGATCGGGTGCTCGGACCGCAGGCGGGCCGCGCCCAGCTCACGGTCCAGGGCATGGGGGTCGAGCCGCAGGTCCGGGCCGTCCAGCAGCCGCAGGTTCCGGCGGCCGATGCCGAGCATCTCGACCGCCTTGGCCGCGCAGCTGTGCACCTCGCTGCCCGCGTAGACGGTCAGCGGGAGGTGCCCGGCGAGGCCGTCGGCCCGGGCGTCGAACGGCGCGTGCGCCTGCCGGGCGGCCGCCAGCGCGGTCACGGTCGCCATCGACCCGCCGCTGGCCAGCAGCCCACCCGCGCCCGGGGGCAGGCCCACCAGCGCGGCGAGCCAGCGGATCACCAGCCGCTCGAGATGCACGCCGGCGTGGTTGCCGCCAGCACAGCTCGGGTCCGCCGCGCTGGCCAGCAGGTCGGCAAGGAGCCCGACCCGGTCGGGCGGAGAGTTCACCCACGCGTGGAAGCGCGGGTGGCCGTTCCCGAGCGGATAGCCGAGCACGTCACGGCGGATCAGGGCGAGCATCTGCTCCAGTGGCATTCCCCGGGCGGGCCAGGGCGATCCGCGCCAGCGCTCGGCCAGCGTGGCCGGAACGGGAGCGAAGACCGGCCGGCCCGGCACGGCGGCCAGGTGGTCGGCCGCCAGGTCCGCCACGCGGTGCGCTGCCGCGCGCAGTTCTGCCTCGTCCCATCCCCAGCCGCCCGGCAGCGGGGCCTGCTCACCCACGAGCCGCGCCAGCCCGGCTGCCAATGTCCATGACCAGGTAATAGACGCAAGAGCGGGCCAGCCGGTTGCAGAAGCCGTGATCGCAATCGGCCTCGTAATAGATAGAGTCGCCAGCGCCAAGCCGGTAGGCGATCCCGTCGATGGCCAGCTCCAGTTCCCCGGACTCAACGGCGACGTACTCGCGCGAGCCGGGCGGATGCGGATCGAAGGTGCCCGCGTCGGTGCCCGGACCCAGCGTCGTGCGCATGAACTCGAACTCCACCCCCGGCACGGACGGTGACAAGATCCGCCGTTCCCAGCCCGCAGGGTCACGCACCACTGCCTGCTCGTCGTGGGCGAGCCGCACCACCCGGCCGCGCTGTCCGCGGTCCACCAGCCGGGCGATGGAGGTGCCCAGCCCCGTCGCGATCCGGTCCAGGATCAGGACGGTCGGCGCCTTGCGGCCGCGCTCGATCTCGTACAGCATGCTGCGGCTGACCCGGCACCGGCCCGCCAGTTCTTCCCCCGATAGTCCGCGCTTCTCCCGTTCGGCGCGGATCCGGGTCCCCAGCTCGATCAGAGAAAGCCCCGCCGGGCCGGCTGCGGCCTCGTCCTCAATAGAAGCACTCATATCCACTATCGTAGTACTATTGATACCGCTCCGGCTCGGGCAAGAACTGCAGCAATGACAAACGTGAGCGTTCGGGCTGGTCAGCGGCTCACACTGGCGGCTGCGTGCCTGGCGCAGGGCATGATGGTCCTCGATGTCCTGATCGTCAGCGTCGCTCTTCCGTCGATGCAGCGGGAGCTTGGGCTGTCGCCGAGCGGCCTGGAATGGGTCGTCAGCTCGTACGCCCTGGTTCTCGCCGCGCTGATTCCGTCCGGCGGCGCGCTCGGTGATCATTTCGGGCGCAAGCGCATCTTCGTCGCCGGACTGGGGCTATTCACGCTCGCCTCGGTCGGATGTGGGCTCTCGGCCTCCGGCGGGACGCTGATCGCGTTCCGGGTGATCCAGGGGATCGGCGGCGCGGTGATGTCGTCACTCACGCTCGCCTTGATCTCCGAGGCCTACCCGCCGGAGGCCAGAAGCGGGCCGATCGGGCTGTGGGCCGCGGTCAGCGGCCTGGCGGTAGCCGGCGGGAGCGTCGTCGGCGGCCTGCTGCTGTCCGTCTTCCCCTGGTCATCGGTCTTCTGGGTTAACGTCCCGATCGGGGCGCTCGCCATCGCCATCTCCGTGGTCGGGGTCACCGAATCCCGGGAGAGCGCGCCCCGGCCACTCGATGTGCCGGGCGTGGCGCTCAGCGCCCTCGGCCTGTTTCTGGTGACATTCGGTCTGGTCTATTCGGCCGACGTCACCTGGGGTTCGCCGGTCGTGGCCGGCGGCATCGTGGCCGGCCTGGCGGTCCTGGCGGCCTTCGCTGTATGGGAACGCAAGACCAAGTCACCGATGGCCCCGTCGGCGTTGCTGCGGACCAGGAGCTTCGCCACCGCGTGCGGCGTGTACCTGCTGACGTATCTCGCCTTCTCGGGCTTCATCTACTACGTGACCTTGTACTTCCAGAATGTCCAGCGCTGGTCGGCGCTCCACACCGGACTGTCGTGGCTGCTGTTCTGCATCCCGTACTTCGCGGTGGCGCAGCGCAGGCGCCAGCTCGCCCGCTGGCTGCCGGAGGCCGCGGCGGTGGGCTGGGGCTGCCTGATCGCGGCTGCTGGCACGCTCATCATGAGCCAGCTGGCCACCACCACCTCGTTCGCGTTGCCAGCGGTGAGCTATGTCCTCGTAGGCGTCGGTTTCGGGCTCATGGTCCCGGCCGGCTCGGCTGCCGCCATGGCTGAGGTGCCGCCGGATTCGTCCGGCATTGGCTCCGGGCTGTTCAACGCCTGCCGTCAGATCGGAACGGCGATGGGGCTGGCGATCCTCGGCTCGATTGCGACCAGCATCATCGTCGCCGACTGGCGCAGCCAGATTCGCTCCTTCGCCCCGGCTCAGCGAACCGGCGCCAGCGGGCTCAGCGCCGACGTCGCCGGCGGCCAGATCAAGAAGGTCACCGCCGCGCTGGGCGAGCACGCGCATGGCCCTGCGGTCGCGTCATACCTGCACGGATTCGAGGTGGCGCTCATAACAGCCAGCGTGATCTTGGCAGCGGCCGGGGCACTCGGGTTCTCCGGACTGAGGCGCCTTCGCCAGTTACCGCACGGCGTCGGCACGAACTTCGCCATTTCGGGTCATGTCGATGCCGGCCGCAGGAGCCCGCGTTCGAGCACGACCGGCACGAAGAGCTCGCGGTAGCCGTGCTCGTCGAACAGCACCGTGACGTGGTCGCCGTCGTAGCGCTGCACCGTGCCCTCGCCCCAGTGATCGCTTGCCACGCGGGTGCCCACGGCGAACGGCTCCTCGTGCCGCGTGGCCTCGCCGGGCTTGAGGTCGTTGTCACAGTTGCCGCACGGCCCGGGGTAGTCCTGACCGAAGTACGTCAGCAGGAACGAGCGGCGGCAGCCCGTGTGCTCGGCGTAGCGGCGCATCATCGCCAGCCGGGTGCGCTCGATCTCGTCTTCGCGCTCGGTCTCGGCCTGCGACGCCGCCTCCACCGCGGCGACGGTCATCGTCCCGCTCCAGTGGACCCCTCCGTCCGCCCGCCACGTCACCGCGCCCAGATCCGCGAGCCGGACGAGCGCGGCTGTCTGCTGCCGCGCGCTGGACGCGTCTGTCTGGCCGGCCGCCAGCGCGGCCGCGGCCTGAGCGACTGCCGCGCCGGACACGCTGCGCGCCGTCAGGTGGCTGGCTGCCCCGAAATCCTCGTAGCGGTACAGCAGTACCGCGTGGGACGGCTGGCCGTCCCGGCCGGCGCGGCCAAACTCCTGGTAGTACGCGTCCAGCGAGGCCGGCGGGTCGGCGTGCAGGACCCAGCGCACGTCCGGCTTGTCGATCCCCATGCCAAACGCGACCGTGGCCGCGATGATCCGCACCGAGCCATCCAGGAACGCCGTCATCGCGTCGCGGCGTTCGCGAGCCGGCAGCCCGGCGTGGTAGAGCGTGACCTGCTCGCCCGCTGCCGCCAGCGTGTCGCGGGCCGCCTGCGCGCTGGCGTGCGTCGCCGCGTAGACAATCCCCGGGCCGTCCAGCTGGCCCGCCGCGCGGGCAAGCTCATGCTCCTTGTCGGCCACGGTGCGCACGTCGCGCGCTGAGAGATGGATGTGCGGCCGGTCGAAGTCGCCGATCACGACCGCGGGATCGCGCAGCCCGAGCCGCCGGATGATTTCCTCCCGCACCGGCGGCGCTGCGGTCGCGGTCAGCGCCAGCCGGACCGGTGCTCCGATCGCCTCGGCCTGGGCGCCAAGCCGCATGTAGTCGGGGCGGAAATCGTGACCCCACTGGCTGATCAGGTGGGCTTCGTCCACGACGAACAGGCCCGGCTGCGCGCGGCGCAGTGTCTCGCGGGTCTCCTCGTTGGCCAGCTGCTCGGGCGACAGGAACACGAAGGTGCCGGAGTCGCACGACGCAAGCAGCGCCGCTGCGCGCGCGCCGGCGGACTGCTGGGAGTTGAGGACGATGGCAGGCAGGCCGGCCGTGCGCAAGTGGGTGAGCTGGTCGTCCTGCAGCGCGATCAGCGGCGAGATGACCACGGTGGGGCCGGCCCGCAGCAGCCCGGCCAGTTCATAGATCGCCGATTTCCCGCCGCCGGTCGGCAGCACGGCCAGCACGTCCCGGCCGTCGGCCAGCGCCTCGACCGCGGGCTGCTGGCCCGGGCGGAGCCGCGCATAGCCCAGCCGCTCCCGGGCCAGCTCCTCGATCACGGCCGCGCCCGCGCGGCGCTGCGGCCCGGGCCTTCGGCCGCACGGGAGCGCCCGACCTGAGACAGCCAGTCGGCGGCGCCGAAGTTGCGGCGCAGGGTCTCGCCGTTAGGTGTCCCGCCGAGCGCGGCGGAGATCCGGTCCCAGGACCAGCCTGCCGCCCGGGCTTCGCGTACCGCCACCGCGATCGTGTTCCGGGCGGCCCGCCGCGCGTCCACCGCGGACTCGAACAGTTCCTCGACCGTCGCCATGCCACAAAGCATGCCACATTCTGTGGCAATATTCGAGCAGACCTCGGTAGGGTGGCTGAATGTCCTCTCCGCAGGTACCCGAGATTCACCGCGACCGGCGGGTGGCCGAGTCGTTCGGCGGGGATGCCGAACGTTACGACCGCACCCGCCCTGCCTATCCCGATGCCCTCGTGCAGGCCATCATCGCCGCCAGCCCCGGGCGGCACGTGCTGGATGCCGGCTGCGGGACCGGCATCGAGGCCCGGCAGTTCCGGGCGGCGGGGTGCAGGGTTCTCGGCGTCGAGCCCGACGCGCGGATGGCCGAGTTCGCGCGCGGGACCGGGGTCGAGGTCGAGGTGGCAACGCTGGAAGCCTGGGATGCGGCCGGACGGCGGTTTGACACGGTCATCGCCGGCACGGCCTGGCACTGGGTGGACCCGGTCGCCGGGGCGGCCAAGGCGGCGCAGGTGCTGCGCCCAGCCGGCCTGATCGCACCGTTCCACCACGTCTTCCAGACCCCGCCGGAGATACTGGACGCCCTCGCCTCGGCCTACCGGAGGGTCGCGCCCGACTCCCCGGTCAGCCTCTCGTCGCTGCAGCAGGCCCTGGACGCCTATCAGGCACTGTTCGACAAGATTGCTGACGGGATCCGTGTGGCCGGGAAATTCAGCGAACCAGAGCAGTGGCAGTTCGACTGGGAGCGCACCTACACCCGCGAGCAGTGGCTGGACCAGCTGCCCACCCAGGGCCACCTCAACCTGCTCCCGCCGGGCAAGCTGGCGCAGGTGCTGGACAGCGTCGGGGCCGCGATCGACGCGATGGGCGGCAGCTTCACGATGCCGTACGCCACGGTGGCGGTCACCGCGAAGCGGGTGAGCGCTCCCTGAATTCCGCGTCTGCGGCGAAGGGCCGCCGGTGACAGGCTGGCCGGTATGAATCAGGGAATCGCCTGGGCGGGCTTCTTCGGTGCCTGGCTGCTCGTGGCCGGGCCGCTGTATCAGGGCGCGATCGAGCTGCACGAGGCCGACGTTGACCGGGATGCGATCGAG
>Ga0335074_10001458_pt1 | contig 32083 bp, 31 predicted proteins | sample Lox_Sample_23_FD_206715 | JGI IMG/M metagenome (GOLD analysis project Ga0335074, IMG submission 206715) | Soil microbial communities from Loxahatchee National Wildlife Refuge, Florida, United States - Lox_Sample_2.3 | ecosystem: Environmental > Terrestrial > Soil > Wetlands | place: USA... | reverse complement strand
GCCAGGGCGGCCGGCATTCGACGATCATCAGGTGCCGGGGACCGATGTCGCATTCCACCCGGACCTGACCGCGGGCGTGCTCGGGGGACGCGTTGCTGGCACCAGCGGCGGACGCGGGCGATGTCGAGTTCGGGCAGCCCTGGCACTCGGTCAGTGTTGCAGACGGCGGCTGACCTCGGCGGCGTAGCTGGCCCAGTCCTTCAATGCCATGTAGATGAGCGGTTTCGGGTTTGGGCTGCTTTGGCCGGGGCCAGCTACTGACGGTGATTGCGTTTGCGTGCATGGCCGGGGCCCGGGTGTCGTCCCGGGTGTGCGGCCGGTTCCACGGGCGGCGGGTGGTGCGAGGCTGGCGGCGGCGGGTTCCGGGGTGTCAGGCGGCGAGCGGGCCGCAGATGGTGACGACGGCGGGTGCCTTGCGGGTGGCGGTGCCGCGTCCGGCGGCGGGGAATACCTGCCGGGCCTTGGTTTTGTGGTCGCGGTGCCGGTCCCGGTCGATGGTGAAGCGGCGCCTGCCCAGGTCGCGGAGGGTCTCGCGGCAGCGGGCCGCGGTGACGGCAGCAGGCAGGCTGGCGGTCGCGGCGCCGTCGCGGACGCTGGTGATGGCGGCGCGGCGGGCGGCGGTGAAGGAGATCTCCCGCGGGTGAACGGGCTGCCCGGCGCGGCGGCCCTTGCCCGCCGGGGCGGCGTGCCGTGATGCCTGGCGGGCGGCGGCGCGGGTGAGCTCGACTGCGGTGATCCAGGCGGCGTGCTCCTGCCGGATCATGTCCGGGGTGCGGGACCGGAAGATGGGCCCGGTGGAGGGGCCGGCGCCGCGGATCGCGGACTTGGCCTCGCGCAGCGCGGTCTCCGATCCGTCCCATCGCCACTTATAGGCGGCGGCTAGCATGCCCGCCGGGTACTGCTCCCAGTCGTCCAGGTCGGTGACCAGGCAGAACATTTCCGGTACGTCCTGGCCGTCCACGTGGACGTAGTACTCGATGACCCGCATCCGGATCTTCTGGTCCCTGCCGCCGATGTCGGCCATGTAGGACCCGTCGGGCAGGAACGCCCCGATTTTCGTGACCGTGATGTCGCTCTTGAGCCTGATGAGCACGTGCGTGACCTTGACGAGCCTGTTGATCCGGGCGGTGCCGGGGAAGCTGCGATCCATCACGAACAGGCGGCTCTTGGTGAACACCCAGGCGAACTCGGTGAGCGCCCGGTCCAGGAGGGCCTGCTCGGCGGTGGCCTTGTCCCCGCCGGACGGCCCGGTGACCACCGCGAGCATGGCGCGGGTGGAGGCGTCGGTGACCGGCAGGTCCCGCAGCTGCGGGTAGGGAGCGGAGTCATCACTGGTGCCGGCCGACCCGAACTCCGCCCGGTTCGCGGGCGTGTCCGGCATCCGGGTCACCGACCCGTCGACCGAGCCCAGCCGCAGGTCACCCACGATGATCGCGCGGTGGTCGTACTTCTCGTGCTCGGCTCCTGACGCGGCCAGGACCGTGTCCCGCAGCCTGAGGACCGGCTCCGGGCCGGCTGCGTCCCGCCATGTGGCCAGCACCGTGTCCGTCGGCACGCCGAACGGCACGTGCCAGGGCAGCAGGGCCAGGTCGCCGAACAGCGCGGCCAGGATCTCCCCGTAGCAGGCTTCCGGCATCAGCGTCATCAGGAGCACGGCGCGCAGCGCCGCCGCCATCGTCATCGACCGCCGGGCGGTGCCCTTGACCTTCCCCCGCGAGACCACTCCCGCCGCGACCTGGTCAATCGTGCCGGGCTGCCCGGTCATGGCGTCCAGCTGGGCCTCGATGACCCCGAGCCGGGCGTGGTCAGCGGGATGCCCCCCGGCCTGGACCCGCCCGTCGCGGCGAATCACCGCCGGCGCGACCGCTACCGGCTTGAGGAACACCGTCATGTCGCCCGTGCGGATCTTCCCGGCCCCCTCCGCCGTCAGCGCGGTCCGCGCACCTTCACCCGGCGGCCGGCTCAGCGGAGACCGCAGGTCAGCGGCCCGCACCGCGACAATCCCCGCCCCGGCCACGCCGACAGGCCACCCGTCCGGAACAGCGGCAGTAGCGGAAAACGGCACGGCAGAGTACAAAGGCACGGGGACTCCGGGGATCAGAAGAGGCATCAGCAACCACTTCTCTTACCTGGAGTCCCTCCCGAAAGCCCGCAACCACGGACAAAACCCCCGCCGGCGTGTCGCAGCCGGCCCCCCGTCACCCCGAAACCGGGCACACACCGTTACCGGCACCTGGAAGCCTCGCCAGCCCGCGAACAGGCTCATCTACATGGCATTGGGCCACCTTGAGGCCTGCATCCGCGAGAACCGTGCGGTAGTCGTCGCGATTGTGGCCCTGGATCTGGGGCGTCACACGAGGCTCGCCGTCAGCCTTGCGGACCAGTTGCCTGCCGAGATTGGTCACGTCAGTCCGCGTATCGTCGTCGAGTTCGTCGTAATGCTGCTTCAGAACCGAGTAGACCGCTGCCAGCAGCAGCGTTAGCGTCGTCATCCGCTGCTGGCCGTCAATGAGTTCCAGCACACTGCCGGGAACCGCATCCGTTGTCGCGTTGAGAGTGATGATCGTGCCCAGGAAGTGCGCTCCGTCGGCCTCGATGAGGTCTTGAAAGAGGTCTTCCCACTGCGCCTTCTGCCAGGAGTACTCCCGCTGGTACGGCGGGACCCTGTACATCAAGTTTCCCTCGTGACTCAGCAGCGCGTGCACGGGGTATTGGTTAGCCGACTTGATCACGACGATGAGCCTACGGCCTGAGTTCCGTGGATGTGTATCTCGCCTAATGCTTTGGATTCTTGTCGATGGTTAGACCACGCTTCTTCTGGCCACCGTACGGTGCCCTTGTGACCATGATTGTGACCGAGACACCCCTGGCGTCAGGGGCTGTCGTCCGCGCGGATGACCTGGTGAACTTCTCTACGCAGGTACCAGGCTCTGCCAGGCTTCGGCCATGCGGCTGCGCGCCCAGCGGCGCGAGGTCTTGCCGAACATGCCCGCCAGCTTGCGCTCCGACAGCGGCCTGCCCGTCCGGAGGCTGGCCCGGCCACCGCCGCCGCGATGGTTTCGCTCTCATTACGGCCGGTACCTGCTTGCCCGGAACCGGGATCCGGTCCGCGTCCTGGCCCGCATGGTCCGGCACGATGCCGCGTCCTGGTCCCCTCCCTGGTCTGCGGACCATTTCCGCAAGCAGGCACGAGGCCGACCCGTGCCACCCCGTTGTCCGGCGCGGCTTCGGGCAAGCTGGCCCCCGGGCGCGTGGGCCGGATGGTCCGCGTACCAGCTGGTTTGGTCCGCTGCGGGCCCGCGGTCCAGTCCGCCCGCTGCCGCGGTACGGATGATCCAGACCAAAAGCTGGCATAGACGAGGCCGTCGATCGTGGCCGGCTCCAGCCGGGCGGTGATGCCGCTTTCGCCGTGCGCGCAGACGACGGCATAGGCGTGCCAGTACGAGACGTACGCCGCGACGCCTGCCACGGCCAGGACGGCGACCGCGGTGGACACGCCCGGTCCACCCCTGTCATCACGGTCGGCTCGTACCCGGTTCCTGCCTCCGGGGCTATGGCGAGTGCGGTCACTGCCCGGCCCCCGTTCCCCGGCTGGGGCGGCCGGTGACCAGCCACGCGCCGCCGCTGGCGAATGGCGCTAGCTGGTATCTGAAGGCGGTCAGGACGCGGCCGAGCGCGGCGTTAATGGCCTGGTGGGCATCCTGGTAGGTGCGGTATCTGCGCTGGTCGCGCAGCAGCAGGTCGTGGGTGGTTCACGACACCGAGATCCCGCCCTGGCCGGTTCCGGCCTCGGCGGGTACCGGCAGCGGGCAGAGTCCGCCGAGCCGGTACAGCGGGTCATGGGTAGCGCAGTGGTGCAGGGTGAAGCCTGCCTCGGTGAGCGACCGGGCCAGGTCGCGTGCCAGGTGCGCCATCCGCAGCTCGGCCAGCTCCCGCCTGCCCGGCTTCAGGTCGCCCGCCAGCTTGGGCTGGCCCCGGCCGGCCCCCGCAGCGGCGGTCCGCGATGACGGCCAGCAGTCCGAGTGACAGGCCAGGAACCGCAGGCTGACCTGCTGGCGGGTGCCGTCGCCGCTGACCAGGTGAACCCGGCCAAGGTGGGGCTCACGGCGCTCGACCGTCCACTCCCGCCCGTCCAGCACCACCGCCATGCCGGCCGTCAGCTCCCGCAGAGCACCGGACCTCATCATGCCGCTCCCGGGACGAGCAGCGAGCGATCCGCCAAAGGCTCGGCGAGGTCGATTCCGACTTGCCGGTGCCAGATCAGGTGCAACAGCTGAGCGCGGGCCACCGGCTCGCAGCCGCTGGCCGCAGCAACCTCCCCGAACCGGGCGGCCAGCTTCCTGACAGCGGCGAGCAGCCCTGGCCGCAGCCCCAGCAGGTCCGCCAGAGGCCGACGCTGTGAGGACAGCGCGTCCAGGGCCGACAGGACGTGCTCCCGCCACCGGGCCGCCACCGCATACTGCCAGCCGCACGCCACGGCAGCCTCAGCCGCGGCAGCGAACGACTCCCGGTCCTCCTCCCCGATCAGCGGCTCCGGGCGCACGTCGATCAGCCAGGTGCCTGACCTGGTCACCGCGAGGAAGTCAGGCGTGTGCTCCCTGCTTTTCCGCGCCGTGGTGAACCGCAGCCGCAACGGCTGGGACACCACGTCGACCAAAACCCCGGCAAAATCCAGGGCCAGCAGCACCCTGGCCTCCTCCATGCTCTCGGCCCCGTGATGACGGCCCGTGCTGACCAGGTACTGAAGGCCAGGACGATGCCGCTGAGCCCGCCGCCAGGAAAACCAGCGAACCGGGCTGCCCTGCTCGCCCGGCATCCGGGCCAGATCCCGCACCGTGCAGGAGACCTCGTTCCCGTCTACCCGCCGCGTCACCAGCCAGCGATCCGGCCAGCCTTCCTCCAGGTCCAGCCCCGGACGCGTCCGTCGACGGCACCGGGACCAGCAGGTCATCCCACTCCGCCAGGTGCGACCACAGCGGACCCGGCGCACTCGGCCCGGGCTGCCCCTTACCCTCCACATGTCACATGAAATCGCACATGACCTGTTACCGTCAGTTAGCCACGCGGAATAGGTATCGGTAGCAGATTGCGGGACAAATCGTCCCAGATTGCAAGTAGCGCGATCCGTCAGTGGCAACAAGCCCGATCCGCACGACCCGCCGCCCAGGTCGCAACGACCTCCCGGTGGCAACTCAATCAGGCACATGGCTGCCGCCGGGCCGGTGGCGCAGGCCGCCTGACATCGAAGATTCCTCAGCGCACGTCAGCGGCCTGGACCGAGCAATCTTCGTTGTCACGGGACATGAACTCGTCGAACTGCCGCTGTGTCTCGGTCACGTAGTCGCCGCCGATCAGCGCGCGGATCTTGGCGAACTCCGCCTCGGTGACGCTGCCCGGCTGTAGGGTCTCAGTCGGCGTGACATGTTGATCGAATGTGACCTGCAGGTCCTCGGCTGTCTCACCTATGACCACGCCAGCTCGGTCTCAGCTTTATGGCGGATCGCTGCCGTATCCGAAAGTAATAGGGATCCGGTCGGGCATTCGGGTACCCCATCACTATCCGCCATGCGTCTAGGGGAAGGGATGCGGGAAGGGTACGGTGTCGACCGACCGGCCACTCGACATGACTAGGTCAGCGACGTCCGGCCGCCCGAGCGGATCGCTGCCGTATCCGAAAGTAATAGGGATCCGGTCGGGGTCGAGAATCCGGACGACGTGGTACGGGGAGGTAATGGATGTCGGCCACCAATAGATCGCCGCGCGCTTGCCGGGGCCGGGCAGCTGCTGGGTAAGGTTGCTCAGAGGAATCGTCTCTGTGCTGTCTAGCAGGAACCGGGCGTGCTCGGTGACGCCCCCGCCGAGGTACAACCTGCGGTGGTCAGCGGGAGACTGGACCTCCGCAGGGGCTGGTGCCTCGTCATCGTCGCGGGCGGTGAGCACGGACCACGCTTCTAGGATTGCCTTCTGAGCGGATTCCCGGGGGCTGTCCATAGCCGCCGCGCCCATGACCAAGGCGTCCTCGTTGGAGACGAGCGCTCCGATGATCGGCTGCCCGATGCGGCTGAGGTCGACTAGCCGGACGCTCCACCCTTGGCGACTCAAGTCCGCCCAGAGCCGCCCGGCTTCCTCAAGGTCAAGGTCTACTTCGATGGGGGGCGGACTGCTACGCGCGTACCAGCACCGCAGGAATGCATCACGCTCGAGCAGCTCAAGCCAGGCGTTCCGAAGCGCGAGTCGGGAGTCAGGGTGCGCGGCCATGCCCGACGAGTTCGCTCGGGCGTGCAGTAGCGCTCCGGGGCGCCCGATCGGGTAGAAGACCAGGTCAGCAAGAACCCACCGGATCCCACTGCCACTGCTGTCCACGCAGCGGACCCACAGTCGCTGCACGGCAGGATCGAATGTAGCCAGCTGCGGGTTCTGATCAAGCTGCCATGGCTGGTAGGCGATGACCTGGTCTGGGTGCATTGCGTCCGCCCCAAGGCTGTCGAAAGACGCGGCTCGGATGTCCGCACTGCTGATCCGCCCCGCGGTGTGTCGCTCGTATGCCTCCCCCGTCGCCTTCTTCGTCGCCAACTCCAGGTCAGCGGCTACCGCGCCCGCGTAGATGCGGTCACGGGAGTATCGCCGACCAGGAATCGGGGCAACCGCACATACGACGGTCCACATCGTGGCGTCATCACAGACGGTCGCTCTGGTGCTAAGCCTCGCGGCGGGCCTGAAGGGATTTACAGCACCGGCAGACGAGGCTGTCTTCCAGTGATAACCGCTTTCCCCAGGCACTGCGATTGCTGGCTCTCCCGGCGGGGGCTGTTCCCGGAGGAACTCTAGTAGTCCCGTGTCCGGGGCGACCGCGGCCATCTGAGCCGCGCCGCTGAGGACTTTCTCGACGAGGCTGGCGGCTTCTCTGGAGGGCTGCACGGCGACGAAGGCATCTAGTGCTGCGTCGCGCTCGGCGTCCGTGGCCGTACCCGGGCAGTGCATAGCCGTGTCTGACGACACTAGCAACCAGCCACCACCTGGATCTGCTGAGGTATCGGGGCCGCTCGTCCAGCCAGTCATCTCTTCGGTTGCACTTGGGTCCTCGGCCGAGCCGAGGATGCCTTGTGCCTCGAGTTCCGCAATGATCTTCATGACGTCTGCGTCTGCCACCCCGGTGAAGACGATCTCGCCAAACTGCCCGATCGCCTCGACGCGGCCCTCGGTCACTGCTAGCAGAGCGGAGGCCGTGAGCCGCAGCCCGTTAGCCCGCATCTGGTCTCGTATCTGGCTGATCAGCGTCGTCACGGTCTCAGTCACCGGATTTGGGACCTCATCTGAGGCTGGATAGCAGGACGGTCAGCAGCGGAACTGGCGCGTCTCCGACGAGCTCGCGGGCCAGGTTGGCCCGGATACCGCCTATTGGACGGCAGCTGATCCCGAATTGCGCCGCGCACAGGATGGCCTGCTGCAGCAGACAGCCCGACTCAATCAGTGCGTAGGCAGCCGAGCGGTTCCCGTACTTGCGGGCCGAACGCCCCATGTGAGCCGATATCAGCAGCATGGCCGAACCCGCCTCGAGGAGCGGCTGCATGTCTGGTCCCTGGGCAAGGATCTCCGCCAGGTCGGCCGCCTTCAGACGGACATCGGTTGACTGCAGCGTGCCAGCCTCATCGTCGAACCAGGCCAGCTCATGGGTCAGCGAATCGTCGCAGCGGATGGCCGCATGGACTGTCAGCGGCCATAGCCGACCCGCCGACGGGACAGGCTTCCAGATCCCGTCCGAGCCGTAGGACTCGGCCAGGATCCGCTGCACGGCTGATCGAGGCACTGGCCGCCATGCGACCTCGGCCCGGAACGGCGTCGAGTGCGGCCGCGATAGCGCTGCCAGGGGAGCTGCAGCCGCCAGTCCAGTGTCAGCCTCGGTGGCTGCCCGCGGATCCCGCCACCGGGATTCGCGGGTGATCTCCTCAAGTGCCTCCGCTGGCACGCTTCCGCGCCCGTGCAACTGGGCGAGTAGGAACTCAGCCCGGTCATGGCGGTCGATGAGGGCATGACGGCCGGTGAGTTCGCACAACGCGTCGAGAACCACTGGCCACGACGAGGCGGCAACCACGCCTTCCAGGTCCAGGAGGGCATGGTTGCCGTCGCAGCGCCACAGCACCTCGGTGAGCGAGTCAAGTTCAGCCTCGTCGCCGGTTATGACGATATCCTCGCCCGATGTCCAGTCCGTGACCACGATCTCGCCGGGGAATCGCGCGTGCGGCCACACGAGCACGGGATAGAAGAGCGGCAGGGATGGCCACGTCACCTGACTGGCTGCATCGTTAATTTTCTTAAGCCTCGACCTGGATGTCGGCAAGGTCGCTCAGCACGTGGCGAGTCGCGACCGTGCTCTGGCTTCCGCTGGTGAACGAGCTGCTTGCACATTGCTCGCCGCAGCTCTCGCCGCAAGTCTCGCAGCTGTCTGAGCAGTTGCCACACCTCTCGCTGCCCGAAAACGTCGCAGGCGTGCGCTTGCGGATCTTGATCTCCATATTGACTCCCTCCCTCTAGCATGGGTGACGCCTAGGGCGGCAAGCTACACCACCACCCCGTCCGACCGCAGGTCCACTGAAAGAATCGAGACCGACGCAGGAATCAGCGAAGGAAGACGCCATGTCTCCGTTGAGCCTTGCGGAGTGCCTTGGCCGGGATGAGTTCCTGACTAAGACCATGCACCGCACCTACCGTCACGTCCCCGATGCCATCGAAGAACCCACAGAGCTCATGTCGTGGGACGCGCTCAACGCCATCCTGGCCACCCACCGCCTTGCCCAACCTCGGCTACGCCTCTCCGGCGACGGAGAGGTCATCTCGCAGGACCGCTACGCCTCTCCGATCACCGCCCGACGGCGGGTCGCCTGGCAACGGATAAACCCAGCGCAACTGAGCGCGCTGCTCGCCGAGGGTGCCTCGCTCGTGCTCGACGCAGTCGATGAGTTGCACCCGCCTGTCAGCCAGGCTGCCTCAGAGCTGGAGCGGTGGCTGCGCACTAGTATCCAGGCCAACCTCTATGCTTCCTGGACGGCCCGAGAGGGATTTGGCCTCCACTGGGACGATCACGACGTCCTAGTCGTCCAGATACACGGGCTGAAGCGCTGGAAGCTGTACGGGCAGACCCGCTTTGCCCCTACGTACAAGGACACCGAGCAGCCCGAGCCACCGGGCGGCGGGCCTGTCGCCAACCTAGTCCTACGCCAAGGCGACCTGCTCTACCTGCCGCGCGGCTGGTGGCACTCTGTGTCCGCCTCGGAAGGCGAGCCTTCTCTGCACATCACGTTCGCCATGCAACCCGTGACGGGCGCGACGCTGCTGTACTGGCTCGCCGATGAGGTCGGTAGCCGGGAGGCATTGCGCATGGACCTTCCCGTGCATGCTCCCGAAGCCAGCCAGAAGGCATATCTAGACCTGTTCCGGTCCGAGGTCACCACGGCACTTGCCGACCCAGGACTAATCGCGCGGTACATCGCGGCGCGGGACGCAGCAGAAGTAACGCGGCTGTGGCCCAGCCTCCCGCACATTACTTGCGTCCCGCCCGATCCAGCCGTCAGAATCCGCTTGACCTCCAGCCGGGCGCGGATCGAGTCCGCTGACGAGGGAATACTGTTTCTAGCCTGCAATACCAAATGTAATCTTCCGGACAGAGCTCGGCCGATGCTGGACCTCCTTATCGCCGCCATACCCAGGCCAGTGCGCCTTGGCGAACTCGCTGCCGCGAGCAACTTGACTCTAGACGAGGCGGCGGCAGTGGCCACCCATCTGCTGGCAGGTCAAGCGGTAACAGCAGAAGGACCATGACGCAGGCTGGTGGCAGTGCGCCTCCCAAGCGACAGTACGCAACGGGACAGGCCGCTCCCTCGCCGCCTCACCAGACCCGCACGCCATGCAAACCAAGCCGTCCCCATCTGCTGGCAGGTCAAGCGGTAACAGCAGAAGGACCATGTACTTCTGCGAGAAGGCCAGCCCGTGGCAGCGGCCCTCGAACGAGAACACCAACGGGCTGCTCCGCCAGTACTTCCTCAAGGGCAGCGACCTGCGCGCGCACGGGCCGGGCGACCTGGCCGCCGTGGCGGCCGAGCTGAACGCCCGGCCGCGCAAGACGCTGGGCTGGGACACCCCCGCCGGGCGGCTCGGCCGGTGAGCTTGTGCCTGACCGCACGACGAGCGGGCCGGAGCTGGGATGATGACCGTCATGCCAGACATGCGCCGCCGCACTCCCGAGCCACCCGCCGGGCCGCCGCAGATCCAGGTCAAGCCCGGCACGGCGAACGAGCTGCTACACCAGCTCGCGCCGCTGCTGGCTGAGGAAGGCATCGACGTCAATAACATCGACGCCTCCGACCCGGGCACCCTGCAGCAGGCGCTCAACCGCGCATCGAGCGGCACAACATGGCCATGTTCACCCCCGTCGGGCACGCCCGCGAGCTGGCCGCCGTCACCATGCGGCTCGCCGCCGAAGCCATCGCCGGCGGCGACACCACGCTCGCCGCCGGGATCTTGGACCAGGCCCAGCCCGAATCCCCGGACGATTCCGCGGCCACTGTCGCCGCCTGCACCAGCCTCACGCTGGGCCTGCTCGACCACTGGCCATCCAGGCACGACGCCAGCGCACCCGACGGGCTGGGCCAGGCTGACCCGGCTGCCCGCCGGGCACTGGACCGGCGAACGCGCCGCAACCGACATCCTCACCCTGGCCCGCAAGCGACGCGCCTTCGCCTCCCTGGACGCCCTCATCGTCCGGCAATGCGGCCGATACGTCCTTTACGGCAGCGCCCTCGCCCTCGCCGCCGCCCTCCAGGCCTGGGCACGACACGCCGGCACCCCGCTCACCGATCTAGCCCGCACTGTCGTCCGTTAAAGCCGGTACGATCCCAGCCATCAGTGGCCAGTGTTGCGACGACGGCTGGAATCCGCCGGAGGCGCCAGAGGGTCAAAATTCAGATGCCGTTGACAGTGCTGTGACATATGGATATATAGCGCCCTTGCAGGCGGGTTGATTGCGCAGGCAGGATGTTCATGGAGCCGTGCCGTGCCGACCTGGCAATCCGCACTCACTAGCGCGGCAGTAGATGCGGCAGAAGATTAAGTCTTCTTGCCCTGGCGTGTTGAGGATCGGTCACCCGCTGCAGTCTGGCGGGTATAGCACGAGGCGACCGGCGAACGTGATATATGGGATCATCTGCGCCCTGATGCGCAATGGTGATACCGTTCGACCAACCAATCAAGAGCCTCGGCGTGAGGGCCATCAAGGATTGCGGCCGGCAAACCCGCGGGCAGGCCGCAGTGCCTCGATCGCTTGCTGCTGTCGGATCATCGGGTCATCGTGAAAGTTCTGCTGTGGTCGGCAGAAATGTATGTCACCAGGGGAGGAAGATTATGGGCAGGCTGGATCATCGCCGTACCTGGCACTATGAGGTAGCGGCTTCCCCAGCACAGTGCATCCGCGCGTTCGCAGCAGCGTTCACGGGCAAGGGCGGGCTGGGCACCAAGGCGCACTGGTCCGTCCGCACAGCTGCGGATTCAGCTACAGCAACCTACGAAGGCAGGGCGGGAATGGCTGCCATCGCAGGTATTTTGTCTCAGACGTCCGCCCAGGAAGGTGACACAGCCATCGGCTCGCAGGTGTCTTTCAAGATCGAGGGCAGCGATGGAGGCAGGACGCACTGCTCCATGTGGCTGGCGTCCTCTGGACGGTCAGGGATAGCAGGCTTGCTCGGAGTAACCTCTGATGCGCGCTTCATTCGCCCGTACATGCAGGCGGTTGGACGCGAACTACTCAAGCTCGATCCGCAAACGCAAATGCAGTCGTCCTGAAAACCTTCTATGTGGCGGCATCTAGCCTTTACATCAGGATGCAGGCGCAGAGTACGGCGCCAGATCAGGTGGGTACGAGTGCGCGTGCTACCCGCAGACCAGTTCGCTTCGTGACCCGATGGGCTGCTACTGCGGACCCGTGCGGGTAGGCAAGTCGCACTGCACCGAGTGCGGGAAACCCGTGGGAGATGGGCCTGTTTTCAGTGGGCGTTGCGCTTCTGTCGTGTAGAAAGGACTAGTTAGGGATGGACTGGCGTGAGACAGCAGTAGTTCCCGAGGACGCAAATCCCGATCCGGCGGTGGTGGATTCGATTGCCGGTGCGATATCCGCCGGGCAACGAATTCTCCTCGCATGCCGACCCAAGCGGTTTGAGATGGACATGGTGGTCTATCAGTCGGCCACCGTTGTCCTTACGGACCAGGCCTTGATTGTCGCCAAGGACCGGATGTTCGGACGTCCAAAGCCCGACAAGGTCATTCCACTCAGCGATATCACGGGTAGCGGCTTCGGCCCGCTGCTGGGTGTAGGGCCGACCTGGGAGGTCACATTCGCCAGGAAGCGCGGCATCGGGACCTCGATGTACTTCGCCGGGCCGGTGCAGGCTAAGCAGGTCGAAGGAGAACTCAGGGCTGCTGTGTCCAATGTGCTGGCGGAAGCTGCTGACCCGGATCTCGCTCAACTGCACCGCGGTCTTGCGGCGGGCCAGGCGCAACCGTCGGGGGAGGCTGGCAAGACGCTGACCTCCGCGCAAATCACTGGCGAGTCGCGCAGGATGCGCCAGCAGGTCGCCGCCGGAGACCTGCGTTCAGCGTGGGATCGGCGGGTCCAGCTTGGTTACGGTGTCCCGTCGGACGGGGTCTCACAGCCCGACCGCTTCTGGCTCGATGCTGCCCCGGCCATTGCTGCACTTCGGCTCGGTCTTAAAGACCATCCGATGGTCGCCATGTGCTGCGGCATGGCCGACAGCAACCAAGACCGCGGCGATCCCGAACAACGGGCCGCCGTCGCGGAGTTCACCAGGCTCTTCCACGGCTGACACCATGGTCGAGTTGGTGTCCAGCGAGCCAACATAGCCGCCCGACTTGGCGCCAAGCGAACCAGCACGACGCACGCATACACGCTGGACCTGATCCGACGGCTTACTACCGTAAAGGGTTGTGAGTCCCATCCCTGGCGGGAAGGCTGTTCCGGCGGTGCCGACACCAGCGCCCCGTTGGTTCCTCCTGGTCAGAAAGGCTCGGCGCAAGCTGGGATCCGCGAGGATGGCTTAGAGGCCGCAGATGCGGTCGATGGTCACGGCGACGGCGTTCGCCATCGACATCGTATGCAGCATGATGTTGGTCGACCCAGAACCGTAAATTGCCACGAACGGCCCAAGACCGGGGTGCTTCATCAGGCGGGTCTGCCGAACGCTCGCATGCGGGACCTGTTTGCGGATCTTCCCACGCTTGACCACGATGGTGCGCTTGTCGGTGACGACCGCCAAGCCGTCACTTCCAGCCCCCGCGACCACCGGCGTCTCGCCTGTCTGATTAAGGAGTTGCACGACGTCTGGGCCTTCCTTCTCAAGGCCCTTCTCCGCCTGCCGGATGAAAGACTTCTCCTCGGGGAGCGGCCACTGGTAGACAGCCGTGAGTTCTGTGAGGTTAGTCAAAGTGAAGCCTGCCTCTTTCGCTTCGTGTGGACCTCGGTTCGCGGACCGCCGCCACCTTATGGGACAGATCCGCGGTCTCTACCCAGCCGGACATCTCGAGTCGCTGACTGCGGCGAGAAGAACCCGCTGGCTAGCGGGAATGACACGAACCACCGCATCAACAGCGTCCAGGGGAGGGTTGCATTCTCAGGGATAATGGCGGTATCACGCCAGGTAGTCACTTGGACCTCCGGCCGACCGCTGAACTGGATGTCATAGGAGGCAGGGCCTTACCGATCCCGTAGAAACCTGGGTGGTACCCCGGGATCGGTGATCAAGGCACTGCCGAGCGCCTGCGTGGTTACCGGCCGGACCCCTTGATAGCTGCCGCGCCAAGGGCCTTGATCGTGTCGGGCTTCTCCTGCGGCTTCTTCTCCATCGGGGACGGCGCCTCCTTGTTCTCAGGGCCCTTCTCGCTCATCTCTGCCTCCTTAAGCTGGTACTTATAACGTATCCATACTACACCCACTCTTGCGAATACCGCTCAGGTTTCGTGAAATTCTCCTCGTCGAGGCATTGCTGCGATATCGGACCATTCGGGTCTGGCGGCGAGCTTCGAGAAGATGATAAGCGACTACCTTAGGGACCGTGGAGAGCTGTAATCCTCCGGTACCTCTGCGCGTCTTATACCATGAGGCTAAATAGCCACCGGCAGTCTTCCGCATTTTCGCTTCAACAGGCCGTGACGACCTATTACTTGACCACCATGAGGGCCGGATCCACGAGGCCAAGCTGCGCTTTCACGGCACGCATGTATGGCTTGAAAACCGCGAGTCGCTGGTGAAGCCAAGGCGAGTGATACGGGTAGCTAACAAAACTGGGCGGACAACGAAGCTCCTGGTACGACGCTGATGGCTCGACACCTCACGCCTCGGGGGTTTGTTACACTCAGAGCGGGCTGTGGCTCACAGATGGCATAGTGACCAATCCGCAACACACGCCACCGAACCGGACACTTACTGTAACTACAGAAGTCTCGAAAGTTAAGGGCAGTGGGTGGATCTCGGTTTGGGGAATCCTGTCCAATGCGGACGGCCAACTCACGTTCGTAATGCACCTGATCGAGGCCGCGGAGGATCACCTTCTGTACTAGCACGCTCACGGTTGGACGCCCATCTCGACTCGCCGCCGGGATTACCATTGGCCATCGGGATGGAGTTCATCCCATACATCACGCTCGTAGGGTGCCACGTGCATCATGCCGTAACCCTGGCTGAGAAGGAACTTTATTGCTGCATCGACCATGGCGACATAGCCAGGATGCCTTGTCTGAGCATTGATGAGATCCCGCACACACCGCTCACCACCATAGACCGCCCAGCCGCCGACGGGAAGAACCGCATCTGCCAGCTCGGCGATGAACCTATCAGGATCAGCCGACGCTACGGGATACAAGAGCTGGTAGATGAGCTCATTGATCCGCCGCGGCGCATCAGGATCGCTTTCTTGCGGCGAAAATTCGAAGCGCCCGTAATACTCCATCCTCTGCACAATATCGCTAGGCAGCAAGGATCGATTCTGGGTCCTTTTACCGAACAGCGGCATGGCGGCTTCTCGTCTCCACTTGGTCCGAACAATGACGTGGCGGCCAGGTCGTTCTACCGGTTTGCCGAATGACGGCCGTGATAGCCCTGGACACCCGCCTGGTCATAGTCCTGCGTCTCCGCCTGGTCGTACGCCTGGTGGTTGGCCTGGATGCCTGCCTGGCCGTTCGCCGACAGGACCGGTTGGCTGAAGGGCTCCGCGAGTATCCGCGCGATCGCCCTTTTACGCCTGTTGACCACGCCCGCGAAGTTGGCCAGTACGAAGAGGTACTGGGTGTACTGCGAGGCCCACATGTCGATGCGCGCCCCGCCCTCAGGCACCGGCTCGATGGTGTTCGACATCGTGATGCCGTGCTTCCAGCCGCGACGGCGCCTATTGATGGTCCCCGGGCCCGAGGTGTTCGTCCACAGCATGCTGCGGGCGCCGCCGAACGCGGCGTCGATTAGCTGCGCCGGCTGCTCCGGCGCGTGGCGCGACACCACCGACGTCGTGGCGAGCGCATTCCTGGTCTCGATGAACTGCCAGACCAAGATGCCGACGAAGCCGAGAATCAGCAATACCAGGAAAGCCACTGCGAACTCCTCACTAGCGATCGAGGTCGCCCTGAGCTTCGAACGACCGGGCTGATGCCAGGTATCTGGTCGGCCGGAGGGAGCCGGGCAGCGGCTACGGAAACGCCAACCATCCTTCGGCCGGACGCCGCCCAGACCGCGACCGGCGGCGAACGGTTGCCGCACCAACCCCCCAACCCAAATGCCCCGGCCAGATCCAGACGGCAGCTAGTTGAGCCGACCCTCTGCGCTGCCGCCCCCCCGTGGAGGCTTGAGCGTCTCTGTCACGGTGCATTGAAAATGCGTGTCGACACAAAAGACGCACGAAGCAGCCGAACGGATTACCGGGTTGCATCGTGTGATGCGTTCTGAAGGCGACCGTCTTGTGCTGGTGGCCCCGCGCGAAGCGGTGGCGCGGCTAAAGTTCCGGTCATGACCTCTGCCTCGTTGCTTCCGCTGCGCCCGTTCCCCTTCCACGGCGAGGGGGTGGCCGCGGTGGTTACCACTCGCCAAGGCGGGGTGAGTATCGGTAGCTACGAAAGCCTCAACCTCGGAGACCACGTCGGAGATGACCATGAGGCGGTGCTCGAGAACCGGCGCCGCCTCTGCGCGGAACTCGGGGTGGATCGGCTTACCGTCGCGGATCAGCAGCACCGCGCCCGCGTGGCCGTGGTCGACGCGAAACTGGCAGGCCGAGGGCATGAAGGCGTGGCGGATTCAATCAGCGCCTTCCCGGCGACTGACGCGATGGTGACGAACCTCCCGGGGGTGGCGCTGACGATCATGGTCGCGGACTGCGCTCCAGTGGTGGTCTTCGACCCGGAACGGCGCGCGTTGGGCGTCGCGCACTGCGGCCGCGGCGGGGCCGTGCTCGGGGTGCTGCCAGCGACGATCGAGACGATGCGCGGGGTCTTCCGGTCCGCGCCGGAGAGCTTGCTTGTGGGCATCGGCCCGGCGATTTGCCCCGACAGCTACGAGATCGGGGAGGCGCAGGCGGCTGAGATCACGGCGGCATTCGGCGAGGCAGGGCTGTTGAAGCCGACCAGGCCAGGGCACTGGACCTGCGACGTCGTGGGCGCGCTTCGCGTTCAGCTGCGCGAATCCGGCGTCAAGGACGAAAACGTGCACGCGATGGGCGTGAACACCCGGACGTCGACGGACGAGTTCTTCTCCGACCGCGCCGTGCGCCCGTGCGGGCGGTTCATGGCAGTCGCCGTGCTAGGTGGCTGAATTCATTCTCCTTCGTCCAGTTTCTCCAGCTCGAGCATGAGTCCAGGAACGAACTCAAGCTCGCTCGCGGCCTCTGCGATGGCCTCCTGCGGCTTTCCGTCCGCGAGCTTGGACTGCAGTGTTCCGAGCTTGACGAGCATGTTCGCGCTCTTGGCGACGTCCCCTTTGTTGCTCGTCTTCAGCCGCATGTCGAGCGACTCCATCGTCGTGGCGATGGCTTCCGCCAGGACCTCGGCAGGCTTGTCGGTCGTCTCGAGCGAGACGGCGTAGTAGCCCCAGATGCCGATCCCAGCAACCGATGATGCGGTGATCGGGTTGGCGCCGTTGTAGTACCGGCGCCGGAAGCTCAGCGTGGCCCGGTAGACCCGTTCGGCCTCGTCGAGGTACTCGGCAGCGTTCGCCCGGTCCGCCTTGGCGAGGCTGACCCGCACGCCAGCCCGGTTGAAGTAGGCACGATCGACCAGCGGATCGTCGCCACCAAGGTGCGCGCGCCGCCGCTGCCAGGACTCTTCGAGGATGTCCATGACCTCAAGGAGCTCCCTGGTCTTCTCTGGGTTCTTCAGCCTGCGGGCCGCGCGCTGGCGCAGCAGCGCGAGGAGCGCCTGGTGCTTAGCGATGCCGATGTCGTCATCGGGTGGCCGCAAGTCGATGGCGCGGCGCATGCCGGCGATCGCCGCGCTGATCTGCTTCGGTGTCGCCTTGCGGTCCTGGTTCACGACACGGCCGAGGGCATGAAGGCAGTCCGCGTACGCCGTCGCCTGGACCGGATCGTCCGGCTCCGGCACGAGGTACCGCATGGCGCGGGTGAAGGTATCCGCCGAGCTCGCGCTCAGGTGCACCTCCTGCAGCGCGCCGAGCGCCCACAGCGCGAGGCCAGAAGCGGTATCCTTGAGCGCCGCGGCGAGCGCGGAAGTCACTTCCCTGTCGCCGCGCCGGAGCAGCGACGTCCGTGCCTCCTGGCGGCCGAGCAACTCGCGGACGGTCTGCTCGGCCCTGCCGTCCGCCGCCACGGCGTCCCTGACCGCCTCCCCGAACAGCCTGTGCATGCTGAAAGCGCCCGGTTCTGCCGATTCTCCCAGCAGGCCGATGGCCGTGACCGCGTCGCGGATCTCGCGGTCGTCGCCGCTCGCGCCCGGAGTCAAGTGGTCGGGCGGCATCCAGGCCAGCCGCTCGGCACAGGCGACGGCCGATGTGGTGAGCCGCTTCCTCGCTATGGACCAGTACAGCGCGGCGGACTGCCGCGCGGCGGATTCGCTCGCGTCGTCCTCCTCGCGCGGCCTGCCTACCGGAAGCCGATCACGGGCGCTTGGGTCCACGTCGAGCAGGCGGGAGTAGGCGGTCATCAAAAGCGGCCTGCCCACGCATAGGCTCGCCACCTGCTCGTCGCCGAGTTCGTCCGCGATTTCCCCGGCCGGAACCGGGGCCAGGTACACCGGCTCGCCCCAGTCCGGCCACATGTCCGCACCGGCTGTAGAGGTCGCGATGATGAGCTGGCCGTCACGCGGCTCGGGCAGCCTGTCGATCGCGTTCTTGACCTTGTCGAACGGCTGCGCGCCTTCGTTGGCGTTGTCGAGCACGATCACCCAGGCGTCCTCGCTGTCTCGGAGCCGGGTAAGGGCGGCCTGCGCCAGCCCCTGCCGGTCGACTGCTTCCAGCGCCATGACGGGCTGACCCCGCTCGGCTAGCTCATGCTCCGCGAGCGCGGTCTCGAACGCCGCGCGGCTGGCGGCCGGCAGGAACCAGCCGAATCCGCTATCGGCCAGCACGGCGACCTCACGCGCGAGCGTGCTCTTGCCGACGCCCTGCGGACCAGAGACGACGACTTTTCCGCTGAAGTTCCGGAGCGCCTCGCGCGCCTTCTTATGCCCAGGAAACGGGCAGGGCTTATACGCCGGCGGCGCGATCCGCCCGCGCAGCGCGCCACGCCGCAGCGGGGCGGGCAGCTGCTTGTCACCTGCATCCCATCTTGCGGCTACATTCACCAGATGACCGAACGGGTAGTGGTTACTCTCCAGGGCATCGATGGCTGTCTTTCTCGCCTTGGCAAGGTCGCGCTCCAGGCCCTGTCCCGCTGAGGCGACCGTGACGTCGACGAGGACGACCTGCTTGTCCTCGGCAAACCCCGCAATGTCGTCGATGATGGCTATCCCTGGTGTGCCGGTCCTGTCGGCGCCGAGTGGCACGCTGCCGGCGCCGGGCCTGCTCCCGAGTTGTACGGCCACCGCCACATGGGCGCGGCGCGGTCCGCGGAGCATCACCAGGGAGGTGTCGAGCTGTTCCCGCAGGCACGCGGCCGCGAACAGGAGTCCGAAGTCGACGCAGGTCCCCGCGCCGTGCCTGCGGAGCAGCCACTCTGGGTCGCGGATCCGCTGCCCTTTGGCGGGGTTCCACGGCGGCGCGTCGTAGGGGATGTCATGGTCGACCAGCGCTTCCCACAGCTTCTCGACCACGACGCGGTCCAGGTCGACACCCTTTGTCCCGGTTCGCTGCCGCAGCAGGTCTCGCAGCCCCGGCCGGAACACCGCGGGGAAAGCCTCAAGCGCCGCCGGCGTGACGAAACTGGCGATGCCCCCGTAACCCTCCTCGTCGGCCTCCGCCGGATCCTTCGGTGCCACCCATACCGGCCATTGGCCGTCCGCCCGCAGTTCGTGCATCACACGCCCCCACCCAGGTGTTCCCGTCGTGCCCTCGCTGACCCGAACACGGGCATTGTCGCACCCGCGGATGTTTTGCGTCTTGTCCGACATGAACGCTACGAGGAATCGCCGAAGTAGCGCCCGGCGGGCAAGTCCCGACGAGAATGAAGACGTGTCCAGCCGGGATGCGGCCGACGACGCCGATGACAACCGCAGTGAGTTCCCGCTCGACGCCATGCGGCGAGGCGCTCAAGAGGGGAAGACAACCATCCGCGCGTTCCACGACGCGTGCCGGGCTCACATGGTCCGGCGGTGGCGCGACCTGTGCCACGATCCGGAACTCGGCCGTTACTTCGACCGGCACGATGCCGAGGCGAACGCGACGGATGCGTTTTCCAACCTGGTACTCGCGTACGGCGAGCTGTTGGACGGCGCCGACAAGGTCACCGGCGCCGACAAGGTCACCGGCGTCGTCAATCGAACGATCAAGCGTCAGTACATCGACACGGGCCGGAAGATCAGCAGGCGGGTCCGGGCCTCGTCCCTGGACGAGCCCCGGAACGTGGAACTGGCGGCCCCCGCCATTGGCGACCCAGACCAGGTGGAGGAGATGGTGGATTTGCGCGCCATTGCCGGTCCGGCGATCGCGGCCCTTCGTGAAGAGACTCGTAGAGACCCGCGTTGCGCCTTCCACCGGAAAGGCTGTCCCCACGCCGACCTCGTCGTAGCCGTTCTGGACCTTCACCTGAGATTTCCCGCGGTTGAGCCCTACTGGGTGCTCGGCGAGCTGGGCAGGCAACTCGGATACAGTCGCGGTGATCATTCGACGCAAGAGCACCTCGACTGCTGCTACGAGTGGCGGCAGTACCGCGTGTTCGCTGGCACGACCGTGGACCCGCCGGACGGCTCGGCTGATGAGGATCCGGCCAGGGACTGGCTTCGCTGGCCGATCCTCGCCCGTTTTCAGATCACCAAGAAGGGCGCGTGGAACCCGAGGGTCGTCCGGCTGGAAAGCGCGCGCCACATCCTGCGGACAGACGAAAGGTTTGGCGCGCTGCTGCGCAGACACAAGCCTGAGGTCTACAAGTCTCTGGAAGAGGGAGAGCGGTGATGGCGCCTCAGCAGTTGCGAATCGGCTTTGACAGAGACGCCGCCGGCTGGCTGGTCTCCGGAGCGGAGCCCGGTCCGGCTGGCGCCGTGTCGCTGACACTGTCCGGCTTGCGGGTCACGGTCGACGCCGTGCACACGGAACGCCTGGTCGAGATCCTGGTCTTCGCGGCTAACGAGGACGCTCCCTTCTCCCCGGCAGCGCTTGATGCCCTCGGCCGCCTGCTCGGACCCGAATGCGCCCAAGCGCTGGCAAGTCGTCCCGCCAGCGGGACCAACGTCAACGGCACTCCGACCGGCCTGTGGGAGCAGTTCGCGAAAGCCGCCACGGCCGAGTTCCTTTACGTTCACGACCAGCAGGCGCCTGGGCTGGCTGCACTGCGTCTGGCCGCGGCCAGGCACGCGCTGGGCGCGATCGGCGGCGGGAAACAACTCCGGGAGCCGGCCTGGGAGGCACTTCCCGCTGTGATCGCGGCCGGCCGGACAGCGGCCCATCATTCCGAGCTGGTGGATGACCTGGCAGAAGACGACCAGCGCGAGCTTGCCGCCGCCATCGAGTCGGTGACGGCGGTGCTCCGGGCAGACGGATGGGACGGGCCCGGCGGGACGCCGGTCAATGACCTGGCGGCGCTGCTTACCCCACCACCAGACGACGTCCGCCTCGCCATGACCGGCGTGGACGCCAGCGAGAACCCCGACACGAGGGCGGGCGCCGAAGATGACGTCGCCTGGGCGGAGGCGCCTGCCTACCAGGATCTCGGGAACGAGCTCGGGCCAGGGGGTGAACTGGACGTGGACTGGACGGCGACGAGCGACGACCTGCGCTCGCGACTGGGTGATTTCGCCGCCGAGGCCTTCGCAGGCGCGCGGGCTGCGGGCCAGGTCCCCGGTGTGGTCACGATCCGGATACCGCTCCGTGCCGGGGTGGCGCCGGACACCGCCGCGATCACCGTCCGGGTGCATGCGTGGGACGGCGAGATCCTAGGCGCGGCCCCGCTCCGGATTGTCGCGCCACCCGGCCGGCTGTCGCGCGGGGAATGCCAGATTAGGCTGGCCGCACCCTCCGGCGCGGAGCTCGCCCGGCAGTTCGGCGTACACGTTGATATCGCGCTCACGGCACTAGGCCCGCTCGACGTGGCCGGGCTGCGGCAGGCCGCTCGCGGCATGGCACGCGTGGCCGGCCTGAACGCCCTGCTCGCCAGGCATACCAGCAATCCGGCGCGGGAAGCAGGACTGTGGCGGCGATGCGCCCGCATGTACGCCGTCGCGGGCGACAGCACCCGGGCCACAGAGGCTGAAGCGGAAGCGCGTGCCGCGATGTCCGCGACTCGCGCGGCGCCTGATCCTGGGCACCCAGGTGCTGACTGGGCATACCGCCTCCTCGCCAACTGGCTAGGCATCGTCAGCCGGCTCATCACCGCAGCGGCCGGGATGCCACCGGGCGAACGACTCCAGCTGATGATCCGGGACCTGGCGGCCGCGGCTGACGCCGTACCGGGGCTGGCCTCGGCACATGAGCAGGTAGCGACCGCCTTGCTAGAGTCCGGGTACGAAAGGCAGCGTCCCAGCGCGCTCAGGCATTTGCGGGAGGCGCTGCGCTTGCGCTACCTGCTTGGCACGCCAGACGACGCGGCCCGGCTGCTGCGAAGGATCGCCGACCTCAGCGTCGCCGCCTCCGACGCGCCTGACCCTGAGGACGAACCATGAGCTACCTCCAGCAGCACCGCGAGACCTTGCGGGAGCTTTTCGCCGTCCTCGGCGAGGAGTGGCCTGACAATGACACAGACCTGATAACGCATATGGAACGGCGCTGGCTGGGCGCGGAGCACGGCCCAGGCGCAGGCAAGCGGGTATTTCCGCAGAGAATCAAAGACGAGGCATGGCCGCTGCTGCGCGAACTTGAGGTCGTTGACCGCGTCGATCCGCGCCGCCAGTCATACGACCAGGTGGTGGTCATGGGCGCGGCGGGAATCGGGCTGTATCGCCGGCTGGAACTCGTCCGCACCAGCGGGGTCCGAGCGGACAGCCTGACCGTACTGGCCGGGCTGCGGCCGCACAGCGGCCTCGCCCGCGACGGCGGCCTCGACGAACTGCTCGCGCCGGACGGACGGTTCGCGGCCGCCAAGGGCTGGACACCGCCGCCGTTGCTCGCTTACCAGAGCGCGCTGCTCGGTGACATCGACCCGCTGAAGGCCGCCCAGATCCTCACGCCGAGCGAGACGGACCTGGCCCGGCTGCTGCTCGTCAAGCACTGGCCGGACGCCCGGCTGGATGGCGTCACGGTCGATAACGCGGGCGGGGCCGTGGTGAACGAGCTTGGCCGCCGCGAGATCCTCATAGAGACATACGGCTCATCCGGCCCCATTCCGGTGCTCCGCATCCTGAACGGCGCACCGGTGCGCCGCGACCACGACGGCGTGGCACGCCCGGCCCGGCCCACCACGCGGTCCACCCTCCGCGAGTGGATCACGACCGCAATGCCCGGCGTACGCGACGTCCTGGTCGTGGTGAACCAGCCGCACCTGTCCCGTGTCCGGCTCGACGTGCTGGACGAGCTGGCCGCTGCCAGCCGCCAGGACCTGTCGGTCGACCTGGCCGGCGCCCACGCGCTGCGTGATTCGGCCGACCTCAACCTGCTGCTGGGCGAGATCCCCGCCCGCATCAACGCCGAACGCGTCACCGGCCGCGCAAGCGCCTGAACTCGGTCGAAAAGGCCGGTGGTACCAGCCCCCTCATGCTGGCACCACCGGCCGGCTTGCGACTGGCGGGCGCGAGCGCCCGCCACTTGCTCGTTCAGTAGTCGTCGCGCCGCTTGTTGCCCGGATGCTTGCCGCTAGCGCAGAGCGAGCCCTTGTTGCGGCATTGCTGGCAGTTCAGCCGACCGAACAGGCTGGAATGCGCCATGCCGCACTCGTAGACCTGCCACTCCTTGTCCCACTTGCAGCGCCGGGTGGAAAGCCGCCTGCCCAGCTTGAGCGCCATACCGCTCCTCCTTCGCCGGCCGCTCAGCGCGCCGCCGTCGCCGCGCTCCGTACTGAGCCGCCATCAGAGCAGACGCACGCGACGGCGGAACGCGACAATTGCCGTCTGCCGCAGGTAGCGGCGCGTCCGGTGGGCGGCGGCGCGCCAAGCCTTGTCGCGGTCCGCGCTCCGCGACGTCTGTACGAATCACCACGCAAAAGCGCGGTCAGGCACCGCCCCAACCGGGCGGACGAAAGGAGCAGGGCATGCCGACCCGTTCCAGGAAGAAGAACCGCCTGCCGTCGGTGGCCGCCGCCGCGGCGGCCATCGTCGCGATTCCCGTCATGGTCGCCGTCAGCGCATGCGGTTCGCTGGGCGCGTTGGCGCCGGGCTCCGCGTCGGCCCCCGCGGCCAGCACGTCGCCGGACGCGAACGCCGACATGGCGGCCTCCGCGCCTACCCGGCAGGCAGGCACCTGCGAGGACGGCACGAGCTCGTTGGCGAGCTACTACGCGCCGCGCATCCAGGCCATGCTCGCCCAGGCGGCGACCACATGGGCGGCCAGCCCGCCCGCAGACTCAGGTGACGGCGTCGCCGCCCAGCCCGGACTGCACTTCGTGCTGCGCTCAGTGACGACCACATCCTGGTCGACCGACTACCCTACGGTCGACTACACGATCCCCCCGGTCGATGCCCTGGCCCCGCAGCCCTCGCCCACCGACCCGTCGTTCGACACCGACGTCCACACCTGGACCAGCGGGCAGTCCGCCTGGAAGCAGAGCGCCGCCCGGGCGACCGCGGCCGCCGCCACGCTGGCCCAGGAGATCCGCCTGTTCCCGGTGGCCCGCAACACGTACTCCGCGATCTATAGCTGCCTCGCCGCCGCGGACAACCAGCTCGGCTCACCACCGGGAGCCGAAACGCGCCTGACCGTGATCAGCGACATGCAGAACAACGAGCCTGTCGTCGGCCTGCACCTAGCCGGTGCCGCGGTCCTGGTGGTGGGCATCTGCCCAAACAACGTCTCGGCGGGCTGCCCGCAGCGGTTCGCGGTGGCGCGCCAGTTCCTGATCAACAACGGCGCGAGCTCGGTCCAGATCGCGTCCGCCGACGCGGTTACGCCGCAGACCTTCCTCTCCTTCTGGAGGTCCTGAATGTTCATGCTGATCATCCTGGCGGCGAGCGTCCTGCTGGGTGGCGCTGCTGCCGTCCACGGGACGCAGGTCACGCGCGCTAAGCTCGCACGGCATCGGCATCGGCATCGGCAGCAGGCAGCGGACGCCGAGGCCACCCAGCGCGCGGCGCAGGAGTCGGAAGCCGCCGCGGCCCGCGCGAGGCAGGCGGCGGAGGCCGCGGCCGTCGACATGCGACGCACCCGGAACCCGCAGTACTACATCAGCGTGCAGCGGGCACGGATCGAACGTCTGCTTGCCCCGATCCGGGAACTGCGCAGACAGCGTACTTACGAGCTTGGCCAGCTAGAGGTCGGGCGCGGGGCGGCTACCCCGCCTGTGTCCCGCCTGCACCAGATGCTGACGATGGCGGCGCCCGTGATGCTGGTCGTGCTGTTCTTGATCAGCATCTCCCAGCTCGGGCCCAGCTTCCAGGTGCTGACCAACCCGCAGGTCCCAGGCCCGGTCCCGCTGGACTGGGTGTACGCGGTGCTGCTGGCCGCGCTCGAGATCTGTGTCGCATTCATGGTCGCGCACTTCATCAAGCCGGAACGGGGATGGAAGGAGTTCGGACCCAAGCTCGCGGTCATCCCTGTCCTGCTCCTCGCCGGCCTTTTGGTCTACGGGCAGTACACGTGGGCCCCGCTGCACGACGTCGTTCCCGCTAAGGAGCAGCTGGCCCAGGCACAGGAGCAGCTCGTCTTGGATCAGCAGGCCGGGAAGCCACAGATCGACATCACAGCGGACCAGCAGGCGATTGACGAGATCCAGGGTCGGCTTCCCGAGGTGACCGCGCGGGACCAGATCCTGGCGGTCGCGGTCACGCTGGGGGCCGACGTCGCCGCCATCCCGGCGCTGAGCGCCCTGGGCTACCTTGCGGCAGCCTGCCGACGTCGGCGGCTGCGCGGCCAGATCGCCAAGACGCGGTCCGAGGTCGGCGCCCTGGACCAGCAGATCATCGACATCCCCGTGCAGATCACCCTGGAAACCCAGGCCGAGCTGGAACGCCTTGGCATCAACCCGGAACTCGTCTTCGCCGTCGGCGGCGCCCCGGCCGCGCTTACCCCGGCAAGTCCGCCGCCGCCCGCGCTTGCCCCGGCAGCCCCGCCCGCCCCGCGTACCGCGGCCCCAGCGCCAGACCCACGGTCACCCGCGCCGCGGACGCTCACCCCGGATGACCTGTTCCCACCGGCCCCCGTACCTCCGCCAGTTCCATCGGATGACAACCGACGCTGGACCGACCCACTTTAGCCCCGGAAATCACCAGAGAAGGAGTAGGCAATGAGCAGGACCACACGGATACGCGTACTCAACCTCACCTTGCACCACGAGCTGACCCACGGACAGAAACCGCTGCAGGGCAGCGGAGGCACCCTCGGCGCCCAAGGTGCGATGACCGCGCAGACCTCCATGACGGCCCAAGGTGCGATGAACGCGGGCGCAGCGATGAGCGCGGCTGACCAGCAGACGATACAGCAGCGGACGCTTATCGCGGAAACCACCCGGGCCGCCCTGGCCAGCCAGGGCTGGACCGTGACCGTGGTGGACGGCGATGGTGCCGACCGCTACACGGGCATCGAGGCGACCCGCGGCACCGAGCACCTCGTGGCGGCCGTCGGCGCGGACGACCTGATCGCCGACCAGGCCGGCGCGCACGACTGCGCGGCGACTGTCGAGGCGATCACCGCCGGGCTCCGTACGATCGGCGCGACCGCCACGGTCACGGACGACGTCCCGCACGACGGGCAGGGCGGGAGCCTGTACACGGTGCCGGGCGGCCCCACCAAAGCGCACGCGATCGCCAGAACGCTGCGCCGGGTTCCCGCCGCACCCGGCCGTCACCGCGAGGGTCCCACGACCCTGCGCGCTTCCGCCGGCGACCAGTAACGAAACGGACAGGAGCGTGACTATGCCAGTATCCGCACTCCCCGCCCAGCAGCCGGCCGACCGCGCGGCCCTGCTGCTCGGCACCCGGCGAGTCGACCGCGGCACCCACCGGTGCCTGGCCGTGCACGGGCACGTGGACGACATGCTGCTCGCCCCGGACGGCCGCGCGCTGCGGCTGGCCGAACTTCTGGCCGTTGACGGTGCTGGCGACGGCATCATGACCGTGGTCGCCAGCGAGCTGAGCGGCGCAGCGACGCTGACGCCGCCGGGCACGCCACCGCCGGCGGATCCGGTCGCGCTCCCGGCCGCGTCCATGGCCGAGTTGCTCGAGCAGGCGCTCGGCCGGATGGCGGGCCGCCGGTCGACGCTTCTGCTGCAAGGAGCGTGCGGTGCGGTAGAGCAGGATGAACTGCTCGCCGAACGGCTAAGGAACCTGCCCTTCGACCGGCGGCTCGCGGATGGGGCGGCGCAGGTCGTCGTGTCGTTCCGCGACGACGCGCCAGCGACCCTTCAGGGGGCGACCGGATGGGACACGTTCCGCGTGTCTCTGCCGGACAAGGCCGAACGCCGATCCGCGCTCGGCTACTGGGCGCAGATCCGCGCGTTCGACCCAGCCTCGATCGATCTCGACGACCTGGCCGCCACCACCGGCGGCCTTGAACTCGACGACCTCCGGCGGCTCGTCCAGGAGCACGCTCGCGTCGAGCCCGTCACGCCCCGCCGAGTCAGCGAGATCCGGGGAGCGGCGCTTGCCCGGCAGTTCCGGAACCTGCTGCAGGTCGACCACCGTCCGGCGATCTCGTTCGGCGACGTGGTCGGCGGCGAGGCGGTCAAGGCAGCCGTACGGCAGGCGCGGCGAGAGGGCCGTTTCACGCCGCTCGCGCTGGCCGGGCCTCCGGGCGTGGGCAAGACGATGCTCGGCCAGGCCACCGCGCACGAACTCGGCGTCCCGATCGTGTATGCGGATGGCCGACTGAAGGGAGGCATCGTCGGGGAGACCGCGCGCAACCTGGCGCGCTTCAGGGAAATGCTGGTCGCGTACGCGCCGGTTGTCGTCTTCTGGGACGAGATCGACCTGCTGCTCGGACGGTCCACCGACTGGAACGGCGACTCAGGAGCCTCTAACGAGGTGCGTCAGTCCATCCTGACACTGCTCCAGGACGCGCCTGGGCTGGGGATCTTCGTCGTTGCCTCGACCAACAACCCGCTGTCCGCTATGCAGCACCGGGTGCGGAACCGGTTCCGTATCATCCCGGTGCTCCACCCGGCGGGAGATGACCTGCTCGCCATCGCGCGCCTCGAAGCAGCCAAGCACAACGTCACGCTGTCCGCAGACGTCGCCGACCTGTTCCAAGACACGCAGGACGTGCTGTGGAATGGGCGCGACATCGAGCGCCTGATTGAGTCGGGGCGGAGCAACGCGCTGCGCCTGGCTGACCCGGATGGCCGCGCTGATGCTGATGTCCATGGCCGCCCGCTGACGCTGAGCGCGGCCGACCTCCGGCTGCTCGTGCGCCACCTCGCCGCCGCGCGGGACGAGGCGGCCGAGCTCAACGGGCTGGAGGCCGTCTTCGTCGTCGACAACCCGTACGACCTGCCGTGGATCGCGCGGCAGATCGAGGGGCGGTCGCGCCCGCCGCTGCCCCCCTACCTGGCGGAGGTGATGAGCGCGGACGGGCTGCCCGACAGGCAGCGGATCGCGGCCCGGCTCGCTGCGGCAGGGGTGCGCGATGCCGGCTGACCAGGCGCACCTGGCCGCGGTCGCGGACCGTGACTTCCTTAGGACCATGTCAGCAGCGGTGGAATGGTGGGCGGCCCAGCGCACCTGGCGGGTCAGCTCCTCGCACACGGGCGGCGGCGTCATCGGTGCGTTCGAATCCGCCGTTGCAAGCCAGATCGGACCCGGCATGCAAGCGCTGGCCCTCCCCAATGCCACCGCAGCACTGCGGACGGCGCTGGAAGTCACGGGGGTCGGGCCGGGGGACAGGATCGGCGTCCCCGCCCTCGACTGGACGGCTGCCACCGCAGTGGTGCGCGCACTCGGCGCGCGGCCAGTCCCACTGCCTCCGGAACCGGAAACCGGGCTGCTCGACGTGGCGGAGACCGTCCGCCGGGACATGACCCGGAATCTCGCCGCTGTCGTCCTCGTGCACCTCCACGGCCTCGCCTGCGACAGCCCGGCGCTGCGCCGCGCTTGCCCGGAAGTGCCAATCGTTGAGGATGCGGCCCAGGCCTGGGCGGCGTGCTATCCGGGTGGCGGCCCGGTCGGGTCCGTCGCCGACGCATGCGCCTTCTCGTTCGGCGCCGCCAAGTCACCGAGCGCGGGCGAGCTCGGGTGCCTAGTGACGCCGTCAGTCGCGCTCTACCAGGATGCCGTGGCGCGCACCCAGCACCCGACCCGCCAGCTGCTGGCAGGCGTCAGCGTGCCCCGTGACGACCACGTGATGATCAGGGTCGCCCCGGCGGCCGCGCTGCTGGGCGCTTACGCCATCCACCGGCATACCGTCCTGACCCCGGCCCTAAGGCTGGCCGCTCAGCAGGTCGTGCTCGGACTGCGGGACGCAGGGCTGACCGTGCTTACCGATCCTGCCCGGGATGCCCCAGGCGTCGTCGCGGTCCGCGGCACGCCTGCCGAGGTCCGCTCCTTGCTGCCCGGCACGCCACTGCCAGGCAGCCTGACCATTACGGCTATAGACAAAGCGGATATGCGCCTGTATCCGGGATGTACGGACGAAGCCGCGCTGGCAGTCCAGGAGGACGGGATAACCGTCATTACCATCGCGGGATCGTGAGGGTCTATCACCCGCCCGCGGCGGCAGCCATCGAGCCGCTGGGGCTCGATGGCGGCTTGACCGGCTGCTCCGTTCGTTCCGGGTGTTGCCGGGCACGGGCACGCACCCGGTTGTCGGCGGGCGCGCAAGATGGTATGTGCTGCGATGGTGGCGGCGGTCCGGGTGAGCACGCCCCAGAAGGTATGGGCGCCGTGCCTGGCCAGTTCCATCTGATCGGTGATCTCGGCGAAGGCGGTCTCGACCCGGTTGCGCCATTCGGCGATGACTTTCAGCAGCAAGGGCGGCATGGTGGCCCGCTGGTCCTTGCCGGGCGGGATGAGCACGGCGGTGCCCTGGGCAGCCAGCTGCGCGGCGAAGTCCTTGCCGTTGAAGCCCTTGTCCGCCAGCAGGTCACGCGGGAGCCGGCCGGCGCAGAGCAGGTCGATGGCGACCTCGCGTTCGTTCACCGCGGTGGGCACGATGCTACAGGCGCGCATGATCCGCGAGCCGAGGTCGGTCTTGATCGCCAGCCGGAAGCCGTAGAACCATTCGGCGTGAGCGGCGTCGCGGCCGAACCGGGCGGCCAGGTCGTTGCCGGGGCCGGTCCACTGGTCCGGGCCGCGGACCCGGGAGGTGTGCTTGACCGGGATCGCGGAGGTATCGACCTGCTGGCAGTCATCGTCGGGGACCTGGGCTGCCACCATGGCCCGTACCTGCTCGAACGCGCCCCACGGCCAGCGGATCCGCCGGTTCGCCTCGCTCTGGTGAGGCAGCCTCGGGAACAGGTGTGCCCAGTCCCGGGCCACCTCGGCCAGGAACCCGGCCTCGCTGCGCCGCCCGAGCAGGTGCCGCACCAGCGCGACCGCCAGCAACTCGGCGTCGGTGCAGGCCGGCGCCGGACCCGGCCGGGCCGCGATGACGATCGCGCCGGAGCAGATCGCGTCATCAACCAGCACATACGTGTAGACGAACAGATCCTCGGTTGGCAACATAGAGACGGCCTCTGCGGACAAGGGACTTCGACAATCACTTGTCTTCCGCAGAGGCCGTCCCATGATCAAGCCGACACGCCGGGACTAACCCACATAACCCGCCTTAGGGGTGCTGACCTGCTGCTCGGTCGCCCACTGGGCCTGCGAGGTCCGCGCGATGGCGACCCCGGCCGAGGCGTATGCCTGCATGACCAGGCCGGAGCAGTCGAACGCGCCCGGGCCGTGGCGCCCCACACGTAAGGCTTGCCGAGCTGGGCCTGGGCATAGGCGATGGCCTGAGCCGCCGCGCTGCCCGGCTTGGCCTGCGATGCTGCCGCTGCTGCGTGGTGGGCGGCGATCGCCAGGAGCGCGCCCGCGGCGGACGCGACGAAGCCGCCGGACACGCGGGTGCGGCCACGGCGGATACGGTGGGCTATGACGGCCTCCTTCCGGGGGTAGTCAGTGGCCCTGGCCTGGTGGTCTTCTTGGCAGTTGGCGCCAGGCCGGGGAGCTCGCGTCAGGTAGCGGTCATCGCCACCAGCTGGGTGTGCAGGTCGCTGGCGGTCTCGTAGCCGACCGGCCATTCCCGTTTGATCTGCCGCTTGGAGGGCACCCGCCCCTCGGCGAGGTCGGCGGCGTAGAACTCGGCCAGCCGCTCCGGGGTCGCCGGTCCCGCCTGCTTGCCGGGGGCCGCCGGGGAGCGCTCCTGGATGCCGGGAACGGCCTCCAGGACCGGGCGCGGGGTCACCTCGGGAGCGGCCCCGGGGAGCACCTCCGGGGCGCCTGCGGGAGCGGTCTGCGGGAGGTCTCGCGCAGTCGCCCCGGGGACCGGTGCCGCGTCCAGGACCATCCGGCGCAGGCCCTTGGCGGTTTCCGCCGGGGCCAGGACGAACCGCGCCGAGTAGAGCACGATGACCCTGGTAAGCCTCAGGGCGGCCAGCACGACCCGGCCCAGGGTGGTCCAGGCCGAGTCTTCCTGGATGCCCAGGCCGTGCCTGCGCACCACGCTGACCACCTGGTCGGTGCACACTGCGAACACCGCCGGCGGCATCACGTAGACCGCCACCGAGCGGAATGAAGACACGTCGGCGGCCAGGTAGTTCATCCCGGCGGACAGGCCAGCGAACACGACCACCAGCAGCCGGGCGACCTTCGCCGACTGCCCTGCGCAGGCCATGCCGAGCGCCAGCAGCGAGCACACCACCATGGCCACGTCCGCAATCAGCGCCTCGATCAGCGCAGGCAGGTCCTGGTGCTTGACCGCGAACATGAATGTGTACTGGGCGCGGAAGCTCACGTAGAACGTGGCCAGCCCCAGCACGGCCAGGCTGGCGGTGCTGGCCCAGATCAGCCGGGTACCCGGACGGTGCCCGGCCTGGGCCAGCCACGGCTTCACCGGTTGCATCACGGCTCCCTCTCCCGGTCGCGGCGGCGCGCATCCCGCAGGCCCCACGCGAACAGGCACGCCGAGTAGATCAGCGCGACCAGGACGAGCAGCTCCCAGGCATTCCCGAACGGCGCCGCAGTCAGCGCCCAGTACGCCGCCACCGGGCGGCGAGCCGACAGGGCCGGGAACCGCACAGGACCCGGATCCTGGCTCTGAGGTGCCCCAGATTTTCCGGACAGGGGATCCAATAGGATTCTCACCGGAAAGGACGGGATCAAGTGCCGGGGAAACCGAAGCATTACACTCCGGAGTTCAAGGAGCAGGCCGTCAAGAAAGTGG
>Ga0335074_10001457_pt1 | contig 32130 bp, 25 predicted proteins | sample Lox_Sample_23_FD_206715 | JGI IMG/M metagenome (GOLD analysis project Ga0335074, IMG submission 206715) | Soil microbial communities from Loxahatchee National Wildlife Refuge, Florida, United States - Lox_Sample_2.3 | ecosystem: Environmental > Terrestrial > Soil > Wetlands | place: USA... | reverse complement strand
ATCTGGCTGGGTCGCAGCCCTTCCTGGACCAGGGCAACCGCGCGTGATCCCGCGTCCTGCGCCGTTTCGTAGCGCCGGGCGTCCACGGCCGGGAAGGCGGCCGAGCCGGGCAACTGCATGCCGAGCGCCTCGGCCATGCAGGCCATTGTCGAGGCGGTGCCCATCGTCATGCAATGCCCGTTGGACCGGGCCATGCATCCCTCGGCGGCCAGGCACTCGGCCTCGCTCATCCGGCCGGCCATCACCTCGGCCTCGAACTTCCAGACGTGCGTCCCGGACCCGACGTCCTCGCCGCGGAACTTGCCGTTGAGCATCGGGCCGCCGGTGACCATGACCGCGGGCAGGTCGACGCTGGCCGCCGCCATGAGCAGCCCGGGCGTGGTCTTGTCGCAGCCGGACAGCAGGACCACGCCGTCCAGCGGGTTGGCCCGCATCAGCTCCTCGGCCTCCATGGCCAGCAGGTTGCGGTAGAACATCGCGGTCGGCCGCATCAGCGTCTCGCCGGTGGCCAGCACCGGGAACTCCAGCGGGAACCCGCCGGCCTGCCAGACGCCGCGCTTGACCGCCTCGGCGACCCGGTGCAGGTGGGCGTTGCAGGGCGCGAGCTCGGACCAGGTGGTGGCGATGCCGATGACCGGGCGCCCGTCGAACACCTGCGGCCCGAAGCCCTGGTTGCGCATCCAGGACCGGTAGAGCATGCCCGACCGGCCGTGCGCGCCGAACCAGTTCTGGCTGCGGCGCTCACTCCTGTGGGCGGTGGTGTCCGGATGTGTCATGGGCTCTCCTCGGGTTGGGGGTCAGCCGCGGGGAGCGGCAGGGCGGGAGCGACTAGCCGGCCGAAGCCGGTGATCACGCGGCTGATGGTCTGTTCCGCGGGGGCGTCCCAGACTTCCTGGCGGAATATCTCGACCTCGATCCACCCGTCGTAGCCGGTGCTGAGCACAGCTGAGGTGATCGAGCCGAAGTCGATGCAGCCGTCGCCGAGATGCCCACGGGACAGCAGGGCATCAGCGGCCAGCGGGACTACCCAGTCGGCCACCTGGTACAGCGCGATGCGGCCCGCCAGGCTGTCCAGCGAGCTGCGCAGATCCGGGTCCCACCACACGTGATAGGTGTCCACGCACACCCCGACGTCGGTGGCCGGGTAGTCGGAAATCAGGCTGAGGGCCTGCGCCAGGGTCGAGACCACCGACCGGTCGGCGCAGAACATCGGGTGCAGTGGCTCAACGGCCAGCCGGACCCCGGCGTCGCGGGCGTAAGGCACGAGGGCGTCCAGCGCATCCGCTACCTGGGAGCGGGCACCGGGCAGGTCACGGCTGCTTCCGGGCAGCCCGCCGCTGACCAGCACGAGTTCGGGCGCACCGATGGCGGCCGCCTCCTCGATCGCTGCCCGGTTGTCGGCTATCGCAGCGGCCCGGCCAGCGGCTTCGGTGGCGGTGAAGAATCCGCCGCGGCACAGGCTGGTCACGGTCAGGCCGCTGTCGTCTACGAGGGTGCGCACGCGCCGGGGCCCGGCGTTGGCCAGGCTGTCGCGCCACACGCCTATGCCGCGCACGCCCGCGCCTGCGCACGCCCGTACGACCTCGGCCAGAGGCGCGGACCTGGTTGTCGCCTGGTTCAGCGACAGCCGCGGGTGGGGGTTTTGCGCCATACGCTCCTGAGACTAACCCCCAGGTCGCTGGGGCGGGAGAGCCTGATGACAGCCGTCAGCCGGCGGCCGGCAGGGCCGCGACGAGCCGGTCAAGTTCAGCCTCGGTGTTGTAGTAGTGCACCGAGGCGCGAACCAGTTCCGAAAGGCCACGGCCGGGCAGATCGAACTGCGCCGAACCGGCGGAGGACACACTGGTGTTCACGCCGTGCTCGGTCAGGTGGCGCTGCACCTCGTCGGCTGGCACACCGTCCACGGTGAAGGTCACGATGCCGCAGCGGCGCAAGCCCTGATCGTGCACCTGAACGCCCGGGACGTCCTGCAGCCGCGCCCGCAGCGAACTGGCCAGCGCGGTGACCCGCGCCTCGATCGCGTCCAGGCCCCAGCCCAGGGCATACTCGACAGCCACGCCCAGGCCAATCCGCAGGGCGTAGCTGGTCTCCCAGCATTCGAAGCGCCGGGCGTCATGGCGGACTTCGTACCGGTCGGCAGCGGTCCAGGTAGCGGCGTGCAGGTCGAGGAACGGCGGTTCCAGCCGGTCCAGCAGCGAGCGCCGCACGTACAGGAAGCCGGTGCCGCGCGGGCCGCGCAGGAACTTGCGCCCCGTCCCCGACAGCATGTCGCAGCCGATGCGCTCGACGTCGAGCGGCATCTGGCCAGCCGACTGGCAGGCATCCAGCAGAAACGGCACGCCTGCCTGGGCCGCCACGGCACCAACCTCCTCGGCCGGGTTCACCAGGCCGCCCTGGGTCGGGACATGCGTGAGCGCGATCAGCCGTACCGGGCCGCTGCCACGGGCTTCCAGCCGTCGGCGCAGGTCGTCGACTGATATCTGGCCGTGGGGGTCGTCGTCGACCACCTCGACCACCGCTCCGGTGCGTGCGGTCACCTGGAGCATCGCTATCGCGTTGCTGGCGTATTCGGCGTGCCCGGTGAGGATCCGGTCACCCGGCTGGAACCCGAGCGAATAGAACGCCATGTCCCATGCCCGGGTCGCGTTCTCCACCAGCGCCACCTCGTCGGCGCCGCAGCCGAGCAGCCGGGCGACGGCCGGGTAGACAGCGTCGATGCGCTCGGCGTCAGCCGCCGCCAGCTCGTACCCGCCGGTCTCCGCCTCCTGGCGCAGATAACCGACGACCGCCTCGGTGACCGGTGATGGCGGCAGCGCCGCCCCGGCGTTGTTCAGGTGCGCGACCCGGTCGACGCCGGGAGTGTCCCGCCGGGCCCGATCCACATCGAAGTCCACCCGGGCACGTTACCCGGCCGGGCTCGTATCTCCTGCGGGGTGTGCTGGCGCCGAGCGCGGCCAGCGCGCCGGCGAACTCGGCCCAGCCCCGCGAGTCCGCGTTCTTAAACTGCAGACGGGCCGGGCCCTCGGCGTAGCGCGGCGCGACTTGCTCCCAGCCGGCGCTTTCCAGCGCCGCCGCGTTCGCCTCGCATTCCGCGCGGAATGGCGCCTGGCGCTCCGGGGGCGCCCCGTAGCCGACCCCGGCCGCAACCGCGGACAGGACACGACCGGGATAGCGCATCAGCAGGTGCAGCGCGGCGAAGCCGCCCATGGACAGCCCCACGACATGGGCGCGCTGTACCCCGGCACCGTCGAGCACGGCGACCGCGTCGGCAACCGCCCGGTCCTGGCCGTAGGCGGCGGGATCGTCAGGCGCGTCGGACGGCGGGTAGCCGCGCGCCGCGTAGGTGATGCACTGGTAGGCCCGGGAGAAGAACCTGACCTGCGGCTCCCAGCTCCGGTGGTCTCCGGCGAACTCATGGATGAACAGCAGCGGAGTGCCGGTCCCGGTGACCTCGGCATGCAGCCCGACGCCGTCGTCAGTCCGGATCGTGTGCGTCATGGCTTGGCAGGATAGGCGATCTGGTCCCTGCGAGCTCTGTCAGCCGGCGTTCGAGGAAGCGCCGTTCGGCGCCGTCGTCGGTGAATTGCCGGGCCCGCCGGTAGGCGTCGCGCGCCTCGCCGGCCCGCACGAGACGCCGCAAGAGCTCGGCCCTGGTCGAGTGCAGGTAGCGGAAGTCGTCGAGGCCGAGCTGGTCGACGATGCGCAGGCCAGCCTCGGGGCCTTCGGTCTCGGCGATCGCGATCGCGCGGTTGAGCTCCACGACGGGCGAGCCGGTCAGCCGGTTGAGCTCGCCGTAAAGTTCAGCGATCCGCACCCAGTCGCACGGCACTTCGGCGTGCAGCGAAGCGATGGCGGCCTGCAGGACGTAGGGCCCGCGGCCGCGCAGGGCGAGCGCGCGGTCAAGCTCGGCCCGTCCGGCGGCGATCTGGCTGGTATTCCAGCGTGACCGGTCCTGATCGCCGAGCAGCACGAGTTCGCCGTCGCTGAACCGCGCCTCGCGCCGGGAGTCGTGCAGCAGCATCATCGCCAGCAGCCCGTGAACCTCGGGCTCGTCCGGAAGCAGTTCGGCCAGGGCCCGCCCCAGCCAGATCGCCTCGGCCGCCAGCTCGTCGCGGCCGCCGTAACCCTCGTTGAAGATCAGGTAAACCACGGCGAGAACGGCGTCGAGACGCTCGTGCAGCAGGTGAGCCGGTGGCGCACGGAACGGGATCCTGGCCGCCTTGATCTTTCGCTTGGCCCGCACAAGCCGCTGCGCCATCGTGGGCTCTGGTACCAGGAAGGCACGGGCGATCTCGTCGGTGGACAGGCCGCCGAGAGTGCGCAGGGTGAGCGCGACCTGCGCCTCGAGCGCGAGCGCCGGGTGACAGCAGGTGAAGATGAGCTCCAGGCGCTCGTCCGGAAACTCCGTGGTTGTCATCGGCACCTCGGCCCGATCGACCGCGACAAGCAGGCCGAACTTGGCGGTGAGGGCCCGCTCGCGGCGGACGCGATCCGTCGCCCGGTTCCGGGCGGTCGTCATCAGCCAGGCGCGCGGGTTACTGGGGACGCCGTCGCGCGGCCATCGGTCGGCGGCGATGGCGAACGCCTCCTGCGCGGCTTCCTCGGCCAGGTCAAAGTCGCCGAGGAAGCCGATCAGGGTGGCGAGGACGCGGCCCCATTCCTCGCGGAAGACCTGTTCGAGAGTTGTTACCAATACACCTCCGAGGGGCGGATCTCGACGGCGCCGCCATAGCGTGCCGCCGGGACCCGGGCGGCTACCTCGATCGCCGCGTCGAGGTCGTCGGCCTCCAGGACGAACAAGCCGCCAACGGCTTCCTTCATGCCGACGAACGGGCCGTCGGTCGTCAGGGTCTTGCCGCCCTCGACCCGCACGGTCGTCGCGTTCTCGGGCAGGCCCATCGGCGGCACCGTAGTGACGCCCGGCATCTCGTTGATCCCTTGGTAGTCGGCGTAGACCTGCTGCTTCTCCTCCTCGGGGAGCGCGGCCTGCCGCTGCTGCGCGTCGCCCTGGTAGATCACCATGACGTACTTCATCGCTTCCTCCTCGTCACTGCCGGATGGTCACGCAGTAAGACGAACGCGAGCCAGGAAATCGACAGCTCGGCGGCGGAAACCTTGGGGGCTGCGCCCGGTCGGTCCGGCCCCGGGTCGCCGCGGGCGGCAGAGAATTGGGTTGCAGGCATGTGACCTGCGTAGCAGGCTGCGCGAGTGTTCACTGATATGGCTGTCGAAGCATTCATCGCTGATGGGTTCACTGTCGTCCGGCGGGCATTTTCGGGCGAGATAGCTGGTGCGTGTGCGGATAGCATCTGGCTGGCTCTGGCAGAGCGCGGGATTCGCCGCGAGGACTCGTCGACGTGGACTGAGCCGGTAGTGCGCGTCATTTGCCCCGAGAGCGATCCGTTCATCGAGGCGGGTACCTCGCGGCTTTTCCAGGAGGCGTGTGATCAGCTGCTTGGCCCCGGGCGATGGTGGCGTCGGCGCGGGGTGGGCGGCATTGTCCCGGTGCGGTTTCCGAGCGAGCGGGATCCCGGGGACATCGGATGGCATCTTGATGGCGGCTATGAAGACCCGGCGGACGGCAAGAAGAGGGTGACTGTTCGCGCGCGGGGCGGCGGGCTGCTGGCACTGTTTCTGTTCAGTGACGTGGACGAGGGCAGCGCTCCTACCCGGCTGCGTGTGGGCTCGCACCTGGACAGCGTCCGGGTGCTGGCTGCGGCGGGAGACAAAGGGCTGGAATGGGCCGAGGCGGCTCGGCAGGCCGAACGCGCCAGCGCGCACCGGCGCACTGCCTTGGCAACCGGTCACGCCGGTGACGTGTTTTTGTGCCATCAGCTCACCATGCACTCCGCCTCGTGGCCGCACCGGGGCCGGGTCCCGCGGCTGATGGCTCAGCCATCGGTGGCCCTGCTCGGTGAATACCGGCTGCCGGGCCTTCCGGTCGCGCCGCCTGCGCCGGCAGAGCAAGCGATCCAGCGCGCGCTCGCCGGCGGTGCCTGAGCCGCACCGTGGCGATGCGGCAGTGCTTGTACATAACCCTTGTCAGGCTGCCCAGGGCGCGACCCAGGCGGTGTCGAGCAGATCAGGCTGGCGAAGTTCAGAGATCATGAGCTGAACGGTTCCGCGGACATCACGGGTCCGCTCGAAGCACTCCTGCGCGGACGAGCAGCGATCGGGGGCGAACTGCGACGCCAGGCTGACGATGCCTGGTGCCAGGCCGCGGAGCCCGGCGGCGTCCTCGGCGGTCACGGGCCAGGCCGGCCGGCCGCCGACCGCACCCAGGCTGGCGAACTGATCCTGGAGCCACTGCCATGGGCTGGCCGTCAGGGCCGGGTCCCAGTGCCGCGGGCACGGCTCGTTGCCAGAGAACTGCGGGTGGAAGTGGGCGACCGCGTAGCTGCCCGGCTGGTCCGCCAGGCGGTCGAACAGGTCGGCCCGCCATAGCGGGCGGTCGGCCGTGATCAGCTGGGCGGCCGACTCGCTGCCGCGGTGCGCGTGCTCGGTCAGCTCGCGCAGCTCGATGCGGGCGCCGTGTTCCATGGACGCATCGTTCAGGTCGATCTCGAACCAGTGGCGCATGATCACGGCCGTGCGCGACAGAGCGACTATGTGCTTCATTGCTTGCCAAGATAGGGCAGCCCGTCACCGCGGCGAATCGCTGCCTGGCGCGGCGTCCGGCCGCGCCTGCGTCACGCCACCGCTGCGCTGAGCCGGTCTGGGTCTGTCACATCCGCTCGACGTCAGGTGTCAACGTTCTGAACCCCTGGACCGGCCTGACCGATGGCCGACCCGGGGGCGCCACGGCCCGGGCTTGCCGAGCCAGTGGGCGACGAGACCGGAGGTAGTCACCAATGAAGACGAGGATCACTCAGCCGGCGGTAAGCGTCGCCGGTGCCATGGAAGCCTTGCAGGCGCTGGGGGACGCCGTTGGCAAGAGCGGAGTCCCGGACGCCGTTATCCATCTCACCGGTATGCGGGCCAGCCAGATCAACGGCTGCGGGGTGTGCCTGGATGGCTCCTGGCGCTTCCAGAAGGCGGCGGGGGAGACGGACGAGCGCCTGTTCGCGCTGGCTGGCTGGCGGGAGGCGCCGTACTACAGCGATGCTGAGCGAGCTGCGCTTGCCCTGACCGAGGCGGTCACCAGGCTCGCTGACAGCCCCGACCCGGTGCCCGACGAGATCTGGGCCGAAGCCGCGCGCCACTTCGATGAGCGGGCGCTGGCCGGCCTGGTGCTCGCTATCGCGAACCAGAACCTGTGGAACCGGCTGAACGTGGCGACCCGTCAGGCAGCCGGCGCCTGGAAGCCCGACACCACCGGCGAGTGGAAGCCTGACGCCTAAAGCCGGACCACCATGTGGACCCCGCGCCAGAACTACGGCCTCGCTGCCCGGCACGGCCCGGCCCAGCACGGCCAGGCACGGCCCGGCACGGCCAGGCACGGCCCGGCACGGCCAGGCACGGCCAGGCACGGCCAGGCACGGCCCGGCACGGCCAGGCACGGTCCCGGCTGCGGGGCGCTGGCAAGCACAGCGTGGGGCCCTTGCTGTGGTTTAGGAGGCGCCACCAATAGTGTCGTGGTGCCCCTACCGCTACTAGGACGACGGCGCGGGCACCACGACGCTATTGGCGGAGGCGGCGAAGGGGCTGGGCCCGCCGCGGTGGGCGGGGCAGCTACGGGGCGGAGCCGGGTGGCGCGAAAGACGGCGGGGCCAAGCCGGCGGGCGGCGCGGCGTTCAGGGCGTGCGTCTGGTTCAGCGAGTCGGTGATGCTCTCCACCCCTCTGCTCACGCCGAGGCCGAGCAGAACCAGAACGCCGATGGGCACGAACTGCCAGTCGGCGAAGATGTTATGTGCGGCCAGGAGAAACTGCACCGCCGACACGATGAGGACCCCGAGCGCCGTTCCGGCCAGGCCGCCCCGCCGGCCGAAAACACTGACACCGCCGAGAAGCACTGCGGCGAGGGCGAGGAGGGTCAGGTTGAGTCCCCCCACCGCCGGATCGGCGTCTTGCGCGTAGGTCGCCATCGACGCGCCGCCGATGCCTGCGAGCAGGCTCGAGCCTGTCAGCCCGACCACGGCGCCAATTCCTGCGGGCAGGCCAGTCCATCGGGCCGGCTCGGCTGCGTCGCGGCCGGCGCTGAGCCGGGCGCGAACCCCAGGGACGAGCCACAGCGCGCTGCCCCCTACGGAGACGAGCACGAACATCACGACCCACAGCGCGGTCGGGTAGGACCCGTTGTGCAGGACGATCCCTGTGTTGCCAGCGATCCCGAGAGCCACCGAATCAGCCAAGACGGCGACACCGAGCGTGACAGCCCAGGCCGGGACCGACAGCGCGGCGGCGACAACCCCAGCGATGAGCCCGATTACCCCGCTCACTACCACCGCCAGGATCATCGCGGGCCACAGCGACCACCCGTCTGCGGTGGCAAGGTGAGCGCCGATGACGCCGGCGACCGTGGCAATGCTGCCGACCGCGAGGTTAGGGGAAGCCGTGCGCAGCGACAGCGCGAGCCCGGCGGCTACGAAACCGATGTACCCGACGGGGCCGATGATCTCGGAGAGATGGGCCCCGCTCGCAGTGGCGAGGCCAGCGACGACAAGGATGACAACGAGGACGAGAAGGATGCCTTCCCATATCAGGTGGACCGGCAGGCGGTCCTGCGCTTCCGGTGACGTCGCCGGAGGGTGCGCTGCCGCAGGCGGCCCGGCGTACTGAGGGCCTTGTGTCCAGTGCCCGGTGGGCTGCTGGGTCGTCGGGCCGAATGGCTGGCCCGGCGGCATGGGAGGTTGCTGGCTAAATGGCTGGCCGGCAAAAGGCTCGTAGCGCTGCTGCTGTCCGGGAGACGGCGCGCCCCCGCCTGGGTTGCTCGGCTCAGCGGGCGGCGTCTGGCCGGGTATTTCGCCCATGAGATCCCCCTGTTGGGCAGAAGTGTGTGATGTATCCAAGTTTGGCAGGGAAAGGTGTACGGGCACAGCTAGTAATAGGTGCGACATAAGCCGCCGGGTCGGGGACACTTGGTGGTCGTGCTGCTGACGATCACCACAACCCACCGGCCAGCGACCGACCTCGGGTATCTGCTGCATAAGCACCCGGGGCGGGTGCAGTCGTTCCCCGAGTCGGTGGGGACGGCGCATGTCTTCTACCCCGAGGCCAGCGAGAGCCGGTGCACGGCGGCGCTGCTGCTGGAGGTCGACCCGGTCGGGCTGATCCGTGGCCGCAGCCAGGCCAGGGGGGACGCGGTCGCGCTGGGCCAGTACGTGAACGACCGTCCATACGCAGCGTCGAGCATGCTGGCGATGGCGCTCAAAGACGTGTTCAGGTCAGCGCTGGCCGGCCGCTGCCAGGCGCTGCCCGAGCTGGTCGGCCAGCCGATCCCGCTGGAGATAAGCGTCCCCGCTGTGCCGTGCCGTGGCGGCGCAGACCTGGCCGGCCGCCTGTTCGGCCCGGCTGGCTGGCAGGTGGAGGCGACAGGGGCGGAACTCGACCCGGCGATGCCCGCATGGGGCGAGTCGCCCTACCTCAGTGTCCGGCTGACCGGGGAGGTGCGGCTGGCCGACGCGCTCAACCACCTGTACGTGCTGCTCCCGGTTCTCGATGACGCCAAGCACTACTGGGTCAGCGACGACGAGGTCGACAAGCTGGTCCGGGCGGGCGAGGGCTGGCTCGCCACCCACCCGGAGAAGGCGCTGATCAGCCGACGCTACCTGTCGCACAGGCGGGAGCTGACCGCGTCCGCGCTGGCCCGGCTGGCCGAAACCGACGACACCGATCCCGACCAGCTCGACAACGCCGTCCAGGACGCCGTCGTGGCTGAGCTGCCTGGCCGGCCCGTGCCGCTGGCCGAGCAGCGGCGAGCCGCGGTGATCGCCGCGCTGCGCGCGTGCGGCGCACGGTCGGTGGGCGACCTCGGCTGCGGCGACGGCGTGCTGACCCGCGACCTGCTGGCCGAGCGCGGCATCGAGCGGATCGTCGCGGCAGACGTCTCGGCGCGGGCTTTGCAGATCGCGGGCCGGCGGCTGCACCTGGACACGATGCCGCAGCCGCAGCGCGCCCGGCTGCAGATCTTCCAGTCGGCGCTGACCTACCGCGACACCAGGCTGGCCGGCCTGGACGCGGCAGTGCTGATGGAGGTGATCGAGCACGTCGATCCGGAGCGCCTGGGGGCGCTGGAACGGGCGGTCTTCGGCTATGCCGCCCCGGGAACGGTGATCGTGACGACGCCGAACGCCGAGTACAACGTGCGGTTCGAGAGCCTGCCAGCGGGAGCCATGCGGCACCGGGACCACCGGTTCGAGTGGACCCGCGCCCAGCTGCGTTCCTGGGCCGAGCGGGTAGCCTCGGGCTACGGCTACGCGGTCCGCTACCTGCCCGTCGGCGACGACGATCCGCAGGTCGGCCCGCCGACACAGCTCGCCGTCTTCAGCTCCACCGGGCAGGCAGCATGACCCGCGAGCTAGCGATTCCCGAGCTGAGCCTGGTGGTGCTCATCGGCGTCAGCGGCTCAGGCAAGTCCACATTTGCCCGGGAGCACTTCCGGCCGACCGAGGTGATCTCGTCCGACTTCTGCCGCGGGCTCGTCGCCGACGATGAGAACGATCAGTCCGCGACGGCCGAGGCATTCGAGCTGCTGAACTACATCGTCGGCAAGCGGCTCAAGGCGGGCAGGCTGACGGTCGTCGACGCTACGAACGTCCAGCCTGAGGCGCGCAAGCCGCTGGTCGCCATCGCCCGCGAGCATGACGTGCTGCCGGTTGCCATCGTGTTCGATGTCGCCGAGGGCGTGTGCACGGCGCGGAACGCTGCCCGCCCGGACCGTGACCTCGGCTCGCACGTGATCCGGCGGCAGCACAGCCAGATGCGCCGCGGCCTGAGCGGGCTGCAGCGGGAGGGCTTCCGCGTGGTCCACACGCTGCGCGGCGAGTCCGAGGTCACTGACGCTCAGATCACCCGGACCAGGCTGTACAGCGATTTGCGCGGCGAGGCCGGCCCGTTCGACGTCATCGGCGACGTTCATGGCTGCCGGGCGGAGCTTGAGAGCCTGCTGGCGGAGCTGGGCTACGCGATCAGCCGGGACGGCGAGGGCCGGGCAGTTGGCGCCCACTGCGACGGACGCCGCGCGGTGTTCGTCGGCGACCTCGTCGACCGCGGCCCGGACACCCCGGGCGTGCTGCGGCTGGTCATGGGGATGACCGGCGCGGGCGATGCGTTCTGCGTTCCGGGCAACCACGAGGCCAGGCTGCTGCGCGCGCTGCGCGGAAAGAACGTCAAGCAGACTCACGGCCTGGCCGAGTCGCTTACCCAGCTCGGCGGCGAGCCTGAGGAGTTCCGGGCCGGTGTCGAGCGGTTCCTCGACGCGCTGATCAGCCATTACGTCCTGGACGGCGGGCGGCTGGTCGTCTCACACGCCGGCCTGATCGAGCAGTACCAGGGCCGCGCGTCCGGGCGGGTCCGTGAGTTCTGCCTGTACGGGCAGACGACGGGGGAGACCGACGAGTACGGCCTGCCGGTGCGCTACCCGTGGGCGCAGGATTACCGCGGCGCGGCGATGGTCGTCTACGGCCACACCCCGGTGCCGGCGCCGGAGTGGGTGAACAACACCCTGTGCGTCGACACCGGATGCGTGTTCGGCGGCAGGCTCACCGCGCTGCGTTACCCGGAGCGGGAGCTGGTCAGCGTTCCAGCGGCCGAGGTCTACTACGAGCCAGCCAAACCGCTCGACGCCGAGCCGGGCACTGTGCTGGGCACAGCGGCGGGGAGGCGTGAGCCGGAAGTCCTTGACGTCACCGACGTGACCGGCTCCCGGGTCATCGAGACCAGTTACCACGCGCGCGTGTCGGTCCGGGAGGAGAACGCCGCAGCCGCACTCGAGGTCATGAGCAGGTTCGCGATCGACCCGCGATGGCTCATCTACCTGCCGCCGACGATGAGCCCGGTCGCAGCCTCAGCGCAGCCCGGCCTGCTGGAGCACCCGGAGCAGGCATTCGAGGCCTACCGGGCCGATGGCGTCGGCGAGGTCGTGTGCGAGGAGAAGCACATGGGCTCGCGGGCCGTCGTGCTGGTATGCCGGTCCCTCGAGGCCGCCCGGGCCAGGTTCGGCGCGCCCGGCGATCAGGCCGGCGCGGTGTGGACGCGCACCGGCCGAGCGTTCTTCCCCGGCGGGCTTACCGCGGAGCTGACCGGACGGCTGCAGGCAGCAGCCGAGGCCGCCGGGCTGTTCGCTGAGCTCGACGCGTCATGGCTGCTGCTGGACGCGGAGTTGCTGCCGTGGAACGTCAAGGCGGCCGAGCTGCTGCGGGATCAGTACGCGCGGGTGGGCGCGGCGGCGCGGGCGTCGCTGCCCGCTGCGGTCAGCGCCCTGGAGCAGGCCGCGCAGGCTGGCCTCGATGTCGCTGCGCTGCTGGAGCGTACCCGCGCCCGTGAGGCGAACGCCACGGCGTTCACCGACGCCTACCGCCAGTACTGCTGGCCGGTCGACGGGCTGTCCGGGGTGCGGATCGCGCCGTTCCAGCTGCTCGCCGCCGACGGGCAGGTCTTCCACTCCCGGCCGCATGCCTGGCACATGGAGATCGCCGACCGGCTCGCCGCTGCCGACCCGGAGCTGATCGCGCCGACGCGCCGGGTGCTGGCGGACACCGGCGACGAGGGCTCGCTGGCGGCCGCGGCGACCTGGTGGTCGGAACTGACCGCGGCAGGCGGCGAGGGCATGGTGGTCAAGCCGGCCGCGAACCTGACCCGGGGTCCGCGGGGCCCGGTTCAGCCGGGCCTCAAGGTGCGCGGACGGGACTACCTGCGCATCATCTACGGCCCCGACTACACCGAGCCCGCGAACCTGGACCGGCTGCGCAGGCGCAGCCTCGGCCACAAGCGCTCGCTGGCGCTGCGCGAGTACGCGCTCGGGCTCGAAGCACTCGACCGGGCAGCGCACGGCGAGCCACTGTGGCGCGTCCACCAGTGCGTGTTCGCCGTGCTGGCCCTGGAGTCCGAGCCGGTCGACCCGCGGCTCTGACCCGCCGGGGCGCCATAGCTCCAACACCCAGTGGCACTCAGTCCTCGCCCGCCGGCGGCCACCACACACCGAGTCTGCCGGACAGCCGACCCGGTAACTCGTATCAGTGGCCGCGGTGGCGTAACACGGCGTTCCGGCAAAATGGGCGGCTGCGGGCTGCCTGGCGGATCCGGGCCCGGCTGTTGGGGCTGCCGCGTCTGGATGGTCATGGTGGGGGTTGTGTTCGGGCGCGGCCCGCGCGTGGGCTGCGACGCCGGTGGCTGGTGAGTCGTGGTGGTACCCGTGTGATGAGCAGGCGGGCTGGGACGAGTGCCTGGTGTACTGCGCACGGTTAAGGATGCACCGACGGTCTTGCTGTGGCCCAATTCCGCTTTAGGCTGCTTCGATCATGGGAGCAACCTGCGGGTTTACCTGGCGGTCAGCCAGGGGCCAGCTCTGTGACCGGTATCGGTCGCGTACAGCCGTGCTGGCGGATTCCGGTCAGCGGCAGCCTCCCTCATAGTGGAGAGTTTTCCGGGACTATCACCGGAAACACTCCACCTTGAGCCCAGCAGCCCGCGGTAACGGGTTCCGGTGCGGCCGTATCCAGCCACCGCGCCAGCCGGAAAACAGGCCAGCACCCTCATCTGGATACAGCCCCACCCAAGCCCCATTTATGCACCTGAGCCAGAACCCGCCGGTGCTCCTGAACTGTCACGACCCCGGCAGAACCCAGGTCAGCAGGACCATGACGACCCGGCCACCTTCCCCTTTGACAGAACGCCCTATAACGCCACCAAACGTTCAACCACGGTGGCCCGGGCTGCCTTAGCAGCCGGCCTTTCTGAGACCGGGCCACGACTGCAGACCGCAGCACCGGTTGCATTAACCGTATGATACTGAGTATTATCCAGGGCATCATACCGACGCGAGCGCTGCTCGCGGGCATGGCCGCCGCCTGGCTGCGGCCGGAGTGAGGGGCTGGCATATGAGCATGCTGGAACTGCATGAGGTGTCGAAAACCTACGGCGACGGTGCGGCCGAGGTGCGGGCCCTGGACGGGGTCAGCCTGTCGGTGGGCGAGGGCTCGATGGTCGCGGTGATGGGGCCAAGCGGGTCGGGCAAATCAACGCTGCTGACGATCGCGGGCACCCTGGAGCAGCCCACGAGCGGACAGGTGACGGTGGGCGGCCAGGAGCTCAGAGGAATGTCGCGGAACGACAAAGCGCGACTACGGCGCCGTACGATCGGCTACGTGTTCCAGGACTTCAACCTGCTCCCGGGCCTGACCGCAGCGGAGAATGTCGCGCTGCCCCTGGAACTTGACGGCCTCAGGGCCGGCCGGGCCCGCGCGGCGGGCTTGCGCGCGCTGGAGCAGATGGGCCTGGCCAACCGGGCTTCGGCCTATCCCGACCAGCTCTCCGGCGGGGAGCGGCAGCGGGTGGCGATCGCCCGCGCGATCGTCGGGGAGCGGCGCCTGCTGCTGGCCGACGAGCCGTCGGGCGCTCTTGACTCAGCCAACGCCGAGGCCGTGCTGCACCTGATGCGCGATGCCTGCAAGGACGGTGGGATGGCCGCTGTGGTGGTCACCCACGACGCGCAGCTCGCCACATGGGCCGACCGGACGGTCTTCCTGCGCGACGGCCACATGACCGACCAGCGCGTCGCAGAATCCGGAACCGGCGTCCGCCCCCGGTACGGTCCTGGCAGCGACGCCAGCAGTGCTAGTGGCGAGGCACCAGCCGGCGGCGAGGCTGCCGTGCTGAGCACCGCGCCGTCCGGCAGCGACGCAGGGGAAAACCGGTGACCGCCGCGGTGCGGGAGCGCCCCTCCCGTGGAGCGGCGAGCAACGGGGGCCTGGCCGCCAAGCGCGCGGTTATCCGCTGGGGCTGGCGGCTGCTGCGCCGCGAGTGGCGCCAGCAGTTGCTGATCCTGGTACTGATCATCGTGGCCGTTGCCGCGACGTTCGTTGGCGCCACGGTCGCCACCGACACGCCGCCCCCGGCCTCGGCCAGCTTCGGCACCGCCCAGGACCTGGCCACGTTCCAGGACTCCGGGTCATATCTGGCAGCTCAGATCGCCGCGCTGCAGCACCGTTTCGGCCGGGTCGACGTCATCGAGAACGAGACCTTCTCGGTTCCTGGATCGGTCCAGACCTATGACCTGCGGGCACAGAACAGCCGCGGTCCGTTCGGCGGCCCGCTGCTGTCCTTGGTCAGCGGGCACTACCCGGCGACACCTGGCCAGGTGGCGCTGACCAGCGGGCTGGCATCGGAGCTGAACCTCAGGGTCGGCGATACCTGGCGGGCCGGCGGAACCAGCCGGACCGTGACCGGCATCGTGGCGAACCCGCAGAACCTGCTGGACGAGTTCGCCCTCGTGCTGCCCGGCCAGGTGAAAACACCGACCGAAACCACCGTCCTGTTCGACGCGCCTGGCGTGAGGCCCTCCTCGATCGGTCAGTACGTGACGACGCCGGGCCAGGTCGCCACGACCAACGTGTTCAATCCCGAGACCATCTCGCTGACCGCAACCACGCTGGGCATGCTGCTGATCGCCCTGGTCGGGGTGGGCGGCTTCACCGTGCTGGCGCAGCGCCGGGTGCGCTCGATCGGCATGCTCGGGGCCCAGGGCGCCACCGATGCCCATGTCCGGCTCGTGGTCCGGGCCAACGGTGTGGCCACCGGCGTCACCGGCGCTGCGGGCGGGTTCGTCGTTGGCCTGGTGGCCTGGCTGGCCTACCGGCCGAGTGTCGAGTCCAGCGCTCACCACGAGATCGGCGTGTTCCAGCTGCCGTGGGTGGTGATCATCGTGGCGATGGCCCTGGCCGTGGCGGCTGCCTACTTCGCCGCCGCGCGCCCAGCGCGCACGATCGCCCGGGTGCCGATCGTCGCGGCTCTGGCTGGCCGCCCGCCCGCGCCGAGAAAGACGCGGCGCTGGGCCTTCCCGGTTGGCATCGTGTTCACTGGCCTCGCGTTCATCCTGCTCGGCGTGGCCGGCAGCGGGGTCGGCTCCAAGGGCGGCGGTAACTCGAACTCGCCGCTCGAAGCCGTGGTCTTCGGGTTCATCGCGCTGACAGTCGGGGTGGTGCTGCTGTCCCCGTCGCTGCTTTCAGTGCTGGCCAGGCTGGCCCGCCCAGCCCCGGTCACGGTGCGGCTGGCGCTGCGGGACCTGGCCCGCTACCGGGCCCGCTCCGGCGCCGCGCTCGGCGCGATCAGCCTCAGCCTGCTGATCGCAGTGGTCATCTGCGTGGTGGCGGCAGCCCGGTTCGGCAATGTGCTCGACTACGCCGGGCCGAACCTGACGTCCAGCCAGCTGGTGCTTAACGCACCCCAGCCAGCGAGCGGGAACCTTGGCGGCCCGGGTAACGGCCCGAGCCGGAACGCCCGGAACGCACGGTTTCAGGCGGCGCCCAGCGGTCCGCAAGCTCCAAGCGCGCAAGTGCAAGCAGCCGTACACAGGATCGCCGCCACCCTGGGCAGCAGCGACACGATCACGCTTGAGAGTGCCAACGCTAACTTGCAGCACGCTGCCACCGGGCGTAACTGGAACGGCTCGATCTACGTGGCCACACCGCAGCTGCTCAAGGCGTTCGGCATCCAGCCATCCCAGGTCAGCCCGGATGCCGACATCCTGACCATGCGGCCAGGCCTGTCCACCATGTCGAAGATGCAGCTCCTCTACGGCACGCCACCATGCGCCAACACCGCCAACGGCTGCCCGTCAGGCCCGGGTGGCCCCAATACCATGCCCTGCTACAAGGGCTACTGCTTGAACAACCCGATGATCGAGGAGGTCAGCGCGCTCCCGTCGGGCACCTCGGCACCGAACACCGTGATCACCGAGCACGCGATCCGCGAGTTCCACCTGAGCGGCACCGTCAGCACCCAGGGCTGGCTGATCCTCACGCCGCACCCGCTGACAGCCAGCCAGATCCGCAGCGCCCAGCAGGCCGCGGCGCCAGCCGGGATGAGCGTCGAGACCCGCAACAGCGTCCCGTCGCTGAGGCAGATCATCGACGTGGCCACGGTCTTCGGGATCCTGCTCGCGCTCGGCATCCTCGGCATGAGCGTCGGCCTGGTCCGCAGCGAGACCGCCAGCGACCTGCGGACGCTGTCAGCCACCGGGGCGAGCGGTCGGGCCCGCCGCACGATCACCGCGGCCACTGCCGGGGCTCTAGCGCTGGCGGGCGCGGTGACCGGGCTCTTCTGCGGCTATCTCGCTGCGATCGGCTTCTTCCGGACCAACCAGCTGGATAGCCTGTCGTCGCTGAGCAGCATCCCAGTGACCAATCTGCTGCTCATCCTCGTCGGCATGCCGCTGATCGCCGTGATCGCGGGCTGGCTGCTCGCTGGCCGCGAGCCGCAGGCGATCGCCCGCCGGCCGCTGGAGTAGGCCAGTCAGCTGGTCTGGGAGGCTGGGTCCGCGTCCCAGGTGACGGGGAATGTAGCGAGGCCCCGCATAACGGTCTCCGTCTCCCAGACCAGGTAGCTTTCCGGCACGGCGATACGCAGTCCGGGCAGCCGGTCAAGAATCGTTTCCAGGGCCACCTGCAACTCCACCCGGGCTAGCTGTGCGCCGATGCAGACATGCGGCCCGTGGCCGAAACTCAGGTGCGGGTTGGGGTGGCGGGTGATGTCGAGATCACCCGGGTCGCTGAAGACGCTCTCGTCGTTGTTGGCTGAGCCGTTGGCGCAGAGCACCGGCTCGCCTGCCTGGACCAGGATGTCGCCGAGCTGCACGTCGGTCATTGCTATCCGGGCGTTTATGGCGGTACCGAATGCGATAAACCGCAGAAGCTCCTCCACGGCCGTGGGCACCAGCTCGGGCCGCTCCCGGAGCTGCCTGAGCTGCGCCGGATGGGTCAGCAGCGTGTACAGCATGTTGGTGATCTGCCTGGCCGTTGTCTCATAGCCGCCGACCAGCAGCGCCATCCCGAGGAACAGCAGCTCGTCCTCTGTCAGCCGGTCCTGCTCGTCACGCGCCTGGACCAGCCAGGTCAGCAGGTCATCGCGCGGGTGCGAGCGACGCTGCTCAAACTGGCCGGCTAGATAGCCGAATAGGTTGGCGAAGCAGTCCTGCTGATATTCCAGGGTGATCCCCTCTGCGGGCACTGTGCCGTCGGCCCAGCGGCGGAAGGTGTGCCGGTCCTCCCACGGGACGCCGAGCAGCTCGGAGATCACGATTACCGGAAGCGGGAACGAGAAGCCCTCTACCAGGTCGGCCGACGTGCCCGCGGCTTTCATGTCATCGATCAGGCCGGAGGCAACCTGCTGGACGCGGGGCCGCAACCGCTCCACTCGGCGGGCGGTGAGTGCCCGGCCGACGAGCTGGCGGATACGGGTGTGCTTCGGCGAGTCCATGCTCAGGATGCTCTCGGGCACCTGGCCGATGTCGACCGCGCTATAGCGGGGGATGTCCCGGTCGAGAGTGGCCTCCCGGCTGAACCGCGGATCGGCGAGCACGGTCTTCGCCAGCTGGTGGGTGGTCACCAGCCAGGCTGGCGGCCCGTGCGGAAGCTGGATCCGGCAGACCGGCTCCTCCTGGCGCAGCTCGGCGTACAGCGGGTCATGGTCCAGCCGGATCCGGCTGAATGGGTACGTTCGCACCGTTTCCTGCATATCGGTTATTTCTGACGTATGCGTCATGTCCATCAGGCTACCTGACACACACGTCATCCTGACGCGAATGTCATGTTTCTCTGACGTCATTGTCATGTGCCGGATGTTCAGGTCCCCACGCCAGCCCGGATCCCGCGTCGCGGGGTACCGGGAACCGGCCGATACGGGATCAGGGGGTGTGACAGTGTTGGGTGCGCGGGGAGGGTGATCGGCAGGCAAGGCAGAGTGGAGGAGCGTGCATGAGCAGCGAGGCGTCCGCCGAGATCGGCGTGACCGGCCTGTCGGTGATGGGCCGCAACCTTGCCAGGAACCTGGCCCGGCACGGGTACACGGTGGCCGTGCACAACCGCACAGCCGCGCGCACCCGCAGCCTGATCGAGGAGGCCGGCGACGAGGGGCACTTCATCCCGTCCGAATCGCTCGAGGGCTTCGTGGCGTCGCTGCAGCGCCCGCGGGCGATCATCATCATGGTGCAGGCTGGGCCGGCGACCGACGCGGTCATCGACGGCCTCGTCCCGCTGCTTGACGACGGCGACATCATCATCGACTGCGGGAACTCGCACTTCACCGACACGCTGCGGCGGGAGAAGGCGCTGGCAGCCAAGGGCCTGCACTTCGTCGGCACCGGCGTGTCCGGCGGCGAGGAAGGCGCGCTGCACGGCCCGAGCATCATGCCAGGTGGCTCGGACGAGGCGTACCGCAAGCTCGGACCGATCTTCGAGAGCATCGCGGCGCAGGTCGACGGCGTTCCGTGCGCCACCCACGTCGGCCCGGATGCCGCCGGTCACTTCGTGAAGATGGTTCATAACGGCATCGAGTACGCCGACATGCAGCTCATAGCCGAGGCGTACGACCTGCTGCGCGCCGGGCTCGATCAGGGCCCTGAGGAACTGGCCGGCGTCTTCCGTGAGTGGAACACCGGCGACCTTGACTCGTTCCTCATCCAGATCACCGCCGACGTGCTGGCGCACACCGACGCCGTGACCGGGAAGCCGTTCGTCGACGTTGTGGCCGACCGCGCCGCGCAGAAGGGCACCGGCCGGTGGACCGTGCAGGACGCGCTCGACCTTGGCATCCCGATCACCGGAATCGCTGAGGCCACGTTCGCGCGTTCGCTGTCCGGGCACGTCGCCCAGCGCGAGGCAGCGCAGCGCACCTACGCCGGGCTGGCCAGCGGCACCGGCCTGCCGGTGCCCGCAGGGCAGCGCGAGCAGTTCGCCGAAGACGTCCGCCAGGCCCTGTACGCGTCGAAGATCATCGCCTACGCCCAGGGCTTTGACCACATCGCGGCGGGCAGCCTGGAGTACAAGTGGGGCATCGACCTGGGCGCGATGGCGACAATATGGCGCGGCGGCTGCATCATCCGGGCGAAGTTCCTCGACCGGATCCGCGAGGCCTACGACGGCGATCCCGGCTTGACCACGCTGCTGGTCGCGCCCTACTTCAGCGCGGCCGTCACCGCCGGGATCGACTCCTGGCGCCGTGTGCTGACCACCGCGATCCAGGCCGGCGTGCCTGCGCCTGTGTTCTCGTCGTCGCTGGCCTACCTCGATGGTCTCCGCCGCACGCGACTGCCTGCCGCGCTGATCCAGGGCCTGCGCGACAACTTTGGCGCCCACACCTACCAGCGCACCGACCGAGACGGCAGCTTCCACACCCTCTGGGCCGCCGGCAAGAGCGAGGTTCCGGCCTAACGTTCAGTGCCAGTCTGGCTCGGCGGCCGGAGTGGCCGGGACCGGCAGGAATGGCTCGTCGGTGCTGGCCGAGCAGCCACCCTGCTGGTGCAGCCGGATCTCGGCGGCGAACGTCCGCAGCGCGCTGCCGATCATCCGCACGGTCCCGTCTGGGTGACGGCACGCGCCGCGGCCGAGCGTCAGCCCAGCCCAGCGGCCAAGATCGGCGAGTGCCTCACCCGGCGGCCGCGGGCCGGCCAGCCGCGCCAACTCGGCCGCCATGCGCGGCATCCCGTTCAGGCACGGGCCGCACTGGCCCGCCGACTCAAGCGCCAGGTACCGGCTGATCCTGGCCGTCTCGGCCAGGCCGCACCGGCCCTCAGGCAGCACAGCAAGCACCCCGGCGCCGACTGAGGCGCCGGCCGGCCCCAGGGAGGCGTTGCTCAGCGCCAGCCCTTCAGCCTGCGACGCTGGCAGCCAGGTGCCGTGATACCCGCCGACAAGCACCGCCGCAGCGCCATCGAGACTGACGATCTCGGCCAGTGGCGTCCCGATCGCGGCCTCGGCCACGCTGATCGACCCATTGCGCAGCGTGTACAGCACCGTCCCCGGCTCCTGCGCAGTCCCTGCGGACCGGAACCACCCAGCGCCGTAGCGCGCTATCAGCGCCAGATGCGCCAGCGTTTCAACATTCAGAACGAGAGTCGGCCGCCTCTCCACGCCGCGCTCGAACACGCGCGGCGGGGTGAAGCGCGGCAGCGCCGCCCCGCCGCCGACCACGCTCACGAGCGCGGTCTCCTCGCCTGCCAGGAACCTTGGCGGCCCGGCAGCCAGCTCAGCCGGTACCCGGTCGAGCTGGCTGGCGCGGCGCTGCGCAATCTCCCCGGACAAGCGCTGCGCCAGGTCACTGCCACGGCTGACGTACAGCACGGCCCGGCCTGCGCGCACCGCTTCGGCGGCGAGCTGCAGCCCGTCGAGGACCAGGTGAGGCGCCTGCCGCAGCAGGGTCTTGTCCTTGTCGCTCGCGGGCTCGCCCTCAGCCCCGTTGCCGACCACGACGGCCGGTCCAGGCTGCGCGGCCACTGCCTGCATCTTGCGGTGGGCCGGGAACGAGACGCCGCCCCGGCCGGTCAGCCCGGCGGCGCGTACCTCGTCGATGAGCTCACCGGGGCGGCCGCGGTAGGGCAGCGGGCCCAGCCGGTCAAGGTGCGCCTGCAGGCCTGGCTGCCCGGCCGTGTTCAGCAGCCGCCGGCCGGTCGGCCCATCCGGGCCGCGCGCCGCGTCATCCATCGCCTGGAACCCGCGTGACCGGGGCCTCGCTTGCCACAGGGGAGGCGGGCAAGCGTTCAATCCTCTGAATGAGGTCGGGAACCCGGCGAGCTCGGGGAACCGTACGCACGGCGCCAGCCAGCCGCCACGCCGCGGCGGCGACGACCACGGCGATGCACGCGACCGCCAGGTCGAGCAGCCGCCCGCCGCGCATCCCCGGGCCGATGCCGATCCCGTGCGCCAGCGCGGCCGGCCAGCAGGCGTACGCCAGCCAGTGCACAGCCCGCCACCAGCGCCAGCCGAGGCGGACCCGCAGCAGGCTGGTCAGCACAAGCAGCACGAGCAGGTCGAGCGAGACCGCCCCCAGGCCAATCCACAGTGGCTGGCGGGAGAACAGGAACGGGACCACGATCGCCGCCAGGCCAACGCCTGCTTCGGGCACGGTGACCGCGATCAGGACGTGCACGGCCAGGAACCCAACGGCCAGCAGCGCCAGGAACCTGTGCAGCCGCAAGCTCCCGGACCTGGTCATTCCCGGCAGCGGGCGCTTCCCGTGAACCAGGATGCCGAGCACGACCACGATAGTGAGCGCCACCGTAGCGATCAGGCCGCTGATCGTGATGACCGTGCCCGCGGTCGGCATCAGCCCTCCCTGGCGATGATCACTAGCCTAAGGCTTTGCCGCAGGTCAGGTAATACGTTACGGCTTCTTACTCGTCTGCTAGATAGGGAAAGGGATACGGTGTGGAACTCGGCGGGCTGCTGGAACGCGATGAGGTTGTCACGTGCGCCGACCGGCTGCTCGGCGAGGTCGCGGCGGGTCGCTCCGAAGCGCTGTATGTGGTCGGCGAGGCCGGCCTGGGCAAGACGTCGCTGATTGACCGGGCTTGCGGGCAGGCTCGCTCACTGGGCCTGCGGGTAGGGCTCGGCCGCGGCCACCCGCTGGAGACCAGCCTGCCATTCGGCCTGCTGACTCAGGCGCTTGACGGCATCGGCGGCCCGGGGCTGCTCGGCGGGGATGACCGCGGGCTGTCCGGCGACCGCGCCACCCGGTTTTACACCGTGCTGCGCTGGCTGCAGGAGCGCGCGGGCAGCGGGATCTTTCTGGTGTTCGACGACCTGCACTGGGCCGACGCCGACTCGCTCGCGCTGCTCTCGTTCATCGGCAGGCGGGCCGGCGTGCTCAGGCTCGGCCTGCTCGGCTGCATGCGGCCCTGGCCGCCGGCAGCGCGGGAGGCCACGGCGGCGCTCGCACACGAGGGTCACGGCACGGTGCAGGTGCTGGAGCCGCTGAGCACGTCAGCCTCTGGGGCGCTGCTGGAGGCCAGGGTCGGGGGGCCGGTGCCTGATGCGATGGTCCGCCGGGCGTTCGCGCTGTGCGCGGGGAACCCGCTGCTGCTCGGGCAGGTGGCGATGGCCATCGGCCGGGGCGAGGACCTGCCCGCGGCGGAAGCCGCCGAGAGCCTGTCGAGCCAGAGCATGCTGCTGGCCAGGTTCGCCGGCCTGCCGACCGTGGGCATGCGCTGCGCCCAGGCGGCGTCGGTGCTCGGCACCAGCTTCATGCCCGATGTGGCCACGCAGCTGGCCATGCTGGACGGCGGCGAGGCCGACACCGCGCTGGAGTCGCTCAGCCGGACCGGCCTGATCCGCCAGGACCCGGGCGCCGAAGCGTCTTTCGTGCATCCGCTGATTCGCCAGGCGCTCTATGACGAGCTGGCTGTGCCGGTCAGGACCCGGCTGCACGCCCGTGCGTTCACCCTGCTGGCCGACCGGGGCATGGAAGCGATGGCCGCCGAGCACGCGGTGCTGGCGGCCCTGGCCGGCGACCTGCGCGCGGCGGGAGTGCTGGAGCGGGCGGCACATGCCGCACGCCGGGCTGGCGCGCTCGCGGCCGCGGTCACGCGGTTCGACGAGGCCGTGTCGATGGCCGGCGACGCGCCCGGGCCTGACCTGCTGCTTGCCCGGGCGGAGGCGCTGCTGGCAGCGGGTCAGGCCCAGCGCGCGGCCGACGCCTACCGTGCGCTGCTGGGCCGGGGCGACCTGGCGCCGGCCGCCCGGGTCGCGTCGCTGTGGATGCTGGGCCGGGCGCTTGTCAGTACCGGCCAGCACGACCAGGCAGCGGTGACGTTCGCGGCCGCGGCCGACCTGGCCGCGGACAGTGACCCCGCGACGGCGGCCGAGGTGCTGCTTGACTCCGCGCAGTGGCGGATGCGAGCGTCCGGTCCGGGTTCGGCGCTCCCGGCCGCGACCACAGCCAGGGACCTGGCCGGACGGGTGGGCGGGGTGCTGTCGGTCAGGGCGGCAGCGGCCTGGGCTCAGCTGGCGATGCTGACTGGTGACCCGGACGGGATGGCAGCGGCCGAGCCCGCCGCCCCGTGGCGGCTGCCGCCACCGGGCCCGGATCCGGGTTCCGGGATGCTGGCTGCGGCGGGCGGATGGGCACCGGTCAACCTGTTCGCTTACTGCGCCCGGCTGGCGGAACGCTTCGGAGAGGCCGACCGTGCGTTCGCGATGGCCCGGGCCGCCGACGATCACCATGGCGCGCCGGTGGCGATCACCTCGCTGGCGATAGGCCACTCGTACACGCTCTGCCAGATGGGCAGGCTGGACGAGGCGCGGCAGGCCATCGGCGTCGCGCAGAACCTGGTCGAGCTTGTCCCGCAGCTGGAGTCCTTTGCCGCCGTCGGCAACGCGTATATCAGCCTGTACACCGGCAAGCTCGACGACAGCGCGCTGTGGTGTGCGCGGGCTGAAGCGACGGCGGTGCGCCGCGGCGAGTGGCTGGCGCTGCTGTTCCTCTGGGACGTGCTCGGCCATCGCCGGCTGCGCGAGGGGGCGGCCGACGAAGCATGTGAGCTGTACATGAAGCTGGAGGAATCTGTCCGGTCCATGGGCATCGGCGAGCCGTGCCTGCCGCTATGGCCCCGGCACGCTATCGCCGCGCACGTGGCCTGCGGCCGCATCGACGACGCCCGGCGGCTTGTCGGCTGGCTCGATCAGGCGACGGTCCGGCTGACGTGCCGGTTCCCGCGGATCGCCGCGGCCAGCGGGCGCGCCCAGCTGGCCGAGGCCGAAGGGGACACCGCGGGCGCCCTTGACCACTACGCCGCGGCGCTGGCCCTGCACGAGCAGGTCGACCTGCCGGTCGAGCAGGCTGAGACCCTGCTGGCGTACGGCGGCTTCCTGCGCCGGAGCGGCCAGCGCACCCGGGCTCGGTCAGCGCTGGCGGAGGCGGAACGGGCCGCTGCTGCCGCCGGGGCAAGCTGGCTGGCCGGGCTGGCAGCGGCCGAGTTCAAAATCGCCGGGGGCCGGCGGCGGGCCCGCGGGTCGACCGGGCTGAGTGCGCAGCAGCAGCGGGTGGCCAGGCTGGCCGCAGCCGGTGCCGCAAATGCCGAGATCGCCCGGCAGCTGTACATATCGGTCAGCACGGTTGAGACGCACCTTGAGCACGTCTACGCCAAGCTGGGCATTCACTCGCGGTACGAGCTGATCGCGATGGCGGGCGATCCCCGCCTTGATGCGGGACCGGCGGGCGGAGCCGCTTCTGGTTAGGGGGAATCCCCGATGCTACGGGGCGCGATCTCTGCGACCGTCGGGTTGTGGCAACGATTTCCCGGCCAGGGGCGGGAGATCCCTGGCAGACGACAATGAACGATTCCGACGACCGACGGCACAGGGGCGTGTCGGCCGGCGAGAGGCCAGCCGCCGACGAAAGCCCGGTCTGGGGCCTGCCCGCCGAGCCTGCGCCCGCGGCCTCACCGCTCGTGCTCGAGCTCGTCATCGACGGGACTGAGCCGATGAGCGGCACGGTCCGCCCGGTCGATGGCACCTGCCCGATCGCGTTCCACGGCTGGATCGACCTGATGGGCGCCCTCAGCTCGCTCGGCTTAAAGGTCTTGCGACACCCGGCAGCAGAGTCTGGCCAGCTGAGCTGCTTAAAGATAGGGGAGTTTGCCGATACCCAGCCCCGATTACAGTCAGTAACTTTGCCGTGTAGCGGGAGGAGGGGACGGGCGGATCCCGCCACCTAACCAGTGGAGTGTTCCGCCCGCCCGCTGCGCGGTTACCGCGATCGCCACGGCGCAGGCGGATAATCGGCTGTCACGACCTCACAAAGCCGGGATCCCGTTCGTCTACAGGTCATGACAGGGAAGCAGCCGTTCGAGGCGATCGTCGCCGCGCACGGCCAAGCTGTGCTCCGCGTGTGCCGGGCAGTGCTCGGGCCCGCCGACGCAGACGATGCCTGGTCGGAGACGTTCCTGTCGGCGATGCGGGCCTACCCGGAGCTGCCAGCCGACGCCAACGTCGAAGCGTGGCTGGTCACTATCGCCCACCGCAAGGCGGTTGACGTCATTCGGGCCGCGGCACGACGTGCGGTGCCCGTCGGTGGGCTCCCTGAGCGTGCCCCAGGCGAGGGCGCTGTCGACAGCGTTCATGCCCCGGCACCGAGCTCTGGCCTTGGCCTCGGGACCGACCTCACCGACGCGGTGGCCAGGCTGCCGCTGAAACAGAGACAGGCAGTCGCGTACCACTACCTGGCCGGGCTGCCCTACGCCGAGATTGCCGCCATCCTCGGCGGCACTGCCGACGCCGCCCGGCGGGCTGCCGCCGACGGCATCGCCGGCCTCCGGCGAGCCTATCCGCGCGCCGCGAGCGCGCCCGCACCATGAAGAGGAAGCACGATGCTAGACGTTGATGACCTGATCCCCAGCCTGCAGCAGGCGTTCTCGGCCAGCCCGGGCGAGCTGAGCGAACTGCACGGCCGTCTGGCCGCGGCCGCGCAGCGGGATGGCGTCCTGGACGTCGCCTACCGGACAGTGGACAGCCCCGTCGGCCAGCTGCTGCTGGCCGCCACCGACGCCGGCCTGGTCCGCGTCGCGTTCGACAGCGAGAACCATGACGCGGTCCTGCAGCTCCTGGCCGACCGGATCAGCCCGCGTATTCTCAGCGCCCGGTCGCGCCTGGACATCCCAGCGCGGCAGCTCGACGAGTACTTCGACCGGCGGCGGCAGAGATTCGACCTGCCGCTGGACTGGCAACTGTCGGCCGGGTTCCGCCGCGCGGTGCTGAGCCATCTGCCCGACATCGGCTACGGGCACACCGCCAGTTACGCCGCGGTCGCGCAGCTGGCCGGCAACCCGAAGGCGGTCCGCGCCGCCGCCAGCGCCTGCGCGACCAACCCGCTGCCGGTCGTGGTGCCCTGCCACCGGGTCATCTACTCCGACGGCCGGCCAGGCCGCTACCGCGGCGGGGAAGAGGCCAAGCTCACCCTGCTTACCCTGGAGGCTTCATGACTGCCACCATGACGTCGCAGACATCGTGGACGGAGCGGGTGGAGGCCGCGGACTGGACCGCCGTCCGGGCCGACCTCGACCGCTACGGCTGCGGCCTGATCGGGCCGCTGCTCACTGCGGGCGAGGCCGCCGAGATCGCCGCGCTCTACACCGACGACTCCCGCTTCAGGTCGACCATCAACATGGCCAGGCACCGTTTCGGCGAGGGGGAGTACCGGTACTTCGCTGAACCGTTCCCCGACGCGGTGACCGGGCTGAAGCAGGCGCTCTACCCTCGTCTGCTGCCGGTCGCCCGCGACTGGTGGGCCAGGCTGCGGCGTCCCGCACCCTGGCCGGACACCCTGGATGAGTGGCTGGGTATGTGTCACGCCGCTGGCCAGCGCAAGCCCACGCCCATCCTGCTCCGGTACGGCCAGGGCGACTGGAACGCCCTGCACCGGGATCTCTACGGCGACCTGGTGTTCCCGCTGCAGGTCGTGATCAATCTGAGCGATCCCGGCGCTGATCACACCGGCGGCGAGTTCGTGCTCTACGAGCAGCGGCCCCGGGCGCAGTCACGCGCGACGGCGACCCTGATCCCGCATGGCCACGGCCTGGTATTCACCACCCGTGACCGCCCGGTCGAGTCCGCCCGGGGCTGGTCGGCCGGCCCGGTCCGGCATGGTGTGTCGGTAGTTCGCTCGGGGGAGCGGTTCACCCTCGGCCTGGTGTTCCACGACGCAGCCTGATCCCAGACGTACACGCTGCTGGGCGCCGACGGCGCCTGGAAGGCCGCAGCCGGAGCACGAGCCGGTGGTCGGCCGAGAGCAGATCGAGCGCGGCGAGCAGGCTTTCCCGGCGGGCTGCGTCGATGGCGAGGCCCTCCGGTCCGGGCTCGGCCAGCGGCTGGTCAGGGAGGTCGGCAGTCGGCAGCGGGCTCCTGGAGCCAGCGCGCCAGCGGTCCCGGGCCAGGTTGCGGGCGATCTGCAGTAAGTACGCCCGGAACGGCACGCCCCGGTTCTCGAACCGGGAAAGCGACCGGATAGCCCGCAGGAACACCTCCTGGGTCAGGTCCTCGGCCTCGGCTGGGCTGAACCCGAGCCGGGCGAAGGTGCGGTACACCGGCCGCCAGTTCCGGCGGCACAGCTCCTCCAGCGCCTCGCGGCTGCCGGAGCTGGCCCCGCGCAGCAGCTCCGGCTCGTCTGGCCCGGGACCAGCGTCATCGACTGCGGCCTGTCCGATGCTTGCGCGTGCAGCCGGGTCCCGCGAACTGATCACGTCCAACGCCCACTCTTTCGGTGTCCGGGCTCCGTGGCGGCAGCCGCCAGCATCCTCATCCCGGGAAAACGAGCGCGGAGCCGATCCGTGACGTTGGCGTCGCTGGGTAGAGCTTTCAGACCCCGTGGACTGCGAGGACTGGGACGAGCGCAGAGGCCGCGGCTGTCCCGAGCGTGAGCGCGGTCAGCCCCAGCCCGTAGCCGAGCCACCGGGCCGGAGGTGGCGGGTCGGCGAGGCGCCGGATGCGGGAGATGAGGACGCCACCGGTGGCGGCCAGCCATGTGGCCGGCGGCTGGGCAACCGCCGCACCCGTGCCCATGGCGAGCAGGGCGGCCAGCAGCGTGCGGCGGCCGCCGCGCCGGGCCGCGACATCGTCGGCGCGCATCTCGGCAAGTCTTGTCGTCTCACTGGCTCCGCGCGCGAACAGCGGAACCGCGGGAACGGCAGCGACGAGCGAGCGGGTCAGCGCGAGCAGCAAATGGTGCCTGCCGGCCAGGTGCGCGCGTTCATGGGCCAGCACCGCTGTGAGCTGCTGCGGATCGAGCACGGCGAGCGCGCCGGTGGTGAGGACGATCGTGGGTGGCCGCCCCGGCACGCAGTACACGGCGGGACGCGTGGCGTCCAGCACGAACTCCGCGTTCCCACCCTCGACGGGGTGGCCGGTGATGCGGGCGGCCTCGGCGTGGGCCCGGGTCTGGATGCGGGACCGGCGCAGGCTCCGGCCACAGCGCCAGCCAACGAAGATCATGGCGATTCCGCCAAGGAAGACCGCGGCCGCGAGCCCGAGTTCGTAGGCGGCGCTCCGGTAGACCGCCGGCGGGCATGTTCCGGCGCTAACCGATTCGCAGACGCTCCGCGCGAACGCTGGCCACCCAGCGATGGCCGCCCGGGCCAGCAGGCCCAGCGCGGCGATCGTGGAAGCGACCACACTGAATATCGCGGCAAGCCAGGCCGCGAGCGCCAGCCGCGGGCTGACACCCGGTTCGGACAGCCGCCGCAGCGGCACCGGCAGGACCCACGCGACCGCTACGGCGTAGCAGAACACAAGCAGCGCGGATCTCATACCGGCTCCGTGCCGCGCAGCTTGCGCAGCACCAACTGCAGAGCTTCCGATTCGCCGCTGCCGATCTGCGCGACGAAGTGACTCAGCACCGCCTCCGCATCCCCCCCGTCGGCGAGCGCCTCGCGCATCAGGCGGGCGCTGTACTCCTCACGGCTGGCGGTCGCCGTGTACTGGTACGCCTTGCCATCCCTGACCCGGTCCAGCCAGCCCTTCCGGTGCAGGTTGTCCATGGTGCTCATCACTGTCGTGTACGCGATCGCCCGCTCCGCGGCCAGCTCGTCGAACAGTTCCCGTACGGTCACTGGCTCGCCGTGCTGCCACACCCGGTCCATGATCACCGCTTCCAGATCGCCGAAGCCGCGCACCTCACCTCCCGGGTCATCAGGAGCAAGCATAGACAGCCCGGGGGCCGATTGCTACTGTCTACGTACGTACTATCTACGTACGTAGACAGTAGATGGAGGGTCAATGGGAAGCGCCGCACGGACGAGGGCACAGGCGCGGAACACCCGGGAGAAGGTCGCCGCCCGCCGGGCCGCTGAACGCCGGGCCGAGATCCGCAGGCGGCTTCTGGTGGTCGGCGGGAGCGTGGGGCTGGTGCTCGCGGTGGTGGTGACGCTGATCGTGGTGAAGATCACCCGGCCTCCGGCCAAGAGCGCCCCGCCTGCGGACGCGCAGACAACGGCCCAGGTCCAGCAGCAGGTCACGAGCGTGCCGATGACAACGTTCAACGCGGTCGGAAGCGGAACGGCGACCGGGCTCAGCCCGATCACCGGCCAGCCAGCGCTCACCGCCGACGGGAAGCCCGAAGTGCTCTACATCGGCGGCGAGTTCTGCCCGTTCTGCGCGGCCGAACGATGGGCGGTGGCTACCGCACTCAGCCGGTTCGGCGGCCTGTCCGGCCTGAGCCTCATCCACTCCTCACCCACCGATGTCTACGCCAACACCGCCACGCTGTCGTTCGCTCATGCCAGCTACACCAGCAAGTACCTGGCCTTCGTTCCGGTCGAGTGGTACGGCGAGGCCAGCGACCCCAGCACGCCATTCGGGCACGTCTACCTGCAGCAGCCCACAGCGCAGGAGCAAGCGCTGTTCGCCAGGTACGGCAGCAACTCGATCCCGTTCGTGGACATCGGGAACCGCTACATCCTCCCGCAAGTCCAGTACATACCCTCGGCGCTGGCCGGGATGAGCTGGACCCAGATCGCCGCGGCAATGCATGATCCGTCGAGCACGGTCGCCAAGGACATCGACGGCGCCGCCAACATCATCACCGCAGCCATCTGCTCGCTCACCAATGGCCAGCCGGCCGCGGTCTGCCATTCCGCTGGCGTCAAGGCGGCAGAAGGCTCGGTCTAGGCCGCTTCCCGAATCCGCACGCTACGCGGGGCGCGCGCGGCGGGTACAGAATCACGCCCCGGCCTGGCGCGTGGCGTCAAGGCCGGGCGGCACAGCCTCGGTACCGTACCTTTCCTGGGCTCAATGCCGAGGAGGGGACAAGGAGGGAACAGTGCGGAGCATGCGGTACGGCCCGGACGTGCTCGCGGCAGCGCAACGCCGCCCGGGACGGCGCCAGCTTCCGCAGGTCGCGGCCGAGCGCGGGCTGGTCGTGGAGGATGCAGCTGCCGAGTTCTGCGGTGCCGTGGTCATGTGCGAGAAGGATGCGGTCACGCTGGAGGACGGGCACGGCCGGCGCCGGGTGTTCCCGCTTGCGCTCGCGCCGTTCCTGCTGGACGGCAAGCCGGTCATGCTGGTGCGGCCCCAGCAGGCGACGGCCAAGCCGGCCAGGACCGCGTCGGGCTCGATCGCGGCCCCGCCCAGCCGGGCCAAGGTCGCGCGGGGAAGCCGGATCTACGTCGAGGGCCGCCACGACGCCGAGCTTGTCGAGAAGATCTGGGGCGATGACCTGCGCGACGTTGGCGTCGTGGTCGAGTTCCTCGGTGGCATCGACGATCTGCCAGCGATCGTCGCCGAGTTCGCCCCCGAACCCGAGCGCAGGCTCGGCGTCCTGGTCGACCATCTCGTGACCGGGTCGAAGGAGACCAGGATCGCCTCGGCAGCGCGATCGCGGCACGTGCTGATCGTCGGCCACCCGTTCATCGACGTCTGGGAAGCCGTCAAGCCATCGGCGGTCGGAATCCAGGGCTGGCCGCGGGTGCCGCCAGGCTCGCCGTGGAAAGAGGGCGTGATCGCCGCGCTCGGCTGGCCCGGCAACACGGCCACGGCGTGGCAGCGCATCCTGCGCTCGGTGACGACGTTCACCGACCTGGAACCGGACTTCCTCGGCCGGGTCGAGGAACTGATCGACTTCGTGACGTGAGCGCTGGTTAAGAGCCTGTAGATAAAGCAGCCTGATGCGAGGGCCACGCTGACCACCTGGCTGTAATGGCGTGACGTGATCGAACTCTCCTCGTGTACCCTTGCACTGCCTTCGGGCGACACCCGAAGTCGCAGCCCAGATTCACGTTCACCGGATCTGGCGGTGCGGCTTGCCATGCGTGGCCGGCTGTGGGCATTCCTGTCGGTCATGCATGGCGGGCGGCAAGAAGATCCCGCGACCTGGAAGGAGCTCGACGGCCGGACTCGTTTCAAGGTGCTGATGCGGACCGGCGCCTTCGACGAGCTGAGCGAGCATCTGGCCGAGCCCGTCACTGACCTGCTGGGGCCGGGTGCCTGGAACCCGCCTGCACACTGGGGCCACCCGCTCGTCACCTTCCCGAATGCGGGCCGGGAGTGGGCGATTCCGGCCGCGGGCTGGCACGTCGACTCCCACCAGTGGTCCGCCGGACAGGTACCCGGCCTCGTCGCCTTCACGTTCCTCGGTGAGGTCCTCCCCAGGGGCGGCGGAACACTGGTCATGCCCGGCTCGCACCGCCTCACCTGGCAACTGTGCCAGCAGGCGGGAGGATTCATGAGCAGCGCTGAGATGAAATCCGTCCTCGTCGGCGAGCACGCCTGGTTCGC
>Ga0335074_10001456_pt1 | contig 32130 bp, 23 predicted proteins | sample Lox_Sample_23_FD_206715 | JGI IMG/M metagenome (GOLD analysis project Ga0335074, IMG submission 206715) | Soil microbial communities from Loxahatchee National Wildlife Refuge, Florida, United States - Lox_Sample_2.3 | ecosystem: Environmental > Terrestrial > Soil > Wetlands | place: USA... | reverse complement strand
GAAGGTGTGCCGAAGATACCCAGAGTAGAAACACCGCTACCCCCACCGCGGGACCACGCCAGCTCCAATGCCAATCGAGCATCCTCGATAAGCTCTTACGGTAGATCCAGAGCACCATGGTGCCCGCAACCAGGCGCAGCGGATAGAGGATTTCGAAGCCGCTCGATACGGCGAGGGACAACATGCCGGCCGCGAGAATGGCCAGCAAAGGCATCAAGTACGCCGCCGTCGGATTGTCGGTCTCCGCCGGCTCCCGAGGTCCGGACGCCGTGCGATTCAGCCAGGTGCTGCGCCGGCTGAAGAATACGAGGCTACCTGCAGTCGCGTTGAACGCAATCCAGCCCGCCTGCGAATGGAATCCGTACGAGGCAATGTCGGGGAATCCGGCGTAGCCGATCAACATGAGGACGCATATTCGCAGCGCGTTGAGAGCGTAAATCGCAACCAGCCCCGCGGGGACTAGCAGCAGGGAGCGCGGGAAAAAATACTCCCGTCGAAAGTATAGCAGCCAGGCGATGCTGAAGGCCGTGATCAAGCCCATTCCCTCGAGGCCTGAACATGTCTCGCTGATTTCCACGGCGAAGCGATCGGTACTCAGCACACGCGTGGCCGCATCCGCGCGCAACGTAGGCAGTATCGGCGAGAGGATATGCCACACCAGATCGAAAGTGAGCACCGCGGCGGGCTCCCAGAGCTTCTCGCTCCAATGCCAGGCACCAATGCCCGCCGCCGCGGTGACGGCGGCGTAGAACCAAATCATCCCAAGAGCGCGGATCCCGTCCAGCCAGACGGACCAAGGCGCCACGGCCAGAAGTCCGGCCATCGCGGCGGCTGCGCCGAGCAACATTCCTATGATCGCCGTAGCGGCAAATGGCGGCGAACTGGAGCCGTAGAGCGTGTAGCTCACCGGTACCAGAAGGGCTACGAGCATTGCATGAACGAGGATCCAGCCGAACCGGATCCTGGTTGCCTGCGCGGCCGCGCTGAACGAGGTCAGCCGGCGCGCGGCTTGGACATACGCAAACACCGCGAGGCACGCCAGGAAAGTGACCAGAAAGCGAAAGCCCCAATGCTGTGCGACGCGCAGGATATTGCCAAGCCCCTGGGCGGCCTGAGCCCGTTGCGAGTCTACAAACCCACCGAGGAAAACCTTTTCAGCAAAGAATACGGCGGCCAGCAGCGCCAGCCGCGCGGGCAGCCCGAAATGAAGTTTTGGGAATCTGACCGCCTCGGGTGAATTCTGACTCACGAGTGTTGTAGCGGCCGGGCGATCAGCAGCGCCGCCTTACTCAGCTCGGGTTGCTGACGATGGCTCCCGTGGATGTCGGGTTCGGCATCACATTGCTGCCCACCGAGTCGGCCGGCCGCCGTCGCAGCCGCAACTCGATGCGTGGCAACAGCAGAAAAATGCGCGGGCCGCGAAGCAAGTACCGCTTCGACATCCGTTTCGGATTTTGCAAGAGACGAAAGAGCCACTCGAACCCCAGCTTCTGCATCCACAGGGGCGCGCGCCGCTCGATCCCCGTTATATAGTTGATGGAAGCGCCAACACACAAGGCGAGGCCGCGGGCGATGCCGCGCTGTTTGAGCTTCTGAGCAATGATCTCCTGCTGCGGCGACCCGACCGCCAGAAAGCAGAACCGGAACGGGCTTACCGCCTCGATATCACGCAGACAGGTTTCGACTGCGGCGGGGTCGCAAATGAAATTCATCGGGGGATCAATGTGGTGAAGGGCTTTGAGCCCGAAACGTGTCCGCAGTTCCTGGGCCTGTGCCGCCGTGCCGCCCACCAGCACCGCGATGTCGAAGGGTTTGATCACCGTGCGCAACACCGACGTCGTGAGATCGCTCCCCAAGCAGACGCGAAGGATCTGCCGTCTGACAATTCCCACCGTGTGAGCGAGAAAACGGCTATCCAGCAGAACAAACGCAGCCTGCCGGTATAGGTCGCGAAACTGATTGTCCTGGTAATGGCGAATCACATGATCGACATTGGGTGTGACGATGTAGCCATAGCGGTCGACGCCGAAACCCGAAACGATCTCCAGGGCCTCGCTCAGATCGTAATCGTCGATTTCTAGGACACTGGCCATAAATTTGCTGAGCTACTCATTGAATCGCCGACGCAGATGCTCGACGGAGTATATGCGCGAGCCCGGAACCGACTGCATAGATTAATCACGATTTGACCAGAAATCCGCCAGTCGCATATTGCTTTTCACATCCTCAGTTTTCATATCCTCGACAGTAAGGAAGCGCCTACCCGCGACGCCCAACCTAATGACCCACTATTGCTAGATTATGTCCAAGCAATCCAGAGCCATGTGATATTTTTTCGTGATATTTTTTCAGCCTGGGATACGATGCGCCGGCGCAGCGGAATTGAAACCTCGCGGCCTAAACAAATTGCAACGAAGTGTTCACGCGGCAACAATGCGGGCACCAATCGTTCGAGCGGAGGCAAGGCAGCTTGGTTCGGCATCCAGGCCGTGTAGCATTGTTTCGTTGCGCAGATTGCAGCGCAAATTTAATCCGCACTTCGGACGGAATCTTAGTAGTCGGGCATCATAGCGAACGGCGCGAAATATGCAACGCGGGCGTTTCGCCAAAAGATCGAAATCGAAACGGCGAGGATTGCCGGTGCTGTGTTGCAGCATCGTCATCAGCATGTGAATACCACTGATTACGACCAGCCGGTCGAGTCTGCTAGGCTCCGCTTCCGCCGCCCGCTCGAAATTCCCCGAGGAACGAATGCAAGCAATCCGGGATCTGACACTCGAAAGTTTTCTGCCGTTGTCGAGGATGCAGGCTTTGGCATCGTCTGCCCGAGCAACATACCTCGAGGCGAAACCTTTTCCGCACGTGGTGTTCGATGATTTCTTCGACCCTCGTCTCCTCGATCTCGTTCTCGAGGAATTCCCGAAGCCCGGCGAGATCCCCTGGCAGCAATTCGATAGTGCCGAGGAGATCAAACTGGCTTCATCCCGAGAAGCCTCCTTCGGCCCGGCGACCCGGCTGCTGCTGTACCACCTTAACTCCATGACGTTCCTCAAATTCTTGAGTAGCGTGACGGGGATCGCCAATCTGATATCCGATCCGGGCTTCGAGGGTGGCGGCCTGCACCAGATCGTTCGCGGCGGCAAGCTCGGGGTGCACGCCGATTTCAACAAGCATCGCGAGTTCGGTCTCGACCGGCGCCTGAATCTGCTTTTGTACCTGAACAAGGATTGGCGCGAAGAATATGGCGGACAATTGCAGCTGTGGAACCGCGACATGAGCCGCTGCGAGGCGAAGGTGCTGCCGATCTTCAACCGGGTAATGGTCTTCGGTACGACGGATTTCACGTTCCATGGACACCCCGACCCATTGCAGTGCCCGGAGGGCATGACTCGCAAGTCGCTTGCGCTTTATTACTTCAGCAATGGCCGGCCGGCCGCCGAAGTAACCGGTGAACATACAACGATTTTCCGCCCGCGAGACGAGAAGGACCTGCGCCCGACGATGGGTCAGCGCACGCGTGATTTGGTGCAGGACTGGCTGCCGCCGATACTCCTGCGCCAATTGCGGCGCATCTTTTAGGGCCCCATTTTCACGGGCGGGTTGGATCCCGATCAATCCCGCTTGGAACGCACCCAATCTATTTGCCGTGCGACCAGGAATCGCAGGTAAAGAGGGATCTTCCACAAGGGGTAGACGACGCTCAGCAAGAGGGTGCCGAGCGTCATGACGTGGCGGCCGTATACCCTCCAGGACATGAGCACCGAGGCTGCCATGAGCAGTGCTGCGAGGCTCGCCAGGACGAGCGGCCATGCATCCGCGGTCAGAAAGAACAGGCTCGCACACGACGTCCAAATCGCAGCCACCGAGAGCGCCAGCAAAGCAGTCGGGGGAACGCACAGATCGAGCGCGAGCGCCAGCAAGTCCCCAGTCGGTCTCCTCAGCCCCTCGAGAAGCAAACGCGGCGCGTCGCTCAATATGACGCTGAGATGCCCGTGCTCCCAGCGGGTGCGCTGACCCTTGATCCCATCCGCCGAAGCGGGGAAATTGCTGGTTACCAGCGCCTGCGGACACAACAGCGGCGCGGCGCCGGTGCGCGCGAGCTCGAGCCCCAGCTTCAAATCCTCCACGATGTGCCCTGTTGCGAGAGCGGCGCTGCCGAGACATTCCCACGGGAAAGCCATGCCGGTACCGGTCAATTGGCAGGGAAGGCCGAGCCGATGGAGTCCCTCCGGCCGTACCTTGTTCTTGACCAGCCACGCGAACTCCGCGATGCGCATATTCAATGGGGCTTCGGGGCCGGCTTGCATGAGGTATATCGCCTGGACGGGCCGCTGAGCCTTGCAGCAAAGCCGCACCAGGCGATCGACGGTGCCCGGCGACACGTGGCAATCGGCATCGACGATCAAAACGACGTCCGGCGGCTTGGATTCGAGATGACGAATGCCCAAGTCGAGTGCATACCCTTTGCCGCGGCGCGCGAGGTCGGTGCGCACAACCACCTCCGCTCCCTCATCGGCCGCGATGGCCGCGGTATTGTCCGAGCAGTTATCCGCAATCACCACCAAACGGTCCCGATCCGCCAGCTGCGGCAACACGGAGCGAATCGCTGCAGCGATTCCTGTCGCCTCGTCGTGCGCAGGCATCAGCACGGTGGCGGGTCGGCGCTCGCCCTCCTCCGGCCGGGCGGTGTCGCGCCGGGTGACCGCGGCAGCGATCTCTACGAACAGCACGGCCGTGCAAAGCAAGATCAGCAGGGCGATCGTGCCGAGGAGAAATGCCGTGATCGTTACAGCCGCCATGAGGTTGGAGAGCTCAGCTGCCTGGCGGGGTGAAGTTTAGCGAGAACTATAACGTACATACCAATTCCGATAGAGGCTGAGCCTACGTGAATTCAAGCTCATTGACTGTGCAGTGAAGCGCAACTGCGAAGTGCAAGGCTACTGGGCGCGCCATATTCAGGCCACCCTGCCGCCGTGGCTGTCCGACATTGAACGCGGTACGCTATTGCGTGAGCGGTGCGCCGGCGTCCCCGAAGGCGGGCATGACCGGTTGGCCGATGCTTGCGTCGCTTACGCCTCTTTCGCAGACTGCGAGAGTAGCTTGAGGTACCTATCTCAGTGATCCTTGTTGCTGCTACGTTCGTTGCCGAACCATTGGAGACTCCACTGGGGTGGCTCCTTGAGGAACTGGGCCTCAAGGATAGTATTAGTTTCGCACCTTACAACCAGGTATTTCAGCAGCTGTTGACCCCGACGAGCGAGATTGCGCTCAACACCAGCGGCGTGAGTGTGGTGTTGGTACGAATAGAAGATTTTGTCCGTGATATTGCGAAGCCGAACGCGGCGCGACAAGCCGTCATGAGCCTCACACAAGATTTTGGCGACGCGCTTGAAAAGTTTACAAATCGCGCCAAGGGCGCGGTCATACTGGTCATCCTTCCCCCGGGGCCCCGTGTGAAGCCAGAACTCGTCGCCGCGTTGCTCGACGCCGGGAGCTCGCTCGCCCAGCGAGCGCGCGTTTTGCCGGGGATACATTTTGTTGACGATGCGCAGATCGACGCGGTGGCGAGCGCGGATCGCTACGATGGCGCACGCGACGAACTGGCGCACATCCCCTACACGGAGACATTTTTTGCCGCTCTTGCTCTCGCGATTGCCCGCAAGGTCCACGCGATTAGAGCGCTTGCGGCCAAGGTCTTGGTCCTCGACTGCGACAACACATTATGGAGAGGCGTAGTCGGTGAGGACGGCGTAGACGGGCTTGAGATCCCGGAACCATATTTGGCAGTGCAGGATTTCGCGATTGCACAGCAGGCGCAAGGGGTTCTGGTATGCCTTGCCAGCAAGAATCGTGAGGCGGACGTTCTGGAAGTCCTCGAAAGACGCCCGGATATGCGACTCAACGCAAATCACATAGTGGCGCACAGAATCAATTGGCTGCCGAAATCCACGAACATCCGCTCGCTTGCTGCGGAACTCAATCTCGGACTTGATGCCTTCGTCTTCATTGATGATAATCCGCTCGAGTGCGCGCAGATGCGTGCAGAATTACCTCAAGTGGTCACGATTCGGCTACCAGCTGAACATGAGATCCCGGCGTTCCTGACGCGTTTATGGATGTTCGACAAACTGACAGCCACGGCGGAGGACGCCGAACGCACACGGATGTATAAGGAGAACTCCGCGCGGCGCGCGATGGAGTCGGCAGTTGCAGATATCGGCGAGTTCATTGCCGCACTCGAAATCAAAATAGACATCGCCGCTCCTTCTCAAGATGAATGGGGACGGGTCGAGCAACTAACTCAAAGAACGAATCAGTTCAATTTTACAACACGTCGGCGCACGATACAGGAATTGAAATCCAGTCTCGCGAACGGTGCGCATGTGTTTCGCGTTCGCGTGTGCGACCGATTCGGGGACTACGGTCTCGTCGGTGCCATTATCGCGCAGAACGTCGATGCAACCTTGCTGGTCGACAATTTTATGCTGAGCTGTCGAGTGCTTGGGCGCGGCGTTGAGCACGCGATGTTGCGGCGACTCGGGGAACTCGCCGAGGAGTTGGGACTTGAATACGTGTCCCTGCCGTATATCGCGACGGCGCGCAACGTACCCGCCGTTGCATTTGCCGACAGCGTAGCGGCCGAATTTGCCGAACGGGTACCTGATGGTTGCCTATATCGCATACCGGCTGCGCGCGCTGTTGCGACCGCGCATCGACCGGGCCACGATCCGGCTGAGGTGATTGAGGCGCGCATCGCCGATGGTGGAAAAAATCCGAGCGTTTCATCGGCTGATTCTCAGGATAGATCAGAACGGTATTCTCGCTTGGCTCACGTGCTGACTTCCGGAGAGGTCGTGTGCGAACAGATGGCAGCTCGCCCGCGCCGCGCGCGACTGCTTCCCGAACAAGCGATCCCTCCGACCTCCACTGCCGAATCGGAATTACTGTTGATTTGGGAAGACGTGCTGAAGCTGCGAGGGCTCGGAGTCCAAGATGACTTCTTCGCGTTGGGCGGCACCTCCTTGCTATCGGTCGAACTGTTCGCGCAGATCGCCCGTCGGTTCCACGTGCAATTGCGCTTGACCGCAATCCTGGATGCTCCCACGGTGCGTGCCCTCGCACTGCTGATCGAACATTCAACTGCCCGCGAGCGAAGTGGAGTGGTATGCCTGCGACGCGGAGGTTCGCAGAACCTATTCTTAGTCCACGATGGCCTAGGAGAGACCCTACTCTATCTCAATCTCGCGAGGCGCCTGCCGAAACCCATAAGCGTATACGGCATCGAGCCCAAGCGCCTGCCTGGCATCCCGCTTGCGCATGCCTCTATCGAGGAGATGGCTGCGTTCTACGTCGGCCAGATCCGCGAGATTCAGCCGCGGGGGCCCTATTTGCTGGGCGGAATGTGCGCGGGCGGCCTGATTGCTTATCAGATGTCTGCTTGCCTCGAGGGCGCGGGAGAGCGCGTCCATATGGTCGCAATCCTCGATGGCGCCACGCCCCAGGCGGCAAAGCGGATCGGACGCGTGGCACGTCACCGACTCTCGCGACTCGAGGATGCCGTCGCCCAGCTTCGTGGTGCGCGCGTCGCGCCGCTGACCCGCGCCATCGGGATCGCTTGCGCAGTCGCCCGCAAGGCACGCAATGCGGCTTCTTACGAACTGTACGCGTTCACTGAAAGAATCTCTGTGCGATTGCGCTTCGCCTTGCTGAGAATCCTTCTCAGGCGTGGTGCTTCGTGGCCGCGAGCACTGCGGGAATTGACCGTTATGCAGATCTACGGCGCGCTCGAGTCGCGCTATATCCCGCCGCTCCTTCCCAGCGTTCCTGTTCTTTTGGTGCGCGCCTCCGTCGGCGAAGGTGCGGACACCCCGTATCGGGATCTCTATCGTGACGAGGATTTTGGATGGGGGAAGGTGGCGGGCCAATTGCAGCTGGTTGATGTGCTTGGTGGGCATTCCAGTATGCTCCAGGAGGAGGCAATTGAATCTCTTGCGCGGGCGATGCTCGAGCGTTTCCCCGTATTGGATGCCAATGTCGCGGCTTGAACGGTGAGCGTCATAAGCGCCCGCGCGGTGACGGCCGTTGTCGTCAGCTATAAATCGGCGGCGTTGACCATTGCTTGTCTGCACTCCCTCCTAGCGGAGCGCGCTGCTGTATCACTGCGCGTCGTCGTTGTGGACAATGCCTCGGGGGATGCGCCTGCCATTGCCGATGCAATCGCCCGCGAGGGCTGGGAATCGTGGGTGACGCTGATTGAGGCACCCAGGAACGGTGGATTTGCATACGGCAACAACCTTGGCTTCGCGCGCGCCTGCCAAGACGGCGCGCCCGATTATCTGCATATGTTAAATCCAGATACGCGGGTCAATCCGGGCGCCGTCGGGGCGCTCGTCGAGTTCCTCGAAACCCATCCACATGTCGGCATTGCCGGCAGTAGCTTTGAAAATGGCGATGGCAGTGACTGGCCAATTGCGTTTCGCTTTCCATCTCTCATCAGTGAATTGGAAGGGGGTCTCCGACTAGGCCTGGTATCGCGTCTGCTGAAACGGTGGACGGTAGCACAAACAATGTCGCAGCAGGTGCAGCAGATCGATTGGGGAGCGGGCGCGTCGATGATGATCCGTCGCAGTCTCTTGGATCGGATCGGCGGACTGGATGAGAATTACTTTCTATATTTCGAGGAGACGGAGTTTTGCTGGCGCGCCAAGCGCGCAGGATTTTCCATGTGGTACGTACCGCACAGCCGCGTTGTTCACATCGGGGGCCAGAGTACCAAAGTAACCGAGCGCAACGTAGCGCCGAAGAGGCTTCCGGTGTATTGGTTCGAGTCCCGGCGGAGATACTTCATGACGACAGCCGGACTCCCACGAGCACTGTTGATTGACCTGACGGCTATCATCGCCAGCGTACTCGGGTCAACCAAATTGGTTCTCCAGGGTCGCCGGCGTGACATCGTACCGCATTACATTGCTGACCTATGGCGACACAGTGTTTTTCATCGAAAAAATCGCTCCCTTCCGCCCGGTAGGACCCGACTGAGCCGTGCAGGTGGCTAGGCTGCGGTTCACGACGCCTGGCTGGGAGCCCGAAACAAGCTGGCCAGTTTGGCCGTTTCCGTCTCGATCGAGTGCCGAGCAATTACACGCTGGTGGCCCAGATGACCCATCCTGGATAGGTCCTCAGGCATTACCGCCAGGCATTTCACCATCGCATCGACCAGTTCCTCGACTGATCCGGCCGCAAATAACCAGCCGTTTTCCCCGGAGATCACCAGCTCCGGTATGCCGGCGACGTAGGTACTGAGCACTGGTCGGCGAAGCGCCATCGCCTCCATCAGCACCACCGGAAGCCCTTCTGCGAAGCTCGGCAGGATCAATGCCCGCGCCGCCAGGATTTCCGATCGAACGCGATCATTGCTGATCCAGCCGGTAATGCGCACTTTAGAATTCAAGCCGTGCTCGTCAATCAACTTTTCCAGCTCGACGCGCATCGGGCCATCACCGGCCAGTACCAACTCACATTCGATACCGGCAGCCTTGAGGCGTGCGGCCGCCGCGATCAACAGGAGCTGCCCTTTTGCCTCGCATAGACGGCCCACGCAAACGAAGCGCGGCGCCCTCGGCACGGCAGTCGCGGAGCCGTCGTGAAACGACCGCTCCAAACCACAGTGTACGACGTGGATCTTGGGCCAATCCCGATGGTGAGAGCGCATGTAGATCTGACTGCGCCCGAAGGAGCTGATGGCGATCGTGAACGCGGCCCGGTGGACCTTCTCACCCAGTCCCACGGGGGTCATGAACTCATCCGGTCCGTGCACCGTGAAACTATAGTCGGGCCCACCGAGCGCGTGCGCCAACATCGCCACTTCAGCAGAGTTTGTCCCGAAATGCGCGTGCAAGCGCGCGCAACCATGACTCCTTACCCACCGAAGAGTTCGGCACGCCTCTGCCAGGTAGATCATGTGATAGGGCAGGGGCCGGTCCGATTCGCGCACCATGCGCGTGGCCAGGCGTGCGGCCTTGATGAAGCGCCATGGCGATTGCATCATGACCCGCAGGGCGTCGATCAACAGGGGCGCGACGCCGTTTCGAAGGACGTAATGAGTGCGCGCCTGTTCCGCGAGATCGTCTCGATCAGGAAGGGTCTCTTGCCAACCCCGCAAGGCGATTCGCATTACCTCGAAGCCGTGCTTTTCGAGCGCCAGAATTTCACGACGAATAAAGCTGTGGCTGACCTTGGGGTACTGGTTGATGAAATAAGCGATTTTCAAGCGATGCGCTATTTGTATTCGATCAGTCGAGACTGTGCCCCTCGAACCCGGTCGAGATGGAATTTTATTTGACCTACCATCTCGGGAAATTTGCTCAGGACCAAAGCCACGGCACGCGACCAGTTTTCGCGCGCCGACGGCCGATGGGCGAGTGCGCTCAACCGGACGACCTGAATGGGATACGCACAGAGAACGATCGCCGACCACCAGCCAGCAAACGGTGCGAGCACCAACACTGCCAGCGGGATGCCAAGGCCCCAAATCCAGGAGCGCCGGGTCTCCAATATCGCATGACGCTCAGGAGGAGCTCCGTGCAGCGCGGCACCTTGCGCAAAGCCGTAACCGGCCCGCATGCTCCTCCTCCACCACTGGCTGAAGCGATAGATGGCTGCATCATGGAGGGTCATCGGGCTCTCCAGGCGAAAGATTCGCCAGCCCGCTTGCCGCAACCTCACGCACATCTCTGGCTCCTCGCCGCAGATGAGGTCAGGGCGATAGCCATTCACCGCTCGAATGGCGTCTACCCGCGCCACGGCATCGCCCCCGCAGGCGCGGGTCTCTCCCACCGGATAGTCCTGCCACTCGATGTCACATAGCAGATTGTAAATCGATTTCTCCGGGAATCGCTCCCGCCGCAGTCCCCACACGATGGCAAACTCGGGGTGTTCCGTCAGAAACTGGACAGCGGTGCCCAACCATCCATCGATGACCTCACAGTCGCCGTCCACGAAGAATACGTAGCCAAGCCCAGCATGAACGTCGAGCAACCTCTCAAATCCCGCGTTCCTGGCGCGCGCCGCCGTAAAGGGCTTGCGCATGTCCAATTCCACGACCGCGTCTGCGAGTGCGTGTGCCCTCTCCACGGAACCGTCGGTCGAACCGGAATCGACGTAAACCACGCAGGCCGCCTGGTTGCGTACCGATTCTAGACAGCGAACGAGTCGTTCACCTTCGTTTCGGCCGATGACAACCACGCCCAGCTTGCTGCCGGGCGCGGGACTTGGCTCGGGCCAAAGCGTCCGCACCGGAGTCTCAGCGGACATTGGACCCCGCGGGTCGTCGCAGGAAACTGGGTTGCTCCAGCCTTATCAACGGGTTGGTGCGTAAAGGGTCGGATCGGCTGCAGAAATCGGCGCCGGCCCTATGCGCAGACTGACCCGATTGAACATTTGATTTCTGCATGAAAATCCCATGTGATCCAGGCAAATCACCCTATAATATAAATCAAGCCGCGGATATATCGGCAAATGTCATAACATTGCGTCCGATTCGAGTCGCTTAAGGTGCAATACTCAATTGATGCACCAAGTGACGGCATGGAAATGGGTGGTGCCTCGCGTTAGGGCTGGAGTTGGTCTGCTAGGCTCTTTTCGATGGAATCAAAGCGAATCCGAGGATATCTGATTGCCGATGGGCGCTGAGCTGCAGCAGGGCCCCGATCAGGCGAGCGGCCTGTCAGAGGCTGTGTACTTCGATTCCGGGGACCATCAATTGTTCGGCTGGTTGCATCATCCTCCTGGGGATTCCGTCGCAACTCTCGGCGTGGTCATCTGCAAGCCTTTTGGCTACGAAGCGATTTGCTCGCACCGGGGCCTTCGCGGGTTTGCGGAGTCCCTCGCCGCCGCGGGTGTGCCGGCGCTGCGCTTTGACTACGTAGGCACGGGTGATTCGGCCGAGATCGACCCCAAGGCGGATCAAATCCAAGCATGGGCGCAGGACGTCGCGGCGGCGGCCGGGGAGCTGCGGCGACGAACCGGCGTGCCGCGTGTTTGCTTGCTCGGGGTGCGTCTTGGCGGGCTCCTTGCCATGCTCGCCGCCGCGGAATGCACGGTGAGCGGCCTCGTATTGATCTCCCCCATCTTGAGCGGTCGTCGATATTTGCGTGAGCTGCGAACTACACGCATGGCTAGCGCCGCGATGGCAGGCAAGGGCGCCGCGACCGATGACAAGAGTGACGCGGGATCAATGGAAGTCAGCGGCTACATACTGTCCGCAGCGACGCTTACTGCCCTCGAAAAGCTTGACTTCACCTCGAGCCCGCCGCCGCAAGTCCCTGATATGCTCGTCATCGATGGCGCAAGCATGCCGGTTGCGAGCCGGTGGGTGGAATCGTTGTCCGCGCGAACAGGTCGGACCGCGTATCTCGCGTTGCCGGGGCTGATTGAGATGGTCATGGCGGCGCCACAGTTTGCCGTGGTTCCTGCGGAAATGATCGCGGCTACGCGTGATTGGGCGCTGGAGCTCGCTGCTCGGTCGCCTGCCGCATCGGACCTCGAGGTCGGACGACCTGGGAATGCTCCCGTACGCAATACGGTGCTGAGCCTGGCGGAAGGTCCCGACCCCAGCTCAAAGACGATTACTGAGCGGCCGGTATTCCTCGGTCGCGACGGGTTGGTGTTCGGCATCGTCACCGAGCCTCGCTCGGGGGAGGCGCGGCGGCGTGCGGTAATCCTGCTCAATGCAGGTGCCGATCACCACATCGGGGCAAGCCGTCTGTACGTTTCCGTTGCGCGGCGTTGGGCATATCGAGGCTACATCGTCCTGCGCATGGATCTCGCCGGTCTCGGCGACAGCCGCACCAGGCCCGGATGTCCCGACAACGATGTATTCCCGCATGACGCCCTGGAGGACGTCCGCGCCGCAATCGAGTTCCTCCGTACCCGCTACGGTGTTCGCGATTGCACGCTGAGTGGGTTGTGTTCAGGTGCGTATCATGCTTTGCGGGCCGCAGCCGCCGGTGTGCCCGTGAATCGTATAATCATGGTGAACCCCCAGCATTATTTCTGGAATCCTGGCGACACACTGGAGATGCTGCAGCTAGCGGAAATTGTCCGAAATCCCGGCGTGTATCGAGAGCGCTTGTTCTCCATCAGCGCCTGGAAGCGGCTCCTTTCAGGTCGGGTCAACGTGGTGCGCATCCTGAGGATTTACGTGCAGCGTCCATTGCTCGCGGTCGAATCCGCAGCCCGGGATATCGCGCGAATCCTTCGCATCAGGCTACCGAACGATCTGGGCTCGGAACTCGAGGAGATCGTCGCTCGCGGGACAAGGGTGGTGTTCATATTCGCAGGGGGCGAACCCGGAATCGACTTGTTGAAATTGCAAGCGGGCGCCTCTGTTCGCCGTCTCGGCGAGCGATGCCGCATTCATGTCATCGACGACGCCGATCACGTGTTTACCCAAAGCGGCCCCCGGGCGGCAATGGAGAAGGTCCTGAGCGAAGAATTGTTTGCTCGTTCTGACTGGACAGTGATAAAGAGCACGGATCTGTAGCTTGATCGCTGATGCGGGGAGAAACTACCCGCCATGTTTGTTGACTCCAGCAACGGAGGGCTTGGAATGAGTGCGTTGCAGCAAGACGTATCAGAGACGCTGGAGGCGGATCTGCATTTTCTCATGGATTTCGCCGAGAAGAACCATGAGCGTTACGTTTCGGCGAAGCCCTACCCGCATATCTCTCTCGACAATTTCCTGCACACCGAAATCCTCGACGCCGTCGTACGCGATTTTCCATCTCCCGACGCGCAGCCTTGGACTGCGATGGTCGACAAGGATCAGAAGAAATTCGCGGCGAATGTGCCCTCGAGGATGCCTCCCAGCATTCGCCGCGTGCTTTACTTCCTGAACAGCCGCGATACCGTCAACTTTCTCGAGAAGCTGACGGGCATCGAGGGTTTGATTCCGGATCCTCACTACGCAGGAGGCGGCCTGCATGAGCTGCGGCCAGGCGGCTTTCTGAAGGTGCATGCTGACTTCAACTGGCATCGGCAGATGCGCCTCGACAGGCGTATCAATCTCTTGGTGTACCTGAACAAGGATTGGAAGCCGGAATATGGCGGCAACCTGGAACTTTGGGACGCTACGATGACCCAAAAAGTGGCGGAATACGCTCCTGAGTTCAATCGCTGCGTGATCTTCAACACCACGGATAAATCGTTCCACGGCAACCCGGTCCCGGTGAATTGTCCGCCCAACCGCTCCCGACGATCGTTGGCATTCTATTACTACACCAATGGCCGACCTGCCGGGGAGGTGTCGGGATCGCACGGCACCTTGTTCAAGAACCGGCCGGGTGAGGCCACCGCAGGTGAAGTGACGACGTCCTTGGTGCATAAGCTGGTGCCTCCCGTCGTGGTGGATGCGTGGCGCCGCCTGAGAAAGCGCTGAACCGGCTGCGCCGTGCAGAGAGTTGAAGGCGACATGAATGTCGTTTCGGCGGAGACGCCTGATTGGTCGCGCGAACACAAAGACTTTTTCGAGTGGGCACCATCGCGAGCCCTTATCGGCAGTATTCGAGCTTACCAGCGTCATGCAGACACACCAGGCTGGTGGGGCGACTTGTTGCGCGGGGTCGCAGTTTTGCGCCACCGCTGGTGGAGCATCGTCACGGGCGCCGATATTCCCCTGAACTGCCGACTGGGTGGGGGATTGCTCATGCCGCATCCCAATGGAATCGTCATTCATCCGGACGCCCAGATAGGTCCCAATTGCCTTTTATTCCAACAGGTTACGATCGGCACGCGGGAGGCGGGTGCGCCTAAGATCGGAGGCCACGTAGATGTAGGGGCAGGGGCGAAGATAATCGGTAGCGTCACAATCGGTAGAAACGCAAAAATCGGCGCCAATTGCGTGGTTTTGCACGACGTGCCGGCGGGTGCGACCGCCGTGGGTATCCCGGCGAGGATTTTGAGACCAGCAGATCAGGGTTTGCCGAGCGATGGCGCCCATCGTGTCGGAACGAACTGATTCTCTCAGTGCCAATCAAGCATGTGCGCCCGTTTCTGGCGTTGCCTCAGGAGACCAACGAATGGAAACAGAAGCGCGGCGGATCCCATTGGGACCGACCGATAAGTACAGCAGCAGCGACGATCTATTGAGTTGGCTCGGAAAGCAATTCAGCGAATTTGGGGACATCTATCGGGCGTCCATCTACGGAGTCGATGTTTACGTGGTGAGCGCCCCTGAATACGTCGAGCATGTGCTTTTGAGGAATTGGCAGAATTACCCCAAGGGGCTGGCTATCAAGCGAATTGCGTTACTTCTTGGTAACGGACTGATGGTCAGTAAAGGTGATCTGTGGAAGCGGCAGCGACGAATGATCCAGCCAGCGTTCAATCGCGCCTCGCTGGGAGAGCTGACCGGCATGATCATCGCGGCCAATGAGCGCCTGCTGGATAAGTGGCTATATGCGGCACACACACAGCGGGCGATCAATGTCACGCGCGATATCAGCCAGACCATCCTCGAGATCGTGCTTCTGTCGATTTTTGGAGACGACTACGAACAAGTGGCGCCGCGGTTCAATCTGGTATCAGAGGAGGCTGCGCGAGATCTCGAGTTTGCCCACGTATTCAATTCGTTGGGAACGACGATCGTAGAGATAGCGGCCAAGCGGCGGCATCAGAATCGAACTGCCAGGGACTTCCTTGGCATGATGATGGAGGCGCGTGACCGCGACAGCGGTAAGGGCATGTCTGATGCGCTGCTGACCAAGGAAATCATGACCCTGATCGTAGCGGGGCACGAGACTACAGCCAGTACCCTGAACTGGATGTGGTACTTGCTTGCTCAGCATCCGCGCGTGCAGATGAAGTTATCGGCTGAATTGAGCGGTCGTCCCTCAGAGAAAATACTAAGCCCAAGAGATCTCGAGCAGTTTGCTTATCCGCGAATGATCATCGACGAGGCGTTGCGGCTCTATCCTCCTGGCTGGCTGATGACGCGCCGAGCGGTGAGGGACGACTATATGGGGGAATACTTCGTACCGGCGGGCACTGAGATCTACATTTCCCCCTACTACATTCAACGGCATCCGCACCTTTGGGCCGTGCCCGACGTCTTCGACCCCGATCGATTCGACCCCGCAACCCGGGCGTCTAAAGATCCATTGGCTTTCCTGCCGTTTTCAGTAGGACCGAGAAATTGCATCGGGGAACACCTGGCGCGAATGGAAATGGAGATCCATCTCATCACGATTGCCGCGCGGCTGAGAATGCGTCGCCTCGATGGCAACGAGCCCGCCATGGCCGCCGGTGTAAATCTATTGAGCGCCCAAGATTTTATGATGCGGGTTGAATTGACGGAGCCAGCTTGATCGCGCGGATTGCTACACTACATGCCGCTCGCCCAATGGCACTCGCTCAACCCCGTCGTCATTGAGCCATTGAGCCTATCGAATTCTGCGGCGAAACTGCCGTTGAATGCGTGCAACTCCCACGTCCAAACGCCGCTTCATGCGTCTGGTCAACGACGGCGGCGCGGGTTGGAAATCGCTTTCTGCACGCGCTTGGTGCCATGCGATCAGTCCTGTGAGCGTGACCTGATGGGGCAGGGTTTCCCAGGGCTTCGGCTTTCCCGCGAAGTGCTGGATTATCCCTTCGGGTGATAGCGCTGCATCCCGAGCGTTCCATCGCCATTCGAGCAAGAGGAATTGATTCTTGAAGTAGGCGTTGATCATATCCTGATCGAAGAACCATAGATCAGGTCGCATGGTACGCGCGTGATCGATAAGTCGGGCTGCGTGGTTCTGCCGCCGCCACGCATCGAGGTCCATCAACATGACCCCGGGGTTGCCGTAGTGATTGGGATCCAGACCGAGACCGATGATGTATTGTCTGTCAGCTTCCACCTTCATCAATCCGTCGACCATTGCGATCGGAAATCCCTGCATGTCGAGGTCATATAAAATGCCGACGTCGGTTCCGACCAGCACGTCGATATCGAGATAGATGCAGCGCGTCACCGCTCTTGGCAGGACCTCCGAAACTTGAAACCGATAGCAGGACGCGAGCGGCCAGTCGTTGGTACGCCACCATGTCGGCACCTTGAGGGGTAGCTCGCGCCGCGATAAAAAATGGATCTGCGCCGAGCCGTCCGCGCCTTGCCAACTGGCTCGAAGTCCCTTCTGTGTGCATGCATCGATACCATCTTCAATGATCCAAACGTTGACCGTACGGGTCGTATTTCTCAGCAACGAATGAACCGCTACGGCCAATCCGACCGTGCCGCGATCATCGCAACAGAATGCGACGTTTACGGTGGATGCGCCGGGATCATCTTTCCCCAAGGCAGTATTGCCCCGTTCGCTTTTGTGAGCGGCAACAGTCATGGCACTCCTCGCCGAAAAACGGGCGGCATCGAACTTGCTCACGAACAAGACGTCTGCAATCGTTCGCAGCCGCTCAACCTGGCTCATAAATCATCGACTACGATAGCCTGTGCCGCTCGCGCCAAGCAAGGTCATTGTTGGGAGTCGGCGCTTCGCTGGGATCGAGCACCCATAATGTGTGGGGATATGGCAAATACGGACGCGGAGTATCATCGGGAAGGGGTCGTCTCAGAAGGTACTCTCAGTCACAGATATCAAGGGGAAGCAATGTATTTTGATGCTTCGGGATTTCACGGAACTTCATTCGCTCAACGTCGAGTCCTCGCAACCGTGGCGCTGGTATCGATTTCGCTTGGTCCGCTCATCTTGCCACTGTCGAATGGGCCGCGTGCTGCCACTGTCTTCAATGCTCAGTCTCCGATGGGCGTGAATCTCGGGGCCGTAAACTACTATGCGACCGAGCAGCCGTTCATCAATGCCTTTGCTTCGTCGGAGCGGTGGATCACTCATTCCAATGCCGCCTGGGATACCAACGAGGAGAGATACATCGACCTCGACGCCAACGGCTGGCCGATCACGCTCAGGAGCATCAACGAGCCGACGACGCAACGATTCAAGTCCATCGGGGCTCTATTTCTTGTCGGCATGCCCCGCACGGCAAACGGCATCTATCCTTCAGGTACGTACATCGTGCTATATGACGGGCAGGGGACATTGAGCTATGGAGCCGACGCCGTCCTGGTGCGTCGATCACCGGGGCGCGATGTCATCAATGTCACCCCCAGCAGCAAGGGTATCGACCTACGCATTGTTGCAACCGATCCCCGCCATACGGGCAATTACTTGCGCGACATAAAGGTGGTAACGGCCGCAAACGAGGCTGCAGCGAAAGCGGGGCAAATCTTCAATCCAGTTTTCCTCATGCTCATTCGGCATTTTCGCGCCCTGCGCTTCATGGATTGGTTTCAGACCAACGGCAGTACCTTGTCGTCATGGACCGATCGCCCCATTCCAAGCTATGCGTTCTACGGCACGCCAAAGGGGGTTCCGATCGAGATCGCGGTGCAACTCGCCAACGCGGTGTCTGCCGATGCCTGGATGAACGTTCCCGTGATGGCCGACGACAATTTCATCAGACAGATGGCTACGCTCGTGCATGGTCGATTGGGCGGCACCCAAAAGATCTACGTGGAGCTCAGCAATGAGGTGTGGAACTCCTCGTTCAGCCAATCCAAATACGCCGCGAGTAAGGGCAAAGCTCTTTGGCCGACGCGACCATCCGGTCGCGATGGATACGAGTACAACCGGCAATGGTTCGGAATGCGCACTGCACAGATGTGCGATATCTGGAGATCGGTTTGGCATTCCGACCCCAGGCTCGTGTGTGTTCTCGGCGCGCAGGCGGCCTGGAGCTTCACCGCGAGCGAGCCATTGAAGTGCTCATATTGGACCGAGGGCGCCCCCTGTTCCGGACATGCGATCAACGCGGTGGCCGTGGCGCCGTACATGGGAGGTGATGTGCCGTCCGCCTGGACATCTCAGCCTGATGGAGGGCTGGCGAATTTGTTCCAATCCTTGTACTCCCAAAACGACCCGAGCATCCCGGCGGGCGGGTTCATGGCCCAAGACGCTGCATGGCTCAAGGACCTCGTCAAGACTCTCACCCCGTACAAGCTCCCTCTCCTGGCGTACGAAGGCGGACAGAGCTTCGCGAACGGTTCGACAGAGGCGCTGAATAATCTCTACATGGCGGCCAATCGCGATCCGCGAATGGGCCAAGCGTACGCACGGTATTTCCAGGTATGGAAATCGGGCGGTGGGCAGCTGTTCGTGTACTACAATGATGTCGGAGGAGAGAGCAGGTACGGCTCTTGGGGCGCGCTTGAATCGATCATGCAAGCGACGACTCCGCTCAGCAACGCACCGCCGAAGTGGCAAGCCATCCAAAATTTCATCTTGGGAACTCCTTGTTGGTGGCCGCAGTGCTCGGGCGTGATCGGTGCGGGCGGACTACAGACGAAGAGCGCGCGATGAATCGGCGCCAAGCATGGCGCTCACCATGTCTGGTACGATCATCCGGTAACCGCGCGCGCACCGACGACGCTGAGCGATTGAGCTCAGGCATTCGCGTCACTACGCGCGCGGGTGCCTCCGGTCCATCGAGGTCATTGAACTCGCAGGTTCGTCGGAGCCGCGGGCACTGCGGCCGTTTGCCCCGTGGCTCCGGCGGAGGTTGAGTACGTCCAGGACTGGACATATTGATTCGCGACAGAGTATCCCGTGGATGCCGTGAAGCCGACGTAAGCGGTGTTGCCTCCCACCGTTGTCGGGATATTGATCGTCCAGCTGTGGGAGAACGATGCGCTCGTGACCGAATCCGTGACCGTCAACGCCAGCGTCGTGCCGTTGTAGGCGAGGGTCACGTTGAGAGGATGGCCGCTGCGCAGGCTCACGCCTGAAGAGGTCATATCGATGGAGGATCCCACAGGATTTGCGCCGTTGGTATAAAGGCCGGTCAAATCCCCCGATCCGTTAAACAGGTCAAATATCACCGCTACGCTGGTATTGAGCCCGGCGATTTGGCCGCCGGTGCCTGTAGTTCCCGAGTAACCGAGACCGTTCTGGTTGTTGGCCATGGCGTACGGGCCGCCGCTCACATATTGGCTCGTGACATCGGAGGACGTCGGGTTCTGATTCTGAATACAGAACGTCATGCCTTGCCCTTGAGCCGACGTAAACTGCACGGTGAATTGCGTCGTGAATGTCGTCACGTTGACCGGAACCACATACCAGGCAGCGCCCACCTCCTGCCCTGCGCTATTCGAATCGGTCAACTGAATTGCCGAGCCGCTCAACTGGGTGCGGCCGACCGAGGTGACCAGGCCGGATGCCTTCGCAAAGCCGCTCGGGAAGTCGATGAGGGGAGTGTTCGCTGGAGCGATCTGATAATTCGCCGCCGCCACCAAGCTATCGGTGTAACCTGACTCAATCGCGACCGCCTGCACGACTTCGCTTGAGCTCACCGAGAAGGGGCCCGTGTACTTGCTTGATGACGTTGTGGGTTGCTGCCCGTTCGTCGTGTAATAGATTGTCGCGCCCGACGGTCCGCTTATCGTCACGGTCTGAGCGGACGTATATGATCCAGCGGCGACGCTGAAGGTGGGTGTGCTCACTCTTGGGTTATAGCCTTGCCAGAAACTCCACGAGCGCACGTTATTCGCGAGCGCCGGGATCTCGCCCGCCGTGAAGCCGACCCAGGCAGTGTTGCCCCCCACGATCGACGGAATGTCGATCGGCCAGCTCGTCCTGAACTGCGCATTGGTCACCGTGTCCAGCAGAGTCATGGTCAGGATGCTGCCGTCGTAGACAATCGTGGCCGCCATGACGTGGCCGACGCTGAGGTTGATCCCGAAGGGATTCAGATCGTTCTCAGGAAACAATGCAGCAGACGGTCCCCCGTCGATATACAACCCGGTAGCACTGGGAGAGCCTCCGGACGGATAGGTCACCTCGCTGCCGCTGTTGGAACCGATATCGAACTTGATCGCGATGCTGTTCCCAATGCCGTGCTGACCGAAGGCAACATAGGCACCGTAGCCGGCAACGTTTGCATCCGCAGAGGCGTAGACGCCCGAATGGACGCCGTACTGGTCAGTCGGATTAGTGGTGGTATTGCTGTTCTGAATGCAGAACGTCATGCCGATGGTGTCCGGGCCGATGATGCCGGTATCGGGCATTTGGAACGTGAACTGCGTCGTGAAGGACGTGATGTTTTGTTGCGTCTTGTACCAAACCGCGCCCGCTTCGTGCTGGCCGACCGTTCCACTGGCAGGTTGCATCAGCGCACCACTAAAGGCGGCAGCGTCGGTGACAGTTTGAAACGCGCTCGATGCACCTGTGAAGCCGCTCGGATAGCTGAAAACTAAACTTGTGCTCTGCGCGATCGCGACCTTGCACGCCAGCAGCATCGCAATTGTGACTAGCGCCGGCAACGTGTTCAAAACCTTCAATGTTCGCCCTTGGTACATCGTGACCTCTCCAAAACGCGATTAGATTCCGGTTCGAGGGTAGGTACATAAGGCGCGAGACCGCGGCGAGATCCTTGCAGAAGGAATATCCCGCGGGAAACCCCGCTGTCTCTTAGCTCCTTAGACCCCGGCAAACCGGAGGCTTTACTTGACCACCTCGCGGTGGGATTGCTCTCTCAGGTTATCGCGTCGATCGCCCCGCGCAATCTGACTCAATCTGGAGACGCGTCGGCAATTAGAGACACGCGCAGTGCTTGAATGCTCGAGCCAAGAGCCGATCGATCTTTTGCCAAAATTATACTAGGGCACCGATCGAAGGAGGCACAGTGAATGCGTGTCGCAATATGGTGCGATGCACAAGAACGGTACTCAAACCGCCGCAGCTTCCGTTTGATCGTGGGGTGCGGGTGCCGCAGCTTCGTTTGACGTCGATAGTTTGTGGATTTAGGTGACCGCCGCAACATCGCCATTGACGAACTCACGGGCGCGACCGCATCCCATTCGAAGCTCGAGAACGGTTGATCGACTCCAGCGGCAGCGGCCCGCGGCACACCCCGCTGACAGACGCGCTGGAGAATGTTTGAAGCACCGAGGGAGCGTGCAGATATCCATTGTGTGTCTCCGACGTAAATCCCCGGCTCTCTCCCATGCCGACCCTCGAAGAAGCCGTGAACATTTCTGTCTCATCGCATCAACGTAAGTTATGATTCAACTTTGATCACTTCATTTCATTTATCGTTCTTGGCGCATACAACTGCATCTCAGCGCGGCCTCGACGGAGGCCTCGCCGTTGCTCGCGCATGTATTCGGCATATCTTGGGACAGACCAGTGTGTTGGCGGGTTTTCGATCGGAGAGCATAGATGTTTCAGACAAGGGAGGATGGTAATCTCGTCATCATCGATTCGAGTGGTCGAATTGGCGGTTTCGTCTCCGAGTTGTTTGCTCGCCGTGAACTGTTATTTATTCTGATTTGGCGTGATATCAAAGTTCGCTACAAGCAGACTGTTTTCGGGGTTTTGTGGGCGCTGCTAATCCCGCTTCTACAGACTCTTATATTCACGGTTATTTTTGGGCGCCTCGCCAAGATCAAACCAGACGGTCCTTACTCCTACTCAGTATTCACGTTGGCCGGACTGATTCCCTGGACGTTTTTCTCGCAGGCTTTGACGCTCGGGGGACAAAGCCTCATCAACCAACAGCATCTGTTGACGAAAATTTATTTTCCGAGAGTTTTTGTGCCCGCAGGCGCCGTTGGAAGTTGTTTCGTCGATTTTATGGTCGGACTGCTGATGTATGCGGTAGTGCTGACATTCTCGAGAATCGTACCGCCACTGGGAGTTGTATTCTTGCCGGTGTTGATCATATTGATGATAGTCGCCACGCTTGGCGTCACTTTGCTGCTCGCGGCACTAACGGTCACATACAGAGACTTCAAATACATAATACCATTCGGCGTGCAGGTGCTGATGTACGCGAGCCCCATCGTATACCCGAGCAGCCTCGTGCCCGATAAGTATCGATGGCTATTTGGTCTCAACCCAATGGCAGGAATAATTGATGGGTTTAGATCCGCGATCCTCGGGAAGCCCTGGGATATGGAGCTGATTGCAATTTCGAGTGCGTCTGCCGTGTTCATTTTCGCCGTGGGGGTCAGGTATTTTCGTAATACGGAACGTAGATTCGCGGATATCGCCTGAGCGATGCGCCGGATAATATATGGATATGGCGAAGGCGATCATCAAGGCGCAGGGTATCGGCAAGGTATACACGCTCGGTCAGTCCGACGTCTCACAGGTGAATTTTCGGGAATCCATTCGACGCGCCTTCGCTGCGCCCTTCCGCAGATTGCGTGAACTGGGGGGTGCAAGAATTGCTGCCCAGGAATTCTGGGCACTGAAGAACATATCGTTTCGCGTCGATGAAGGAGAGGTGGTCGGTCTAATCGGTAGAAACGGGGCCGGGAAGAGCACTTTGCTTAAAGTTCTTGCCCGAATTACTGAGCCAACTGAGGGTCGCGTGGAGTTGCGGGGTCGCGTCGGCGCACTACTGGAGGTTGGCACCGGCTTTCATCCAGAGTTGACCGGACGCGAAAACATCTTCCTGAACGGCGCGATTCTCGGCATGAAGCGAGCCGAGATCATTCGGGAATTTGATCGAATAGTCGACTTCGCTCAAATTGGTCGATTCCTCGATACGCCCGTCAAGCGGTATTCATCCGGCATGTATGTGCGGCTCGCATTTGCGGTTGCAGCGCACCTCGAGCCCGAAATCTTGATCGTGGACGAAGTGCTGGCTGTCGGTGACGCCGAATTCCAGCGCAAATGCCTTGGCAGAATGGATGAATTGCGCTCCAAGGCCGGTCGAACGATCTTTTTGGTCAGCCACAATCTGGAGATGATCGAAGCTCTTTGTACGCGCTGCATATTGCTACACGAGGGACGCATCGTTTTTGATGGAAGCACAGGCGAGGCGCTGGAGAAGTACAGGGCTTACGGCGGCAGAGCCGGAGAGATTTTCATAACCGCGACCACGCGAATGCAGTGGCAGGGGATTGGCAATCGCGAAGATTTGCGCGATGTGCCCGGTGACCGAGATCTCAATTTCGATTTAACGTTTAGCGTTGGTGATCGCGATCTGGACGGAGTCCACATCGACGTCGAGCTGGTCGATGCCAAGGGTACTTCGGTCACACATTCGAAGTCGCGTTTCTTGCGCAGCGGCGGCTTTGGCGTGAAGGCCCATTCCGCAATAACCTTTCGCTACACTATTCGATCTCCCATGCTGGCACCGGGACCGTATTACCTTATCGTGTATGCGTACGATCCGCGCGGCGTATTGGCCTGGATTGAACATATCGATGCATGCACTATCAGTGCGCGCTCTTATTTCCCCGCAGTTGACTTTATCGACGAAATCAAGGGCACGACGGTGCCGCATTTCCATGTCGAGTTGCTGTAGCGGGATGCGCGTGGACGTCCATGACTTCTGGGGCGGTTGATGCTTCGAGAGTGGAAAATCGCAGTTGCGCGCACGATGGAGGGTTTTGGCGCAGTTAGAGGGGCACGACAACCTATCGTGTTTCTCGACCAACGTTGGCACCACCACGGCGAGCACTCGGGCTACCTGGTGGCAAACGGCGGCGGCCTTTCCCTGCCGCGCGATGGCCGGCTCTTGCCTTATCCGATCAGCAGGTGCGTGGCGCGTATCAAGCGGGACGACCAGTGGGAACATCGATTGATCATTCAGCTCATGCTGCGAGCGGGGAATGCCAAGGTGCTGCATTTGGTGGATGGTGATTTCGACGGATGGGTTTATCGATCGCGTCCCGATTGGTTGGACACAAGGATAACGGCGACTTTTCATCAGACCGAGGACAAGCTGCGTGACATTGCCGGATGCGTGAAGAGGGGCTCGCTGGATGGCATTGTCTGCGTGAGCCGGGTGCAAATGCCATGGCTGGAGCACCTTGTCCCCAAAGGAAGGTGTGTTTTTATACCGCACGGGGTTGATACTGATTTTTTTTCCGGTTCGCCGCCTGTTGCCGAAACCGACGGCCCGCTTCTGTTGGCCGTCGGATCTCACCGGCGCGATTTCAAAACGCTGATTGCCGCCGCGAAAATAATCAAGTCGAGTCGCTCAGACGTCAGATTTCGATTAATCGGGCCGCGAGATGCAGTTGCAGCCGTCGCTCAAGAACGCGTGTTAGAGGTAATGTCCAATGTGAGCGACACCGAGCTGCGCGCTGCGTATCGGGAGTCGTATATGCTCTTTTTGCCACTGGAGGCGGCGACCGCCAATAACGCACTGTTGGAGTCAATGGCCACGGGACGCGCGGCGGTAATTACCGACCTACCTGCGATTCATGAGTACACGTCAGCAGATGCAGCTTTTTTTTGTGATCCAGGCGACGCACAGTCCCATGCTGACGCTGCGTTGCGCTTACTAGCCGACCGGGCGCTGGCAATGAGGATGGGACGGGCGGCCCACTACAAGGCGCAGGAATTTAGCTGGCTGAACGTTCGGAATTCGCTCGTCAGATTCTTACGTGATGTAGCGAAGTGAAGACGCGCCGTCGTAAATTGATGTGTCCTCCGCTCGCACACTCACCGCAGAGTCCTATCCGCTGGTGCGATTGGAAGTGACCTTGAGCCGCGGTTGAGCGACAAGAGTCCGCGCAGGTATCATTTGCGAGCCGCACGCACACACGTACGCCGCCATGAGTCCGCCAAGCATGCCGATCATGACGTCGTCGCAGCCGCCGTTCTCAATCATCAGGAGTGTGCCGAGGGTGCACGCCACGAGGCTGGCGCCCAATTGAGCCGTGCTAGGGTCGGTTCGGGCTAGCCGCCTAATCACTAGGAACGCTTTGTAGGTAGCCACCAAGATAAAGCTCAAGAACAGAAATAGTCCCACGAATCCATTATCGAGCAAGATCTGCATGTACGCATTGATCATATCGATGATCCCTTCTCCTTGCCGCAGGTCCTGCATCTTCAGGCGAGCAGCCTGATCGCCGAATATCGGGCTTTGTTTAATAAGTTCCCATGATCGGTCAAACAGACGCTGCCTATACTCGATATTTCCGCTGCCCAATGTTCCACCCAGGAACGGCATAACCCGAATAATACGATCCGCCAGTGGCGTTACGCTGATCACCGCGAGAATGCCGGCAAACAGTGGGGTAGCGCGGAGTACCCTTCGAATCCCGTTGGGACTCAGTAAGGCGAAGAAAAAATAGATCGCGACCGCTCCAATCCAAGGGCCGCGCGAATACGCTGCGAAGAGTCCGCACCAAAACAATACGGACACGAGAGTTCTGCGGCGTGCGGAGGCCACATTGCTTTGCAGAAAGAGCCAGAAACCGAAAGCGATGGCGAGCAAGTACCCCAAGGATAGGGGATGTCCAGTCGATGCCATCGCCCGTATGCTGTCGCCTCGCATGATATACGTGGTAGCAGTTATTCCCCAAAACCCAGGGACTTCTGCATACAGTAGCCAGTGTCGCAAGCTTTCGAAGATGGCGGTGGCCGCCATCAAAGCGCCGGAAAGACAGAAAGCTGCCAGTGCTTCAGTTAGGGCGGCTCTTCTAGCGGTGCTGCGGCTTATAACATAGTAGGGTACGAAAACGGCAAAGAAAAAGACAAACGCCCGTCGCAGGCAGTCCGTGAAAGTGATGGGATAAAGTGCACCACTGGAGTCCTGCAGGCGAACGTACAGAATCGACGTCAAAATGCCGTATGCCGCGAGCGACAGGTCGAGGACCTTCAACCTACGATGATGAACATCGGGCGCGGATCTCATCAAACGCCATGCCGTGGGGACCAATATGCAAAAGGACAACAATAGATTCATGTCGAGATTGAATAGGAATGACATTCCGATCATCGGCACGGGCTCCGCTGCGGGCGGGGTGGCGCGGAGCACGAGTAAGTAGAGAGCTACGGGATTTGAGTCCTTTTTTGCGGCGAAGATGAGCACCAGCGCCGCAATTAGCGAAAATATCCAAAAATTTGGGGCCAAAAAGAAGGCGCACGTGAGTGCGTACCAAGCTTTTCGCCGCCGTCCAAAGTCCTCCTCGCTCATAAAGAGAGAGGTGATGGGGCGTGCAAAATGAAACACTGCGGTGGATATGCACAGAACTACGACTAGTTCTTTGACGGTTATTGCGTGCATATTTCTCTTGAACGAATTGCGGGCCGCCCGCGCCTTAGCAATCCATTGGCGGGACGCGGCGGAATCGCCATCAGGGGTTAGTGGGCCGAGCCAACGGAGCACAGTTAATGGGCACAGCATATGGCACTCCATCAACGGTTGGAAGGTGGCGTGGTCCAAAAAGGTGCAGGGGGCACCCCCGCGCTCCCCTTCCCGCGGGCACGCGCCCGCCTTGAGGAGCTTGGCGCTTTTAGTTAGATTATTGACCAGGACGTACAGACCCGCGGGTCGCGGCCGCCCTGAAGGCAAAATCCACGCCGATTCGGTTCTTTGAGTGCTGCACCGGCTCGTGATCGCCATGCTTTTGCGGTGCTCCAGCGCAGACATCAAAGTACCGATTTGAACTCATCGAACCGCGACCGGCGTCGCACGCTGGATGTGTCGTCTCGCCCCGTCGACATGTAATATGTCGAGCGACATCCATGCGGACAAGTTTAGATGAGCGGATCTCGATCGTTGATTTGGCATCTCGGTGGGACGCTCGATGCTCTCTGACATCGTAGAGCGTTTCATGGTGAGCGGGTCCGGAGATGCCGAGGCAACCCTGCACCTCGTCCGTTGGCTGAAGGACGAGCTCAAAGCAGGTAACCGGCAAGTCGTGGTCGAGATCTTCCCGCGACTCTTGATCCCCGGTTTGGATTACACGACGGCAATGTCCCTGCACCGCATCCTCAAGCAGCTGCGGGCAGGCGGCGGTCGCGCACCCGAGCGCAGGACAAGGATCGCGGTTCTCGGGAGCGCGACGACACATCAACTCGTGGATTTCCTGGATCTGTATCTGCATGCCGGACGCGTGGAGGTGGAACTCTACGAGGCCGACTACGGCACGATAACGCAGGAGTTCCTCGACCCGACTTCAGGCCTGCGTCGCTTCGCACCGCATTTCGTGATTACTTGTACGACTTGGCGAGATTTGAAGTCGAGGCCCCTGCTCACCGATGATTCGGAGGCGGTTGGCCGCAAAGTAGAGGCCGAAGTCGCGGCGTGGAGCGCGCTGTGGCGGGTGGCGCGAGACGAGTTCAATTGCCAGTTCATTCAGAGCAACTTCGTCGCACCTCCCTGGCGGTCGCTCGGCAATCTCGACGTGCAGCATCCGGCTGGCTTCAGCCGCTTTGTATCGCTGGTCAACCGTGCGCTCGCGGACCAAGCACCGGCCGGGGTGATCATTCAGGACGTCGATAGGTTGGCCGCCGAGGCGGGGCGCTGGCATTGGAGCGACGAGCGCTTCTATCACCAAGCGAAGTTGCCCTGCGCACCGGAATACCTCGCAGAGTATGCGTACAACCTCGCGGCGCTCATCCTGGCGCAGTTGGGGACGGCGCGAAAGTGCCTGGTCCTCGATTTGGATAATACGCTCTGGGGAGGGGTTATCGGCGACGACGGTCTCGGCGGAATCCGCCTTGGACAGGGCGATCCAGAAAGCGAAGCATTCAGCTCATTCCAAAGCTACGTCAAGACGCTCGGCGAGCGAGGTGTCATGCTCGCCGTCTGCAGCAAGAACAATCCCGAGATCGCTCGAGAGGTGTTCGAGAAGCATCCGGACATGGTATTGCGACTCGACGACATATCTTGCTTCATTGCAAATTGGGACGACAAGCCCGGCAATCTCAAGCGCATCGCCGCGGAGCTTAACATCGGGCTCAATGCGCTGGTTTTCTTCGATGACAATCCGGCGGAGCGCTCCATCGTGCGGCAATTGCTGCCCGAGGTCGCGGTGCCCGAAGTGCCGGACGACCCCTCCTACCGAATACGCGCCCTGGAGCGCTACCGCTACTTCGAGGCGGTGGTGATCAGCACCGAGGACCTGAAACGCAAAGAGTACTATCGGGCCAATTCTGTACGGCAAGCGCTGGAATCGTCAGCGGCTAGCCTGGACGACTTCCTGCGCTCGCTTGAAATGCAAGCTCGAATTGACCCCATATTGACGGTAAACCTGGAACGAACCGTTCAGCTTATCAATCGTTCCAATCAGTTCAATCTCACGACCAGGCGATATACGAGTGCCGAAATCCAGAAACTGATGTCGAGCGCGCACTGGGTAGTGCGGACAGTTTCTCTCCGCGACCGTTTTGGCGACAATGGTCTCATCAATGTAATCTTGGCGCGGATCGAGGGGGACTCCCTTGTCATCGACACATGGCTCATGAGCTGCCGGGTGCTCAGGCGCGGAGTCGAGGCACTCGTCACGAATCACCTTGCTCACGTTGCCGCTGAGCGCGGCCTGGCGCGGATGGTCGGCGAGTACATTCCAACGCCCAAGAATGATCTCGTGCGGGAACACTATCCGCGCCTGGGCTTCCGGCAGCTCGAAAGCGACCCGGCCGGGCGCACGCTCTGGGAGTTGCGTCTCGACGAGGCGTGGCGACCTCTCACTCATTTTATCAAGGAAGTGGTCGTAGATGAGCACACTGCAGTCTGACCTTCAAGACGTCTTCAGACGGGTATTCGACGACGACGCACTTACCATCACGGGCGCCACATCCGCGGCAGACATAGACGGCTGGGATTCTATGGCCCACATCGATCTTATCATTGCTATCGAAAAGCAATTTGGGGTGAAGTTTGCGGGCGGCGAGATCGCAGCGCTCGGGCGCCGTGGACAAACCGTCGGCGACATGCTCCAGCTGCTCGAGAGCAAGATGGGCCGCATAGGCGGGTGATCCGACGCAGGTTGTCGCGGAAACTCACGGATCAGAGCAATGCTTCGCAAACTCGCTCGATATTTTGCCATGGAACACAATCGCTGCGTAGCGCTGTACAAGCGGCTCAACCGGCCGGGGGGCAGAGAGTGGGCCGAATACCTGCGGCGCCATGGGGGGTTCTATCATCTCGGAACCGGCTGCAGCCTGTTCCCGTCGACGCTGGTGGTGGATCCACAATACACCTGGATCGGTGACCGCGTGTGCCTAGGTAGCTGCAAGCTCATATGCCACGATGGCTCCATCGAAATGCTCTACCAGCGGTACGATCTGCGGATCGATCGGATCGGTCCGATCATCATCGAGAATGACGTGTTCGTTGGCGAGGGGGCCATGGTGCTTGGCGGCACGACGATCGGAGAGGGCTCCATCATCGGAGCGGGTTCTGTAGTCCGTAAGAGCATTCCCGCAGGAAGCGTCGTCACGGGCAACCCCGCGAAGGTCGTCGCCAAGGTGAAAAACGTGATCCGCTTCTGGGAAGCCGAGTCGACGCAATATCCGTGGGCTGGCCTGATCGCGCAACGAGAGGGTGCCTACGATGCCGCGATGGAACCGGAGCTGTGCAGGATGCGCCAGGAGTATTTCTTCAAGGACATGCCTCGGTGACGCGACGAGCCGCGAGATAAGAGTTTCATGCAGCTTGTGATGACTCCGGCTCGCCGAGGAATTGGTGTATGCACGTAGCCTTCTGGTCACCCGCATGGCCGCTTCAGAAATTTCAAAACGGCATCATAACCTACGTGCACTGGATGAAGCGCGAGCTCGAGTCGCAGGGACATCAAGTGTCTGTTTTCACCAGCGAGCTGGACGCAACGTCGGAAGATCCGAATGTACATTTGGTGGGCCGAGACATCGGCACCGGCTTGAGGAGAGCTTTCACGAGACATGTCCTACGCAGGCATCCGAGCTATCTCGGAACGTTCGACTATGGGGTCGAGATTGCCCGGGCCATCAAGAAAGTACACCGGCATGATCCCGTTGACATCATCGAAATGGAGGAGTCCTTCGGCTGGTTTGCAGATGTAGCGCGGCTCACTTCGTTGCCCTTGGTAGTCAAGCTCCACGGTCCGGCGTTCCTTTCGATGGTCGAGGACGAGCTGGTATCGCCGCTGGGACTCGAAAGAATCGAACGCGAAGGTCGGGCGTTAGCCAGGATTGATACAATCATCGCGCCATCGGAGCTGATTCTGCGCCAGACTCTGGAGCGATACCGCTTGAGGCCGAAAGACGCGCGGCGCATTGTCAATCCCGTGGTCATGGATGAACGGACCCCGCTGTGGAGCCGGAATGCGTGCGATACGAGCTGCGTCCTATTTGTCGGGCGCTTTGATTTGCGGAAGGGCGGTGATGTGGTTTTGAGGGCGTTCGCATCAGCGGCAAGACACAACCAGAATCTTCGCCTGATATTCGTTGGACCCGACCTCGGTTGGGTCGCTCCCGATGGCAAGACCGTGCACTTCAACGAATTCCGTGATTCTGTGCTTCCGGCGGACGTGCGAGCGCGAGTGGAATTTCGCGGGCGCATGGCCAATGACGAGATCATGGCTCTGCGGACCCGGTCCATGGTGACGGTGATCGCTTCGAGGTGGGAAAATCAAGGATATGCCCTGTTGGAAGCCATGTTCCAGGGTTGCCCGGTGATAAGCACCGATGCCGGGGGATGCCCTGAGAGCGTTGTCGATGGCGTGACGGGACTTTTGGCCAGATCGGAGGACCCGGAGAGTTTTTCGCGGCAAATGCTTGCGGTTGTAACTGATCCGGTCAGAGCGGAAGCCTTGGGGCGAGCCGCCCGTCAACATGTCATCACGGAGCACGCCGCCAGCAAGGTAGTTGAATCGGCGCTGGAAATGTATGCTCGGGTCATCGATACTCATCGAGCATAGAATATCCGGGCGAATATATTGACAAGTGAACAGATCCAGCGTCGCGTCTTCTGTGTACTGAGCGCTCGCGCCTTGCCGTACGCAAGACAGGCGTTGATCAGCCTTTTTGCTCACTCGGCGCAGCCGCTGTCGGTCGTGCTCATCACCGATACTGAGCTCGATAAGCAGGAGCTTTGCAACGCCTGCGGATCGATCGAAGTGCCCGGAAAGCATACGTGGTCGGTGAAGTCGCAAGCCGAAGCGGATGAGCGCGCAGAGGCGCTTTTTGCACGCCACGCCAATCTGCGGAGTTTTCGGCTCGGCCATCCGTGCTGGCGCAAGTTGACCGACCCGATACTGTTCTCAAACGCCGGCGATGAGATGATAATTCTCGATCCGGACCTGTATTTCCCCAATCATTTCGCCTTCGAGCGGACGCCGAAAGAAGG
>Ga0335074_10001455_pt1 | contig 32133 bp, 28 predicted proteins | sample Lox_Sample_23_FD_206715 | JGI IMG/M metagenome (GOLD analysis project Ga0335074, IMG submission 206715) | Soil microbial communities from Loxahatchee National Wildlife Refuge, Florida, United States - Lox_Sample_2.3 | ecosystem: Environmental > Terrestrial > Soil > Wetlands | place: USA... | reverse complement strand
AGCCGCCTGCGCCAAAAAAGGGCGCGGCTGCCCACAAATCCACAGGTGCCGGTGCAGACAGAAGCGGACAACTGATGTGCTACAAAAACCGGTCAACTCCAAGTGCTATCGACAGTGCCTAGGCGAGCGCCCGGTCCACCGCCGCAAGCGCGTGGAGCTCCGTCGTGTCGAACAGCGGAATGTCCGATTCTTGCGGCTTTACCAGCAGCGATAGCTCGGTGCAGCCGAGAATGACACCTTCTGCGCCGCGGTCTGCGAGACGCTGGATTGCGGCGCGCAGAAACGCTGCCGAGGAGTCGACGAAATATCCCCGCGACAGTTCTTCATAGATCAGCCGGTGCGTTTCCTCTGCGTCCTCCGCGCCGGGGGTGATGATTTCGACGCTGTGATCGCGCACCAGCGGATGGCGGAGGAAATCCGCCGCCATCGTGTATCTCGTGCCGAGAACGCCAACCTTGCGGAAATCTCTTGCGGCGATCGCAGCGCCGAGCGGTGTGGCGATATGCAGGAGCGGCAGGCCGGACGCGGCCTCAACCGCTTCGGCGAGAATGTGCATCGTGTTGCAGCAGATAACGAGAAAATCCGCGCCCCCCTGCGCGAGCACGCGCGCGGCCTCGCCCATTCGCTGACCGGCGGCCTTCCAGTCCCCCGCAGCCTGCAGCACTTCGATTTCGCCGAGATCGAACGACCACAGCAGCACCTTGGCGGAATGCACGCCGCCCAGCCGGCGCTGAACCTCGCGGTTGGCGATGCGGTAGTAGACGGCGGTGGATTCCCAACTCATTCCACCGATCATGCCGATGGTTTTCACGGCGATTGCTCCTGTTTCAACAATTCCAAGAGTGCGGCAAGGCGTGTCTCTGTTTCCGCATCAACCACACCATCGATTTTTGCCGGGCGGAAGTGACGCTGGAAAGCGGCAACGACCGTGGCGAGTGGGACGTCTACTTCCGGTGGGACGCCATAGCCGAACCGCGCGAGGCCCTCTTCAAACGCGCCACCCATCTCGCCATGGCCGGGCGTGTCCCGGCCATCCAGCAGCCGCGCGGCGGCGCGGAAAATGACTCTCTCCGCTCGCGGACGCTCGCTTCCGGGTGGCAGGCTTTCCGGCCGGCCATGGTGAGTGTTGTGTAGGAGCGACGGAAACATGCCGATACCGTTGGAAGCGAGATGCTCCCAAGGAAATAACTCACCCGGATCCATCTTGCGCACCGGCGCCACGTCGGAGTGGCCGACAACGCGACAGGGCGGAATGGGATGCCGCTCCAGAATGCCATGCGCGAGTTCGATCAGCGCTTCGATCTGCGCCTCAGGAAACGGCACATAGCCGAATTCATGCCCCGGATTGACGAGTTCGATTCCGATCGAGCGGCTGTTCACGTCGCGCTCGCCCGCCCAGTAGGAAACGCCCGCATGCCGAGCCCTCAGGCTTTCATCGACATGCCGATAGACCTGCCCGTCGCGATCGATCGTGTAATGTGCGGACACCTTGGCTTCCGGATCGCAAAGCCGTTCCAACGCGTCCTCTGCCGATCTCATGCCGGTATAATGCAGTACAAGTATATCGATCGGGCAGCCGTCGCGGCGCGGATCGTAATTCGACGAAGGGCGTTCGATCCAGGCGTTCAAGACACCAACCGCCGCTCCTTCATGATCTTCGCATAGGCCGTATTGATCGCCGCGAGCTTTTCGTTCGCCAGCCGGATGAACTCTTCCGGTACGCCGCGCGCCATGAGGCTGTCGGGATGGTTCTCGCGCACGAGCAGGCGATAGGTGTGCTTGATCTCGTCCTCGCTCGCACCGTGCTCGACGCCGAGCACGATGTAGGGATCGGCATGATCGGGGCCCAGATGCGACGCGCGAATGCGGCGGAACGTATCCGGCGCGAAACCGAATATATCGGCCACGTGCTCCAGGAACGCGAGTTCGGCCGGGTGCAGAATGCCGTCGGCCATCGCGATGTCGAACAAACCGTCGAGAACGTCTTCGAGCACGGCCGGGCGCCCGCGAAAGATCCGCGCGATCTGGCCGGCGTAGATCTCGTAGCCCGCCGTGTCCTGGCGAGCGAAATTGAAGATGCGGCGCACATTGGCTTCTTCCGCGGGCGGCACGCGAAACATGCGGCCGAAGGCTTCGATCTCGTCAGGCGTTACTGTGCCATCGGCCTTCGCCATCTTCGCGCTGAGCGCGATGATCGCGATCGTGAAGACCACGCCAGGCTCGTCGTCTTCGCGCGAGCCGCGGTCGAAAAGCACATGGCCGGCAAATGCGCCGGCCAGCGCGCCGATCGGCCCGCCGCCGAGGAAGAAACCTGCGGCAGCCCCGCTTACTTTTCCCCAGATGGACATGGGCGAACTCCATAGGCCAATCTTGGCGGGTTTGCGACCGTGACGAATCCTTGAGCTGGCGCGGAGAAGAAATGACGGACAAGGGCTGGCGTTTCTACATCGATCGCGGTGGCACGTTCACGGATGTTGTGGCGCAGGCGCCGGACGGCAGGCTGTCGAGCCTCAAGCTTCTCTCCGAGGATCCACGCATAGATGACGCCGCGTTGGAAGGCATTCGCCGCTTTCTGGGGCTTTCGTCCAATTCCGCCATTCCGCCGGATTCGCTTGTCGAACTGCGTGTCGGAACAACTGTCGCGACCAATGCGCTGCTCGAACGGCGCGGGGAGCCGGTCGTACTCGTCACGACGCGCGGTTTCCGGGACCAGCTCCGCATCGGCTATCAGAACCGGCTGAAACTCTTTGCGCTGAAGATCGAGCGTCCCGTGCCGCTCTATGCGCACGTGATCGAAGCCGACGAGCGAGTCGATGCATCCGGAGCGGTATTGCGGCCTCTCGATGAAGAAATGCTGCGGCGCGATCTGTCGGCTGCGCGCAAGGAAGGAATAACAGCCTGCGCAATCCTGTTCATCCATGGCTATCGCTATCCGGCACACGAAGCGCGCGCAGCAGAAATATCCCGCCTGCTCGGCTTCGCGCAGGTTTCGGCCAGTCACGAAACAGTGCCTCTGATCAAATATGTGAGCCGTGGCGACACAACAGTCGCAGACGCTTATTTGTCGCCTGTGCTCGATCGGTATGCGCAGCGGATCGCGCGCGCCATCAGTGCCGGCAAGGACGGTCCGCAGTTGTTCTTCATGATGTCGAACGGCGGGCTCGCAGCACCGCAGACATTTCACGGCAAGGATGCGGTCCTCTCCGGACCCGCAGGCGGCGTGGTCGGCATGGCCGAAACCGCGCGCGCGGCGGGCTTCGATCACGTCATCGGCTTCGATATGGGCGGCACATCGACGGATGTGTCGCGCTTCGACGGCATCTACGAACGCAATCATGAGAACGAAGTTGCCGGCGTTCGCCTGCACGTGCCGATGATGGCGATTCATACGATTGCGGCCGGTGGCGGTTCCATCCTGCACTATGACGGCGCGCGTTTTCGGGTCGGACCTGATTCCGCGGGCTCTGTTCCCGGGCCAATGAGTTATCGCGGCGATGGACCGCTGACGGTCACGGACGCCAATGTAATGACCGGAAAATTGCAGCCGGATAATTTTCCGCACATATTTGGAAGTAGACGGGACGAGCCGCTCGACGAAGAGCGGGTGCGGCAAGCATTCGCCGAACTGGCGAATGAGACCGGCCGCAGCGCGGAAGAGGTCGCAGACGGGTTCATCCGCATTGCCGTCGAGAACATGGCCAACGCGATCAAACGAATCTCCGTCGCACGCGGTTATGACGCGCGACGCTACGCGCTCGCCTGTTTCGGCGGCGCCGGCGGCCAGCATGCTTGTCTGGTCGCCGATGCACTCGGCATCACACGCATCTTCATCCATCCGTTCTCGGGCGTTCTTTCCGCGTATGGCATGCGGTTTGCCGCGATACGGGCATTCCGCCATCGCGCCATCGGCAACATGCTCGATGCCGCATTGGCGCAACGCCTTGCCGCAAGCGCGCAGGAATTGGCGCGCGATGCTGTCATGGAAGTCGAGGCGCAGGGCGGCCGGAACGTTGCCACCGCAATCTCGGTGGATGTGCGCTATGCCGGCAGCGACACCGCACTCGCAGTGCCGCTCGCAACGGCGGATGAAATGTCCCGCGCCTTTGTGGTGGCGCATGCGCGCCAGTTCGGTTTCGGCTTTGAAGACAGACCGCTGATTGCCGAATCCATCGAAGTGGAGGCATTCAGCGGCGAACCGGAAAGCGCCGAGCAAATTCGGGACGGGGTTGCCGTAACTCCTCCAAACGGTAAAATCCGCTCGCGCTTCTATTCGCGAGGCGCATGGCACGCTTGCGATGTGCTGCAGGTGAATCAGCTGGAGTCGGGCGCAATCGAACCCGGTCCTGCACTTGTGATCGAACCGCACCAGACGATCGTTGTCGAACCGGGCTGGCAGGCGGAAGTAACGCGAGCAGGTGCCGTCATTCTTTCACGGTCCAAAGAAACATCCGCACCGAAGCCTGCAGGTGAAGCGGTTGATCCCGTGCTGCTTGAAGTCTTCGCGAATCTGTTCATGCAGATCGCGGAGGAAATGGGCGTCACGCTGCAGAACACGGCCTCGTCGGTAAATATCAAGGAACGGCTCGATTTTTCCTGCGCCATTTTCGATGCGGACGGCAATCTCGTCGCCAACGCGCCGCATATGCCGGTGCATCTCGGCTCGATGGGCGACTGCGTGACCGCGATCATCGCGCGCTTCGGCGACCGGATAGCCGAGGGCGACATGTTTGCGACCAATGCGCCCTATAATGGCGGCACGCACCTGCCGGACATTACCGTGGTCGCGCCGGTATTCGTCGACGGCGCACGAAAGTTCTTCACCGCGGCGCGCGGCCATCATGCGGATATCGGCGGCATCTCGCCGGGCTCCATGCCGCCTTTCTCCTGCAACATCGCCGAAGAGGGCGCGCTGTTCGACAATGTGCGGCTGATCCGCGCCGGACATTTCGACGAAGACGCCGTGCGCGCGATCCTTGACGCCGGCGATTATCCGGCGCGCAATCCCGCGCAGAACATTGCCGACCTGAAAGCGCAGGCCGCGGCCTGTGCACGCGGCATCGTCGAACTCGGCCGCGCCGCGGGCATATACGGCTCAGATACGATCGCGGCCTATATGCGACATGTGCAGGACAATGCGGAGGAAGCCGTACGCCGCGTGATCGGCGCCTTGCATGGCGGCAGCTTCGTGCTGCCGATGGATGGAGGGCTGCAGATTCATGTCGCAGTCAGCGTCGATCGCGAACGCCGCAGCGCAAAGATCGACTTCACCGGAACTTCGCCGCAGACCGACACCAATCTGAACGCGCCGCGCTCCGTCACCAGGGCCGCAGTGCTCTACGTCTTCCGCTGTCTCGTGCCCGATGACATTCCATTGAACGCAGGCTGTCTGAAACCGCTCGATATCATCGTGCCGGATGCGTCGCTGCTTAATCCGCGGTATCCGGCCGCGGTCGCCGGCGGCAATGTGGAAACAAGTCAGGCGGTCGTCGATGCATTGTTTGGCGCGCTCGGCGTGATGGCTGCGGCGCAGGGCACGATGAACAATCTTACCTTCGGAAACGCCAGTCACCAGTACTATGAAACGATCTGCGGTGGCGCAGGCGCCGGAGCGGAATTCGACGGCGCATCAGCCGTACACACCCATATGACAAATTCGCGGCTGACCGATCCCGAAGTGCTGGAGACCCGTTATCCCGTGCTGCTTGAGGAATTTGCGATCCGCCATGACTCGGGCGGCCGCGGGCATCATCGCGGCGGCGATGGCGTGCTGCGCCGCATCCGTTTCCGCGAACCGATGACAGTTGCCATTCTTTCCACGCGCCGCGAAACCGAACCGTTCGGACTCGCGCGCGGCGGCGCAGGATCGCCGGGGGCAAATATGATCATCCGGACGGACGGCGAAATCATTGCACTCAGAGGTCGCGATGAAATCGCTGTCGATGCAGGCGATCAAATTTTGATCGCCACACCTGGCGGCGGCGGGTTTGGCGCTTCACGGTCTTGACATTAGTTCCTTTGCCGTCTGAAGCGCGCGCTCCAATGCCGCGTCCAATTCGGGCTCGGCAACGGTCCATTTCAGATCGGGATTGAGGTCGTAACGGCCTTCAACACATGAAACGCCAACGCCGACTTTGCCGTCCACGGGAGGTTCCACCCAGATCTGGAAGCATTCGCCGGCGGCACTCCACAGATATGCAGAACGGATTTCCCGTTCGCCCCATATCGTAAGAAGATTCAAGGAATGCCTTTCTGCCCAAGGCCGTATTCGACCATCAACGGTTTCGTAAACCGACATTTTCACATCCGTTCGTTTCTGTCTGCAGAGTGCCGGGAATTTGCGGTGCGAGCGTTACGATGCGTGTTTCAGTCGCGGCAGCACGCGCGCGGCGGGCAGGACAATGGTCACAGAAGTGCCTTCGCCTACCCGGCTGTCGAGTTCGACGCGGCCGCCATGGGCCTCGGTCAAGCCCTTCACGATCGTGAGCCCTAATCCGGTGCCTTTTTCCGCGATCGCGACATCGTGGCGTCCCTGACCAAAGCTTTGAAAGACGCGCAACAGGTCCCCGGGGTCAATTCCGATGCCGGTGTCGCGCACGCCGAAAACGACATCGCGGGAGCCCAGGAGGCGCGCGAAGGTCACGATCTCGCCGCCGGCGGGCGTGAATTTTACCGCGTTCGAAAGAAGATTGATCAGTATCTGCCGCAGCGCGCGCTCGTCTGCCAGCAGCAGGGGAATATTTCCCGCCACGTCGGTAATCAGCGTCAGGCCCGCGCTTGCCGCGCGGCCCGCCATCAGCCGCGTAGTCGCGTTGATCAGCCTCGCCAGATCCATGTCCGTTTCACGCAGGACAATCCGGCCGGATTCGATTCGCGCGAGGTCAAGTATGTCGTTAACAAGCGCAAGCAGGTGATTGCCGGATTCGTGCACGAGCTTTGCATATTCAGCCGATTCCGACGGATTGGCTCCGCGCGCGGTGGCGTAGATCATTTCGGAAAAGCCGAGAATCGCATTCAGAGGCGTGCGCAGTTCATGACTCATATTGGCGAGGAATTCCGATTTCGCCCGACTCGCGGCTTCGGCGCGTTCACGCGCGCGGTCGGACTCGGCCTTGGAACGGGCCAGCGCTTCGATGAGTTCGTTCTTGTCGTCGCGCAACAGCAGCATGTCGCGTGCCGTGGAATAGATCTGCTGCGACATGTACGCGAGATAACAGGCATAAAGAAATGCCATTGCCGCGAGCCCGTCATAGATCACACCGCCTTCTCGCAGCGGCACCACGATCAGCGCCAGACCGTGTATGGCGTAACCGAGCGCGCTCAGCGTCTTGTTCGCGCCAACCAGCGCAGCATTGCCCGCCAGCGTGCAGGCAATCAGCAACATGATGACCAAGTGGTTCAGGTCATTACCATTCGACCACAACAGAAATCCCATCGAAGACCAGGATGTAGCGAAGAGGGAATAGCCCACCGCGGCATGGGCAAGCCATTTCTTCTGTTCCGAGGGCGGCGGCCCTTTGCGCAGGAAAGAATAGACCACGACCCCCAGATAGGCGCCGCCGACCGCTACAAGCGTGAACCAGAAGATAAGAACGGCCCGGTTGATCCAGTGGGCAAACATCAGGCACAGGATTGCCGCAAAAATCGGCATCATCCAGCAATTCGGCTTGAGGCTCCGGAGAGCAAGGCGCAATTGTTCGAGCGCGAGCTTGTCCTCCTGCTCGCACCGCGACTGCGCTTCGGCCCAGCATTCCGCCAACGGCTTCCCCGGCAAATCCCAGGCCCCCGGTCAAGTCTGCACCGCTGCCGGTTAAGTCTGTCTTTCCGCGAACTTGGAAGATGGCCCCGGATCGCCTGGGCTCAGACGAACCTTTCAATGGCTGCCGGTCCGCTGACGGTCACGTTCAAATCGGTGACAAGTCCGCTGCCGAGGGAATAGACCCAGCCATGGACGCTGAGCGGCTGCGACCGCGCCCAGGCATCCCGGACGAATACGTCCGAGGCGACATTTCTCATCTGCCGGATGACGTTCAACTCGCAGAGCCGGTCGAGGCGTCGGGGCTGGTCTGCGATAGCCTCGAGCTCCTGCCGGTGCTCCTGATAGACATCGCGAATGGGGTGCAACCAGTGGTCGACAAGCCCTCGGCGCTGTCCATCCACGGCTGCAGCGATCCCTCCGCAACCATAATGTCCGACAACGAGGATATGACGGACCTTGAGAACTTCGACGGCGAATTGCAGCACGGAGAGATAGTTTGCGTCCTGCGGTGGCGCGAGATTGGCCACGTTACGATGGACAAACAACTCTCCCGGATCGAGGCCCACGATCTCATTGGCCGGCACACGGCTGTCGGAACAGCCGATCCACAGATATTCCGGCGCCTGCTGCCGCTCCAGCCGACGAAAGAAATCCGGATCGGCCGCAACCTTCCGCTCCGCCCAGTCGCGATTGTTCTTTTTCAGCTGATCGATCAACAAAGACCTCTTCCTTGCTACTTCATTCCTGCCAGCACCTTGCCCTCGGTCGACAGATAATTGCTGCCGTAGTCGAAGCGTGGCGTGTTCGAGAACAGAAGATAATAGTACTTCATCTGTTCCGCCCACCAGTAGCCGGGGCACAAATCGCCCTGTTTCATTGGCCTGGCAGTAACGTCGTCGATGATCGTGTAGCCGAACCGCGCGCGGCTGGTCCGCTTCATGTTCGCGTAGTGGATACGCGCAAGGTGCCGCGGCCATTCGCCCGCGCCGTGCACGAATAGCGCGAGGCAGGAATCCGCGAATTCGGGACGCAGTTCGTTGCTCGGACGGGTCGCCGTAAAGGTGCCATAATCGAATCCTTCCGGCAGCACTTCGAAACGCGCCTGCACATCTGCCCAAGAGCCGAGATAAGCGCGGGCGTGTTCGAAATCGCCGGCCTTCGCCAGCAGACCCGCATAAAACGCGGCAAGCTCGCTTTGATGCCGGTCGATACGCGCGCCGGTCTCGAAATCGACCTGCGCGAACCACAGACGGCCTTCCAGTTTTTCGGCCTGATATTTCAGCGTTGCGGCAGCGTGAACGTCGTACCAGTGCTTGAAGTCCGCATCGCCGAAAAGGCGCCAGCCGCCATACAGATATTCGTAGTAGGAATCCGAAGGCGGCCCGATGGTGGCGCGGCGGCTGAGCCATTTGCCGGTCTCGGCGTCGATGGTGTCGGCAACGAGATCGATCGGCGAGCGGCGGTCGAAACAGGCCTTCGCCGCTTTCTTCGCGGTGTCGTAATAGCGGTGATCGCCAATCGCGCGGCCAAGCGTGCCGAATTCGGAAATGTAGGTGCCGAGTTCGGCCGGAAAGGTGGTGGCATCGCGCACCGCGCCGGTCCTGAGATTGACGAAGCGGAAGGGAATTCCGGTCGGCGATTTGGTGAAGGCCGGCAAAAGGCGATCCGCGAGTTCGCGCGCCAGCGTCAGCAACGTCTTATTGCGCGTCGCCAGCCAGCCCGCCAGCAGCCCTCCGACGACGCGGATATTTGTCTCGAAAACCTGAACTTCGCCGTCGATGTCGAAATGAAGATTCTTTTCGATCCAGTGCACGCCCTCCTCGAGTTCGGCATCGAGGCCCATCAGATAGAGCGTGTCGAGTGCTTCGACAATGGAGAGGCCAAGCCCCGGCCCGTTCGGAAAAAAGAATTCTTCCACCCCGCCGCTGACCGGCTTGATCTGGTCGTGTCCAAACGCCAGTTCCACATAATTGCGCCACGCCCAGGCCATCTCCGCGCGGACGTCCTGCGCGAGCGCGGACCAATCAGCGCCTTCATTCGCCAGCGGGCGGGCATTCGCCCCGCCAATCGTTATGGCCGCAGCCGGTATTGAACAAAGAAATCGCCGCCGGGAAAATGGCATCAAATCCGGACCCTTTCGTATTTCTTGCGGACAATTGTCTCGGCGTTCGGCGCAGAACGGACCATCAGGAACCGGCCGGACCACACGCGCGAGATAATCCAGCGACCCTCGATCTCGTTTCCGTCGTCCACGATGGAACCTTCATAGCTTATCGGCTGCTTGTGCGGGATGCCGCCATCATAGGTTTTCACGAACGACACCGCATGTTCCTCGCGGCGGCCATCCAGCGTGGCAAATGCGGTATAGGGTGCGAGCGGCGGGCGCGGGAAGCTTTCGTGTGACGACCCGCTGATCGCGCCCGACGTGTCGATCAATGTCGCCGTAAAGCTTACAGGCTCAAGTTTTTGTGGATAGGAATAAAGGCCAAGCCACACGCCGGTGAGATCAGCCGATCCGGCTTTGCTCATGGGCACCCCCGGGCGAGTCAGTTCACGGAATCAACCGTAACTGCTTTCCGGGGGCGTTGCCATGCGCGACACGGGCCGCGAAGTCTCAAGCTATTTGCCCTCCCGCGCCTGATTGAGATCGAAGACAACCTGCGCCTCGACTTGCGCCGTGATCGGCTGACCGTTTCGGCTCGCCGGCCGATATTTCCAATGATCCTTCACCCAGCTCACGGCAGCTTCGTCCAGATCAATCTTACCGCTGGACCTGGCGACAGATGCGCTCTGAACGCTTCCATCGATTGCAACGGTGATGCTCAGAAGCACGCTTCCTTGCTCGCCGATCCGGCGCGCAAGCATCGGATAGGGCGGTTGGGTATGCGTTGCGGCGATTCCGCTCGGGGGTGTCGGGGCGAGCACGTTGCTGACCGGTGGCTGCGCCGGGACAACAGAGGATTGTGTCCCTTGAGGATGGCCCGGCTGACTGACCATCGGGTTGGAAGCGGGTGGCGTCTGCAACTCGATGACCGGTCGGGAAACTGTTGGCAGTGAAGGCTTCACGAACGGCGTCTGCAACGGAGGCGGCAGTGGAACCGGCTTCGGCACCGGCGCGAACACGTCAAGATCGATCGGATGTGGGAAGGCTTGCATCACGCGCGTGCCGAGACCGCTCGCGACAAGGTAGATCGCTCCAGCCTCAAGCAGCACGGCCAAGCTTACCGCAACCATCATGCGTGACGGCGAAACCGCTGCCGCACGCGCGTCGAAATGCATGGGCCGTTCCATCGCCCGTCTCCCTCGTTCGTTCGCCGGAGCACAGGCACCCGTCGCCTGCGCCGCGACAAGGTAGATATTATCCCTCTATTGTTGCTTTGGAACGGTATTTGTGAATTTGCGACTTCAAGTCTGGGCGCCCGGCAGCGCAATTCTCATCACAATTTTGGGAGCAGGCGAGGCAGTTCGAGGGCACGACGGGCCTCGGGTGACTCACAGACTAGCTCGACTGTGCCACCGGTTGCACGAGCCTGGACCGCCCGAGGGTCGCGTCCTAAGTTCTTGCGGTTGGTGACGCCAGTGCAGCGACTTATCTCTCATTTTCTCAGGACGACAACCCGCATTTGAAGTTCTGCGCTCGGCAGGTTTCATTCGGAAGCCCAATACCCGTCCGAGTTTCCACCTCGCCGTTGGACGTCAGAGAGCAACCTCCCAGGATGCGACGCGCGCTTCATGAGCGACCCTAACTTCACTGAAACGACTGCCCGGTTTGCGCACGGAAGCCGCTGATTTCGACCGCCAATGGGTCCCAAACCTTGGGGTGTAGGTTACGCAACTGGGCGGCATGCTCCTCACACCCCACACTTGCCTTAGGATTGCCTTAGCGAAACGCCTCCCATAATGTTACCTCAGCGGAGGGCGCGGAACATGTATTATGTAGACGTTAAACACGAAGGCCTTAAGAGGTTCAGACGAATCAGTGGCGCGGATTTATATGTCGTGCAGCAGCGTGCCGAAACGCAACGCGCATTCTGGGACGCACAGTGGGCAAGACGGTGCGAACTCGAGCGCAAGAAAACCGAGCAAGAACGGACCCTTTTCAATGTAAATGAAAAAAAGGCACGAGCCATTCAGCTTACAGATGAAGCTAAGCTGCAGACGGAGCGACTAAACTCCTTGCTGACACTTGGACTTCGTCAATTCTCGTGCTTCGAATGGAATTCCCTACATAACACAACAGGTTTTTCCGAATTGCTTCCGCCCGCGCCCCCGGTTCGGGCAAAATTACCTGAACCGTCTCAAAGCGAAGATCAGTTCACGGTACAGAATGATTTATTTTCGCTAATTTTTCCTGGTATTAGACGCAAGCGTTCTGAAGATGCACGAATAAAGTTTGAGAATGCCCACGCACAATGGCGCACCGCCAGAAATTTGCAAGAACAGCAGGAGAAAAGCGCACTCGCAGACTACGAGACAAGAATTGGCGAATGGCAATCCAGAAAAGCGGCGTTTGAGAAGCAAAGATCGACAAATAACGCAAAGATTGATGCGTTTCGAGAACGATACCTACAGGGTGATTCTTCGGCTGTTATTGAATACGCTGACTTAATATTGTCGAGGTCAGAATATGATAATTTCTTTCCCAAGCAGTGGAATATGGACCTAGTCTCGAATAGCGGCGTTTTAGTATTGGATTACGAACTGCCAGCGCCAGAACGTCTTCCTTCCCTCAAGGGCGTAAAATATGTACAATCAAGGGATACATTTGAGACAATCTTGTACAAAGAAAGCGAAATATCACAGCTTTACGAATCTGTCGTTTACCAACTCTGTCTGAGAACATTATATGAATTATTCGAGGCGGATGACGCCGACGCAATCAAGTCCATCACCTTTAACGGTTGGGTCAATTTTGTTGATCGATCAAATGGAAAACCAGCTCGATCCTGCATTATGTCTGTGCAAGCGACAAAGAGCGAGTTTATGTCTCTGAACCTTAGCGCAGTAGATTCGAAAGCGTGCTTTCGGGCATTGAAAGGAGTGGGTAGCGCTAAACTTTCCGGAATGGCGCCTATTGTCCCTATATTGCGTCTCAATAAGAACGACGAACGCTTCGTGACGCCTCATGACGCCATCGGAGCGATTTCAGAAGCAACCAACGTTGCTGCCATTTCGTGGGAGGAATTCGAGTTTCTAGTCCGAGATATCTTCGAAAAGGAGTTCTCAAAGAATGGTGGTGAAGTAAAAATTACCCGGGCAAGTCGTGATCACGGCGTCGACGCGGTGGCATTTGACCCCGACCCAATTCGCGGCGGAAAGATCGTCATTCAGGCCAAACGCTATACTAATGTAGTTGGCGTCTCGGCTGTCCGCGACTTATACGGGACACTGATCAATGAGGGAGCAAATCGAGGAATCCTGGTCACCACATCACAATATGGCCCGGACTCTTATGACTTCGCCAAAGATAAACCGATCACACTACTTGACGGCGGAAATCTGCTGAGCTTGTTAGATAGTCACGGCCACAAGGCACGAATAGACCTTGCAGAAGCCAAGCGACTCGGTTTGGCACGCGAGGAACGCTAGGGCTGGCTCAGGCGCCCTCGGCCTTCGAGCCGTAGTCGAGTATTTGCGCGAGCCAGCACTCCGCTTCGTCCGCCGCCAGTCGTTGAGCCACGCATAATTGTCTATCTGGTCGCGCTCAACTCGGATGTTTATCTTTGCCGGGTATTACGCCGCTTTGCGTCGGCCGGGTCGCCGCGGTTCGTAATGAGCTGCGAGCAGTGTAGGGGCAGACTCCATGGCGCGGCATGCGACTGCAACGGCGTGGTTGACCGGAACTTCGCCTGCACGGATATTCTTGATTGTCCGGCTGCTGAGACCGAGCGCGTCGGCGGCTTCCTGATTGGACAAACCGAGGTGCGCCTGCCATTCAACGAAGTCCCGGTCCGTGAACGGCGTCTGCTCCTCGCAGACCCGCCACAGCGTGGAGGCAGAAAGGTCCCGGTCATCCGGCCAGCCCACCGCGGCGCCCCAATCTATTACTTCTGCCCGTGCGAAGACATCGGCATCGCGCAACGGCGCAAGGAATTCTTCGCGCGCAATCAGGCCCGCGAGAGTTGCAATGCGCCGGCGCCGTCCGCGGAATTTGATTTGGAGACTGGACGGTGGAGAAATCCGGATTCTCTTGATATTGGGCAATTGTTTATCCATGGGCTGTGCAATTTTTGCCCTCGTTGCAAGAACTTCCCTGGTATGGGCCGTCACGCCGCTGCCGCCTTCGGGTCATAATCGAGGATTGGCGCGAGCCAGCGTTCGGCTTCGTTCACCGTCCAGCCCTTGCGCCAGGCATAGTCTTCTATCTGGTCGCGTTCGATGCGGCCAGTACCGAAATAGCGGCTTTCGGGATGCGAGAAATACACGCCCGAAACCGACGATCCCGGCCACATGGCAAAACTCTCGGTAAGCCTGACACCGGCGCGACGTTCGGCATCCAGTAGGCGGAACAGCGTTCCTTTTTCCGTATGATCGGGTTGCGCAGGATAGCCGGGAGCCGGCCGTATGCCGCGATAGGATTCGGAAATAAGCTCCTCACAGGAGAGATTTTCCTCCGGCGCATAGGCCCAGAATTCGCGGCGCACGCGCTCGTGCAGGCGCTCCGCGAACGCCTCCGCGAGCCGGTCGGCAAGGGCGCGCAGCAGTATCGCGCTGTAATCGTCCTTCTCCGCTTCGAACCGCCGGATGTGATCTTCCTCGCCATGACCGGTTGTTACAACAAATCCACCGAGATAGTCGGCAACGCCGCTGCCATGCGGCGCGACGAAATCCGCGAGCGCGAGGTTCGGCTTGTTGGACTCCCGCGACATCTGCTGACGAATCGTATGCAAAATCGCCAATGGCACGGAACGCGTTTCGTCTTCAAACAACACAATATCGTCGGCCTCGGAATGGGCCGGCCAGAATCCAATCACTGCCCGCGGCCTCAGCCAGCCTTCGCGCACGATCTTTTCGAGCATCGCTTGCGCATCGGCGAACAGACTGCGTGCCGCTTCGCCGACCTGCGGATCGTTCAAGATCAGCGGATAACGCCCCACGAGTTCCCAGGTCTGGAAGAACGGCGTCCAGTCGATATAGGGCACGAGTTCGGCCGGATCGTAATGTTCGAATTCGCGCAAACCCAGGAATCGCGGTTTGGGCGGCGCGTAACGCGACCAATCGAATTTCAGCCGGTTGGCACGCGCCGCGGCGAGCGATAGCCGCCGAGTCGCTATGCGATGGGCGCCGGCGTGACGCTCGGCGATCTCGGCATATTCGCGGCGCACATTCGCCGCGTAATTTGTACGTGCCTGACCGATAAGCTGTGCGGCAACACCGACGGCACGAGAAGCGTCCGCCACATAGACCGCCTGGCCGCGCCGGTAATTGGGATCAATCTTGACCGCCGTGTGCACACGGCTGGTGGTGGCGCCGCCTATCAGCAATGGAATGTCAAATCCCTGCCGTTCCATCTCCGCCGCGACGTGACACATTTCATCGAGCGACGGCGTGATCAGGCCGGATAACCCGATCAGATTGGCTTTCTTCTCCCGCGCGGTGTCGAGGATCTTCTGCGCCGGTGTCATTACGCCCAGATCGATGACTTCATAGCCGTTGCACTGCAGAACCACGCCCACGATGTTCTTGCCGATATCGTGCACGTCGCCTTTGACCGTCGCCATCACGATACGGCCGGTGGGCTCGCGGTTGGCGTCCTGTTCCTCTTCCATGAATGGAATGAGATGGGCGACCGCCTTTTTCATCACCCGCGCCGATTTTACCACCTGGGGCAGAAACATCTTGCCCGAGCCGAAGAGATCGCCGACGACATTCATGCCGCTCATCAACGGTCCTTCGATCACATCGAGCGGCCGCGCCGATCTGAGGCGCGCTTCTTCGACGTCTTCGGTGACGAAATCGGCAACGCCATGCACGAGCGCGTAGGAGATGCGTTCGTCCACCGGCGCGTCCCGCCAGGCAAGCGTTGTTTCCTCGCGAGCGCCGGGCGAATCGTTCTTGAAACGCTGCGCGAGTTCGAGCAGCCGTTCCGTCGCGTCGGGGCGACGGTTGAGCAGCACATCTTCTACGCCGTCGCGCAGGTCGCACGGAATATCCTCATAGACCGCGAGCTGACCGGCATTGACGATGCCCATATCCATGCCGGCCTTGATGGCGTGATAGAGAAACACCGAGTGCATGGCTTCACGCACGGTGTCGTTGCCCCGGAAGGCGAAGGAGACATTCGAAAGCCCGCCCGAGACATGTACATAAGGCAGTTCCGCACGGATGCGGTGCGCCGCCTCGATATAGCCGCGGGCGTAATCATTATGTTCTTCGATCCCCGTCGCCACAGCGAAGATGTTGGGATCGAAGATGATGTCTTCCGGCGGAAAGCTAACCTTGTTCACGAGCAAATCGTATGCGCGTTTGCAGATTGCAAATTTGCGCTCAGGGGTGTCCGCCTGCCCTTGTTCGTCGAACGCCATCACGACGACGGCCGCGCCGTAGCGCAGAACCTTGCGCGCCTGCGCGACGAACGGCTCTTCGCCTTCCTTCAGGCTGATCGAATTGACGACCGACTTGCCCTGCACGACTTTAAGTCCGGACTCGATCACGCTCCATTTGGAGGAGTCGATCATCACCGGCACCCGCGCGATATCGGGTTCGGCGGCAATGAGGCAAAGAAACCGCCGCATCGCCGCTTCCGAGTCGATAAGCCCCTCGTCCATATTGATATCGATGATCTGCGCGCCGTTCTCGACCTGGCTGCGCGCCACTTCCAGCGCGGCTTCGTAATCATTCGCCGCGATCAGCTTGCGGAATTTCGCCGAGCCCGTGATGTTGGTGCGCTCGCCGATATTGACGAAATTTGTTTCAGGCGTGAGCGTAAAGGGTTCGAGGCCCGATAGGCGCAAATAACGCGGTTTTTCCGGCACCTTGCGTGGTTCGACGCCGCGCACCGCGTCGCCGAACGCCTTGATATGCGCGGGCGTCGTGCCGCAGCAGCCGCCAATGATATTCACGAGACCGGAGCGCGCGAACTCGCCCATCGTCGCGGACATGCTTTCCGGCCCGTCGTCATAACCGCCAAACGCGTTCGGCAGCCCGGCATTGGGATGTGCGCTGACCAGCGTATCGGCGACCTGCGAAAGCTCGTCCACATAGGCGCGTAGTTCATTTGCACCGAGCGCGCAATTGAGGCCGACCGCGAATGGCTTTGCGTGACGGATCGAATGCCAGAACGCTTCTGCGGTCTGGCCCGTCAGCATGCGTCCGGAGAGATCGGTGATCGTGCCGGAAATCCATATCGGCAGATGCTCGCCCGTTTCATCGAATGCTTCCTGGGTGGCGAAGATTGCCGCCTTGGCATTCAATGTGTCGAACACCGTTTCGATCAGGATGAGATCCGCCCCGCCGCGGATCAGCGCCAGCACGCTTTCGCGATAGGTTTCGCGCAATTCGTCGAAACTGATGTTGCGGAACCCCGGATCGTTGACGTCGGGCGACAGAGACGCCGTGCGGTTGGTCGGACCGAGCACGCCGGCGACGAGCCGCGGATGCGCCGGCGTCGACATTTCATCGCAGATCGCGCGCGCAAGTGCCGCGCCGGCCTCGTTCAATTCGGGAACGAGGTGCGAGAGCGCATAGTCGGCCTGCGAGATCGATGTCGAATTGAACGTATTCGTTTCGAGGATGTCGGCACCCGCCGCAAGATAGTCGCGACCGATCTGCGTGATGATGTCCGGCCGCGTGAGCGTGAGAAGATCGTTGTTGCCCTTGAGATCTTGGTTGTGATTGCGGAAGCGCGATCCCCGAAAATCCTCTTCGCCGAGCCCGTAGCCCTGGATCATCACGCCCCAGGCGCCATCCAGCAGCAGGACTCGCTTTTTCGCTTCCCGCTTCAGCCACCTGATCCGCGCTGCGCGGTCAAAACTCATGAGAACACCTTTTCGCACGCGAAATATCGGAGAAGCCGATTTGATTCACCACAAAGCGCACGAAGAGCACAAAGACGTTCTTGCGCGCAGAGCGCGCGATAAATCTTTGTGCTCTTCGTTCGCTTTGCGGTCAAATAACCTGTTCCGCGACTCCGCGGCTCCGCGCGATATTCAAGCATGGTCTCGCACCTCGCGGAGGCCGAGCAGGCGGCAGGCGGCGTAGGTGAGATCGGCCTGGTTCAGCGTATAGAAATGAAACTGTTCGAAGCCTTCGAGCCTCAACTGCTTGACCTGTTCGGCGAGCACGGCTGCGGCGATGGCTTTGCGGCTTTCCGGATCCTCGTCGAGACCTTCGTAGAGGTGCGCAAGCCAGTCCGGAATTTTCGCGCCGCAGCGCGTCGCCATGCGCATGACGCCGCTGAAATTCGTGCTCGGCATCAGACCCGGGACCAAAGGAACGGAAACGCCGCGCGCCTGCGCACGATCCCGGAAGCGGACGATTGCCTCGGTGTCAAATGCAAATTGCCCGATGGCGCGCGACGCGCCGGCCTCGACCTTTTCCTTGAGCAGATCGATGTCGTCATCCAGCGAAAGCGAGTCGGGATGGCGTTCGGGATAGGTGCCGACACTGATTTCGAACGGCGCAATGGACCGAATGCCCGCCACGAGATCGGGCGTCGAACGATAACCGCCGGGATGGGCCCTGTAAGGCGCGCCCTGCTCGGGCATGTCGCCGCGCAGGGCGACGATGTGGCGAACGCCCGCATCCCAGTAATTTCTTACCACCTCGTCGACTTCCGCGCGCGTCGCTGCGACGCAGGTCACGTGGGCGGCAGGTATCAAATTTGTTTCTTCGACGATGCGCTTGACCGTCGCATGGGTGCGGTCGCGCGTCGAACCGCCGGCTCCGTAAGTAACAGACACAAAGGCCGGTTCGAGAGGCGCGAGCCGCCTTATCGCGCGCCACAATTGTCCTTCCATCGCCGGTGTCTTGGGCGGAAAGAATTCGAACGACACTTTGAGCGGAGCGTCCTGCGAACAGAGAAGCTGAAGGCTCATGCCGCCACCTTTGCGCGCTTGCCGACAGGCAACGAGGCCATTGCGCCGAGCCAGAGCTTCACCGTCAGCTTCCCGCTTCCTGAGGCTGCGATCGCGCGCGAAACGGAGGGTTTCAGTCCCGCGGCTTCGAACCAGTTTCTTACCTCCTCTTCGGAGAAACCGAGGCGGCGATGCGCGAGTTCGTTGCGGCAGAATTCGAGATCGTGGGGCGCAAAATCGATGATCAGCACGCTGCCGCGCGGATTGAGCACGCGCGCGGCTTCCACGACCGCGGATTGGGGATCTTCGAGGTAATGCAGCACCTGATGAAAGATCGCGAGATCGAAACCGTCATCCGATTTGCCACCTGGAAATGGCAGGCGATGAATGTCGCCCAGCCGCACCTGGCAGTGCTGCGCGTGGATACGCTCCAGCCGGCCGCGCGCGATCGCCAGCATTTCCGGGCTGTTGTCGATGCCGGTCCCCTGCCGGATATGCGGCGCCAGCAATTCAAGCATGCGCCCCGTGCCCGTTCCGCCATCGAGAATCGCGCCATGCGGCAACGTCTCGACGAGGGAAAGGATCGCTGCTTCAACCTCCTGCTCGGGCGCGTGCAGCGAACGGATACGCTCCCAGTCCGCGGCATTGGCCCTGAAGAATTCCGCCGCTGCTGCCTGCCGCGCCTGGCGAACCGCATCGAGCCTTTTCCGGTCGGCCGCGAAAGTCGTGGGATCGCGTATCGCAAGCGCCGCCAGCAAATCCGCGAGTTGGGCACACTCGCCCCGCCCGGCTGCCCGATAAAAGACCCAACTGCCCTCCTTGAACCGCTGCAGCAGGCCCGCTTCGCAAAGCAGTTTCAGATGCCGCGACACCCGCGGCTGGCTCTGCCCCAGAATCTGCGTCAGCTCGGAAACCGTCAGTTCGGCCTCGCGCAGAAGCAGGATCAGGCGGAGCCGCGTCGGGTCGCCGGCCGCACGCAACATGGCCAAGAGCTCATCCATATCGCATATAAACATATCTTTATGTGTTTATGCAACAGGAAAGTCCATCAAACGGCGAAATACAAGGCCGGACGACGGAATGGGTCCAGGAGCCGTCCCATGCGTTTTCACCGCGGAAGGCGTGTGGCAGACCCATGAGAAATCGCCACGAACTTGCCATATACAGCCAACAGCATCCGACGACAGGCGAAGGACCAACATTCATGAAAAGCAATTCCGCCACGCATCGTGGTTTCGGCGCGGCGCTTCTGGCGACTTCACTGCTGTTCGGAACGGCGATCCTGACCGCACCGCAACCCGCGGCCGCCCAGGCTTCGCCGGGTCTCGCGGGTGCGGAGAATTATGTCAGCGCCAATGTCCAGCGCGGGCTTACGATCCTCGACAATCACAGCCTGTCCGATGCACAGCGTCGGGATCAGTTCCGCGACTTTCTCACCTCGCTCACCGACATAAGGCGCATCGCCGTCTTCACGCTCGGCGCAGCGCGCCGTACGGCGACACCCGCGCAAATCGATGCATTCGTCAACGCGTTTGAGGGTTATGCCGTGGCGGTCTATGAGTCCCGGCTCAAAGCCTATGCCGGACAAACGTTGAAGGTTGTTGGCGGCCGCGAGCACGGGCCGGGCGACTACATTGTACAGACCATTCTCGTCGATCCGACGGGCCGCACCGAACAGCAGGGCGAGCCGATCGAGGTCGATTTCCGCGTCGACAATTCCGGCGGTCGCTTCGTCGTCATCGATGTCGCCATCGCCGGCGTCTGGCTCGCGCTCGAGGAACGCGACCAGTTCACCGCCTATCTCGAAGAGAACAACGGCAACATCAACGGGCTGACCAGCCATCTGAGCGAACTCGCCGCGCGGCTGCGGGGCGGCGGACCCGGCACGCCGGTGCGGTGACCGGTTTTTGGCATAACAGCGAATTTAACAGCGATGATCAGCGATAACTAATAAAACCCGGACACCATTTTCCGGCGCCGGGCGCGTGTATCCAGCCTCACAAAATCCGTAACACAATTGATCGAAAGGTGCTGGCGGGTTTTGCCTCTGAAGTGGCGGAATTTGCGTTCAGTGGCGGATTTTGGCGGTTCACTCTTTGCCCCCTTTGATTACCGTGAATCGGCCTTTGAACTGACCTTCGTGCCGAACCGATTGCAGCGTGTCCTTGCGGTCTAGGTTCTTCGGGAACTCCGGGCCAGAACCTTGCGGGACAACGCCTGCCAAAGCTGCGTCGATCAATTCGCCGATGCTCCAAATGTGGTCCGTAACGCCGATTTGCATCGCAGGCGTAATCTTGAGCGTTTCATGCACGCGGCAGAAATTGTAGTGAGCGGCGTACAGCGCGAACGCTGCAACGTGATGCTCAAATTTCTTGCTAAAGGCGTTCGTGAGGCGCGTGAACCGACGCTGCTGCATCCGCACCGTCAAGTTCTGGCGCTCGATGTAGGAGGTTGAAATCTGGCGGGGTTCGCCGATTACCCGATGATACTCTACAGACTCTACATTGCCCGGCGAATAGCGGTGCGCCGCGTCAGTGTCCGCGCCCATGGCCGCAAATACCTTTACGACAACACCATGGCTGCACTCGCTCTTGAATGCTTCCGCGATGGCGTTGGGATAGGCATTGAGGCCGTCGGTTGAAATCTCGGGAGCGCCAAGCACGCGGGCGCGAACGTCTTTGGCGAAGGCCGTGGCGGCCTCTGAAGTGCGTTTGCCCGTGTAGTAGGAGATAATGGCCTTGGACGCGCCGCCAAGCGCGACGAACGTGTATTGATCCCCAACTGTATCGGGATCGGTAGCCTTCACGGCCTTCCGCTTTTTCCCGACGAATTGCCAGATTTCATCAAACTCCAAGCGGGAGACGTTGATATTCCGCATAAGCGCGCCGTGAAGCTTTGCGCAACCATTGCCGACGCGTGCGCCAAGGCTCATCACCGTATCACGGTCAATGTCCGTGAGCCTAGCCGTTGCCCGGATCGACACGCCCTCGCAAAGCGCGGCAATCGCCGCAATCTGCTTATCCCTTGGAAGCACGTTCGCCATTGCCCTATCCCCTGCTTTGGCTCCCCGGCTGGGTGTCGATCCCAAGTCTTCCGGCTGTAAGTCGTCTGTCCTACCGTTAGACGACCGGGGAGAATTGCCATCCCGTATCTGCTTACTACATAGCATATATGCCCTCTTTTGGGGGTTGGCAAGATGGAAAATAGCGTATATGCTATTTTTTGTGCAAATACGGGAGTGACCAATGGCCGGAAAGCCAAAACAGCCGGACTGGGAAGAGCGCGCTAAACGCTTTCTCAAAGCAGAACTGAAGCGGGCGGACGTGACATACGAGGAATTGGCGGCAAAGCTGGGGAAACATGGGCTAGAGGAAACCAAGGCGTCTGTGGCCAGCAAAATGAGCCGGGGGACGTTCGCGGCAACTTTCTTTCTCGCCTCTCTGGCCGCGCTAGGGGTTGAGAACATAAGATTGGAGGACATTTGAGAAGAGGGGGCGGCAATGCCGCAAGGGGCACCGGTTCGATTTGCGCTTTTTTGTCTCATCGGGGCGTTTTTGTTCATCAGCGTCGAAAATCTATTTGTTGACTCTTTTCAGAATTGCGTAGCTTATAATCACGCCGATGACGGCAACCAGTATCGCTATTATGGCGCCAGTTTCTTCGTTGTCGGTCACTGGGCCGGACAGATCATCGGGCGGGAAGCGATTTGTACTTTCCGCTTCGTCGATAGGCACAATGGACTCTTCGCTGTAGTTGCTGGCTTTGCTGTCGCTGGGTTCACCTATACGCTTTGGTATGTCAGCCGCGATGCCGTTGGACTTGCACAGATCGAGTTTGAGACTACGCAACGAGCCTTTGTATTCGTGGACAGTTTCAATAAAGAGTTGACGACGGAAGCAGACCGCATGCGCCTCAAGGCTGCTGGAGCCCCTATCTTCATTCCACCAGAATATGAAATGGAAATAAGGCGGTTTGCTGTGCAGCCGGTCTGGGGGAATAGCGGAAGCACCCCCACAAGGGCTATGCGATTCCAGATGGATTGGCAATCTGGTGGCGATACAAGGATAGGGACGTACAGAAATGTCGAGCAACAGTTGTTCATCGCGCCAAAGGCAAAGGAAACGACGGAATTCATAGACATGCCAGGGGGGCTTGAGCCAATCATTAGATACAATACCAAAGACCCACTTGGACTTGAACCATTGCTCCTCATATGGGGGCGCGCTGATTATATGGATATTTTTGGTGATCCTCATTGGATCGAGTGGTGCTATCGAATCAGGCCAAGCCGTCCTCAAGGCGAAAAATTGCAAATCTCGTTCATCCAATACGGGGAATATAATGATTCGGATGATGGCCAAAAACACCAACGTAACTAAGGCGCTCACGGCGCATCACTCCTAAAAGAGGGAACACTAGGAGATGCTAAAGGGCTGGCGCGGGATGGTAGCGGTGTCATTTGCCACCGCCCTTGTTATTTTTGCGATTAACCCACCACCAGACCAGATAGCCGGTGTACAGTCCGAGAACCAAGCTGGTAGCGCGCTCGCGTTCTTTTTCTCCCCAGACATGTTGTTGGTTTATTTCACCGCCGCGTTGTTCGGCGTCGGAGTGCTTACTTATATCACTTTCAACCGACAAGCCAATCTTATGGCTGGAACTCTCAAACAAATGAGTGACGACGCCAAGCTTTCGCGTGAGGAATTCGTAATGGCACATAGGCCGCGCATAAGGCTGCGACGAATAAGACTGATTCCATTGGAAGCTGGGCAACGTGCTGCTGCAATAATCGAAGTGGCAAATATCGGAGATAGTGCGGCCAAAATCACAGCGATTGGAGCAGACCTTTTTGTCCGCCAAATAGTACGACCGCGCAATCCCTCGTTCGTAGCCGTACCACGTCCACATGCGCCAATTCTCGTTAAGGTAGGGCAACAGACCGATATCGACGTTGAAGGGCACGCTGCCCTTACTCCGGATCAAATCCATCAAGTTGGCAATGGAAGGTTGGAGCTCTGTCTTTTGGGGGTCATTCACTATAGTGACGAAATGGACAATCTGCGGATCACCAGTTTTTTCCGCACTTATCGCCCCGACTTGTTCATCTTTGGCAAGGTAAACCCTCAAGATGAACTGGCGGATTGGGAATACGAGAATTAGTGCGGCGAACGCCGCCCGCGCGATCATGGCGCGTCACTCCTGAACGGCGCGCTGCACATAGGGGCGCGCGAGGCCAAGTTTGAGAGTTTTGGGAGTGGCGGAAATACGAATGGTGGCGGAAGTTGGGGGCAAATTCCGCCAGCACCGATCAAAAAAAGCCAGCGGTCCTTGGCCAAGCTGGGCTTGCGGGGCCTCGGGCTATGATCGGCGGAGCGGCCCCGAAAGGGATGTGTATCGGCCATTCGATCGAAGCCAAGGCCGAGGGAACGCTCCGGGGCGTCGAGGCGCAATCGGCCAAATATGCCGCAGGTCTGCCTGACGACCTGCCTGCCCACCCCCGTCCGTTGCCGTTCCTGTTCGAGTCCAACGGCGCAGTGATCCATTTCACCGACGGCCTCGATCCCATATCGCTTCACTTCACGCTTGTTTGCTTCCCCCATTTGTCATCCCCCGCTTCCGCGGGGACGACACGATTGGTTATGGTGGCGAGGTTACGTGCAAATTGCAGCATTGCCCTCGTCGCTCCAATTTTCCCAACCACCGGGCGCAGGTTGCGAGCAGTAATGACAGGCAGCGGAGAAAGAATCGCATGACCACGCTGGAAGAGACCGCCGCGCCGGAGCGCCCGGAGCCGCGCGCCCGCACATTCTTCGGCGAGCCGGTCGGGCTCCTCTATCTCTCCTTCACCGAGGCTTGGGAGCGCTTCTCCTATTACGGCATGACGGCGCTGCTCGTGCTCTATATGAGCCAGTGGCTGTTCCTGCCCGGCCATGTCGGCCGCGTCGCCGGCTTCGCGCTCTTCCGTGGCGTGCTCGAAGCATTGTTCGGCAAGATGAGCACGCTCGCGCTCGCCTCGCTGGTCTATGGCCTCTACACCGGCTTCGTCTATTTCACGCCGGTCTTCGGCGGCTGGATCGCCGACCGTTTCATCGGCCGCCGCCGCGCGGTGATGCTTGGCGCCGTGCTGATGAGCGCGGGCCAGATCGCAATGGCCTTCGATGCGTCCTTCCTCGCCGCGCTTGCCTGCCTCATCGTCGGATGCGGCCTGCTCAAGGGCAACATTTCGGTCCAGGTGGGCGCGCTCTACGCCGCCGACGATTCCGCCGGCCGCACCCGCGGTTTCTCGATCTACTCCATGGGCATCAATTTCGGCGCGACGGTCGGCCCGCTCCTGTGCGGATTGCTCGCGGAACTCTATGGCTGGCATGCGGGCTTCGCGCTTTCGGGCGCGCTGATGCTGGTCGGGCTTGCGACCTATATCGCCGGCTATCGCACGCTCACCGAGACGACGCCGGCCGCGAACCGCGCGCAACCCGCGGCCAGGCTCGATGCGCATGCGTGGCAGGCAGTGTTCGCGCTTATCGCGGTGATGGTGCTCACCATCTTTCAATCCATCGCCTACTACCAGAATTCCAACATCGGCCTCGTCTGGATCAACCAGCATGTCGATCTCGCGCTGTTCGGCTGGCGCGTGCCGGTGGCGTGGTTCAATTCCATCGACCCGCTCACCAGCATCCTCGTGGTGCCGGCGCTGATCGCGCTGTGGAAATGGCAGGCGCGGCATGGCGGCGAGCCGGGCGAGATCGCGAAGATAGCGGCGGGTGCGGCGATTGCCAGCGCGGCGAATCTCATGCTCGTGCTCGGCTCCGCGTTCTTCGCCCGCGTGCCGGTGATCTTTCCCGTCTGTTACGACGTGCTGCTCGGAATTGCCTTCCTCTATTACTGGCCGACTTTGCTCGCGCTCGTCTCGCGCACCGCCCCGCCCGCCATCAAATCGACCATGATGGGCGTCGCGTTTCTCACTTTGTTTCTCGGCAACATCACCATCGGCCGCCTCGGCGGGCTCTACGAACAGATGACTCCGCAGGCCTTCTGGGCAATGCACGCCGCAATCTCGGCTACCGGCGCGCTCTTCGCGCTGCTGCTCGCCCGGCCGCTGGGGCGCGTTCTCGACAGGCACGGGTGAACCGCAGAGCAAAGACGGAGAAAATAACAATGGAGCGACGAGAACTCTCTTGCGCGCCTTCGCACCATTCTTACCTCTCCGACTCACCAATTTCTCTGCATGGATATGGGCCCAGGCGGCTGTGGAGAGGCGTCTCTGTCGTCGTCGCTGCCAACGATGGCCGACAAACAGTTGGATGGCGCGGAAAGACAGGCTAAGAAGAGGGATGCAAGCGACCTTGGGTAAGGAAGCAACGCGCGTCATAGCCTATGATGGGACTAGATATGTACGGACTTCCCAAGAATTTTGACTCTGGCTGCTTTGCAGATCGAACTCTTGAGATGGTATGCATTAATGCAATTCAGATTTACTTACACTTTGATTGCGACACAGTAATTACAATCGAAGGCCAATATTCCATACGAAAACGCAATGCCATGTTTGATAAAATTACCAATGTTCCAAATGTGTCACTCGAGTTGTTCTCTATTATTGAACACAAGATAATAGTAGCTACGATAGAGGATGGTAAAACTATTAAATTGACATTCGAGAATGGTTACCAGCTTAGCGTGTTTGATAATTCGACACAATATGAACAGTATCAGATAAGAATTGGCAAACAGACAATAATTGTCTGAAGGCGGTACAGGTGGACAGAAGTTCAGGGTCGGAGTGGTAATTCCCGAGATCGGAGAGCGGTCAAGGAGATAATGAGCCACTACTCTCCCAGTTCCGGCGTTGGCGATTGCTCAAGTTGGGGAATACCAGTCTGGCTGCCGCAATCCCTGTTACGCTTCCTCTGAGCTGTTAGCTGATCGCGTGCTCGAGTTTAGATTTCCATTCGCCTTGTTGTAGTAAAATACGAAAACTCATCGCGTCGGGTCTGCCGGCGAAGAGTTCGACATGGCCGGCTATCTTTCCACTCTGATAGGCTTGCTCCAACAGAGCGAACAGCTTTTCCTTGAAAATCGTGTCGTGACTGCCGGCCAGGTGCTCGCCCTTGGTTTCCAGCACAAGCATCCGCGCCGTGTCGCCGTCCGACTCAAGTTTGATCAGGAAATCCGGGTAGACCCGGTTGCGCCGCCAGCCCTGAAGCGCCCAATCTTTCCGTGCGACGAGCCGCCACCACCAGGTCACGGCATCCTTGCCGTCCAGATAAAGCGCGACGTCTTCTTCAAAGCCGTTCACGTCCTTGCTGAACACCTTGTCGTATAGCGAGCGCTCGAGTGGGTCTCCGAATCGGAAGAGTGGTCCGTCATCACGACCAACCCGCACCTTCATGATCTCGTTGAATTCGAAGTTCAGGTTGTCCAGCGGTGCGGCAAGAAGCTTGAAGATGATTTCGCCCGTCTCGACCTTCTCCCGAAACACACTCTCTGCCGCATGGTCGAACTGTTCTCTCACGTCCGATTGTATGGCTTCCATCAACTGGAATTTGGCGGCGATCACATTTTCTTCTGTAACACCCTCGCGCTTCATGAGCTGCGCAATGGCATCGTCGAGAATGCGCATGCCCTGCCAGGGATTGGGCACGATATCGAGCATGCGCCGCACCAGCGCGGCGCGATCGAGCTTCAACTCCGGAACGAATTCCGATTTTCGGGCGCTCGTGCCGAGCCCGAACCGGTCGCCTGCTTCGATATCGACGGCAAACGTGGTGCGCTCGGCCTTGTCGTAATCCACCAGATTGAAGGTTTCGGCATGGCGCCAGGAAAACGCGTCCCACTCGATTGCGGGCAAAATATCCGCTTCAAAATCGAGTTCTCGATAATCCTTCCTGCCGCAGCGGTGCAGGACGCGGGGAAGCATAATCCGCGAGCCGCGAAATGCCTTCCGGATTCGAATTTCCTTCTCGACGCTTACGCCGTCCTTGGCCTTGCCCGTGTCGATCTGGTCGCCGAGATCGCCCATGCCCTCGGCTTCGAGGCCGGTTTTGATGCGCTCGACCGCCTGCCCGACCTCCATGTCTGCGCAGAAAACATGCGCCTCATCAAGTGGCCCCCGGCCGGTGCGCTCCGCGCCCGGCTGGCGCAGCACGCGGCCGATCATCTGGGTCAGCGCCGTGGTCGCCGTGCCGCTGCTCAGGATCGCAAGCACGTAAGCGAAGGGACAGTCCCAGCCTTCGCGCAACGCGTCCTTTGTAACTATCGCGCGAACGGGGCAGTAGGGCGAAAGCAGATCGTCGTCTTTCAGCTCCTTGACCTCCGCGGTCTGGATGCGGACTGCCTCTCGCAGCAAGCCAAGCTTGTTTGTCAGGTGCTCGACGACCTCTTCCGCATGTACATAACCGCCGCCGCGCTGATCCTTGCCGGTGCGGTCGACGCGGACCAGAAGTATCGGGCGAATGTAACGGTTCGTCTCGTTCTGGAAATCGCGCGCCTCCTTTTCGAGCTCATCGAGGCGGTCAACGGCGCGTCCTAACGTAACTTTCCACGACAGGTTCTTTGCCACCTCCAGGCGGATCGGGAGCTTGATCATCTCCTCGTCCTTGAGCGCGCGGCCCGAGACGTTCACCAGAATGTTGGAGAATTCGCGTTTCGGGGTGGCAGTCAGTTCCAGAATGAAGCGCGGATTGAGCGTCGAGAGTGTTCCGCGCGCGAGTTCTCCATAGGTGTGATGCCCCTCGTCAAGAATTACGACCGGACGCGCGATGCGCAGCACATTTCCCAGGCTGTGTTTGATCCGGCTCGCTTCGGGTGCAATCTGTGCCGCGTCCGCCAGATCGAACAGTTCGAGGTTCGGAGTCTCGTTGAGCAGCGATTCGCATGCGATCAGGTCGTCCCTGGGAAACACGCTTTCGTAATGCCCGGAGTCCCGAAATACCTTGAGCGACTCGCGTGTCTCGCGATTGGCGGATGGCAGCATCAGGAGCAATACGCAAAGCCTTTCCTCCAGATCCAGCTTCGTAAATCCGTCCAGCTTCTCCAGGATTTTGACGCGCCCGCCGCTCGCGCGGTCCAGCACCTGCCTGACCGGGCTTTCGCGATCCGTCAGCTGCTTCTTTGTCTGCCGGTATATCGCGTCGCTGGGAACGATCCAGAGAACGAGACCCGTGGCCTTCCTGAAATAGTCGCTCGATATGCGTTCGAGGCCGTGAGCGGCGAGCAATGTCTTTCCGCCTCCGGTAGGAAGCTTCAAACAGATATGTGGGATCGGCCGGCCCACGCCGTCTTTCAGTGGGCGCCACGGATCGGGCGATGCTGCAACACTATCCCTGCGCGCTGCATCCCATGCGGCGATCACAGGGTCGTTGAGAGCAGGAATGCTTGCGCGAATCTCCTCCGACAGGGCCGCGATGACCGCTTTGGCCTGCGCCGCCTGCGCCTCGGCGTCCGAAAGCAGCTTCAGGTATTTCGACAGCGTTTCCAGCGCGTCGATCTGATAGTTCTTAAGCCGCATCCGGTGCATCCCCCAGAATCCGGTAAACCGAATAAGGCAGCTGGCAGAAGGTAATGCCGAGCTTTGTCAGTTCGGCCTGGCCCATGAACTTCTGCGCCGCATAAACGAGAACGGGCTTCTCGCCGGCCGATTTGGAAATCTGCGCCGCGAGTATCATCGTCAGCGCGGCGTCGTTGCTGCGCATGAAGGCGATATCCGGCTTGTAGATAAGGTGGATCCGGTATCCGCCCGCCTCGCCAATGAACCAGTCCCGTTTGGGTTCGATTGGAACCTTGCCGACGGACGCGCCTGTCGCCGTGTAGATAACGTAGCGTGCGACCTGTTCGTAGCTCGGCGCGCCTTTTCCCGCGAAGAATTTCTCAAGATCGATAGGATCGCCCAACTCACAGTAGCTAAACGATCCGCCAAGTCCTTTCTTTAGAACAGCATCTTTAGCCTTCGGCATGCCTTCGATGACACGGCGGACCCGTTCGGCGGTTATCGTGTCAGCGTACGCCTCGGTCTCCACAAGTATGAACTTACGTGACCCTCCGTCCTTTTTATTTGCCGAAAGAACTGCGTGTGCCGTTGTGCCGGAACCGGCAAACGAATCTAATACGAGTGCCATCTTGCTTTCACGCGGGTGAACGCGAGTCTCGAGCAGCAGTTCTATCAGCGATGACGGTTTGGGATAGACAAACGGCTTGCCTTTGAATTCGAGCGTCAGCATGGAGCGCCCCTACGACTCAATTTCACACCATAGCGGAGGCCGGGCGAGGCGGGCGCTCCCGAGCCAAATGCCTGCCATTCCTCCACAGGCCAGTCGGCTAGGCGATTATCCCGGATTTGACAGAGGACGGCGGAAAGCCTATATTCCTGCCATAAAGAACGGGATCGGGCAGATGGCCAAGAAAAACCACCTTAAGCGCATTCACCAGATGACCTTTGTGGACTGGGAAAAGACGTTTCCGGACGAACGGTCCTGCCAAGCCTATCTGTGCCTACACCGCTGGCGCGAAGGCGTACGCTGCCCGCGCTGCGGCAATACAAAGGTCTACACTCTCGCCATGGAATTCCGCTGGCAGTGTCACCAATGCGCAAAGCAGGGCTATCGGTTTTCGGTCATTGCTGGGACGGTCTTTGAGAACACGAACAAGCCGCTTCGCGACTGGTTCCGCGTCATTCACCTGATGCTGACCAGCAAGAAGGGAATTTCCGCGCTGCAAATCCACCGGATGATGGGCTTCGGCAGCTACAAGACAGCTTGGTATATGTGCCACCGCATTCGCGCGGCTCTTGCCGACGAAGAATTCCGCAAACTCATCGGCTATGTGGAATGCGATGAAACAATGATCGGTGGCGAAGACAAGAACCGCCATTGGGATATGAAAGCACACGCCGCAGGGGGGCAAGAATGACCCGCTCAAATTCGTCGTGATCGGCGCGGTCGAGCGCGGCGGCAACGTGGTCGCCCTCGTCCTGTCCAAGGTCAACACCGCGACCATGCAATCCTTCGTGCGCGAAGCGGTTTCCGACAAGTGCTCGCTTCTTCGCACCGACACGGCCGTTGCCTATCGCCATATGAGTGATGAATTCCCGCACGGCATGGTCAACCACAAGCGTCGCGAATATGTGTCGGGCGTTCTGCACACAAACACGATTGAAGGCTTTTGGTCGCTGATCAAGCGCGGCGTCATGGGCAGCTATCACAAGGTAAGCAAGAAATACCTGTCCCTGTATGTCGCCGAATTCCAGTTCCGCTACAATAACCGCAATAATCCCGATATATTTGGGGAGGCAATGCGCGCCGTACGAAAATCGTGGCATCATCGCAGCGGCAAAGGACCGATGTATAACGGCAGCAAATTGACGTCATTTCGCTGCTTTTTAATGTAAGGAGCATTGATGCCGATCTTGGTCAAAACGGTATGCAATGTTTTCTCAAGGTTAGTTGGATTATTTGGATCGCTAGCGCCTACCATTATGCCGGTTTCATCTGGATTATCGGGAAGCCACTGCCCTTCTGACGGTTTTGTTCCTGCCCTGCCGAAGGCATCCATGAAATCGTCAGATAATACAATTGTTTCAAAATTATCCTGCGTTGATTCTATCCGAAAAGACCCTGGTGGGAGGCCCCTAAGGCCTCCGGAGTTATTGATAATCGTTTGTTTATCGTCGACAGATAGGCGGCGCTGAGTTGGAGTCGATGGAGGAGTAGGAGCCGCAATCGCATTGGGTCCTTGAATGGGGGGCATTGTCGTGGCTGGGTTAGTCGGCTGCGGATTGCTAGGGAGGGTTTGTATACTTCTTTTTTCACGTAACTTACGCTGTAGCATGGTAACTTGCGCCTGAAGATCGACAATTGTCTTGACTTGCGCTGGGTCGGCAGTTGGAACAAGAATTCTCTGCGGCACGTAAATCTTCTGAGGAACGTACTTTGTGACCAGCTTAGTTATAGTGCGTGGTTCTTTATGCATAGGTATGAACTGTTGAATTCCCCACGCCGTAGCGCTGACCATTAGGAGGAGAATGGGAGCGTAGTTCCAACGCGCGTTCTTGAGAAACTTCGGGACCCACTCCGGCACAGTTGGGATGTCTTTTGCCGCTTGAATCATGGCCATAATCAACGCGGCAACGATGATCGGCGGGTAGGTAACCCAGTCAGCGACGCCCCAGTTAAGCATGGTAAACTACCCTCCAAAGGCGCAATTCTATTGCTCGCATCGGCAAAGGGTAAACGCCGCCCGCTATCTGTCAAGTACGGGATAATCGCCGTCGGCTACCATGTTCCTGTTTTGTTCGCAATACGTACCTTGTGGCTCAGTTCGCGACGCCCGGCACTGCGGCCGTGCCGGTCGGCGAAGATCGCAGCGAAG
>Ga0335074_10001454_pt1 | contig 32133 bp, 29 predicted proteins | sample Lox_Sample_23_FD_206715 | JGI IMG/M metagenome (GOLD analysis project Ga0335074, IMG submission 206715) | Soil microbial communities from Loxahatchee National Wildlife Refuge, Florida, United States - Lox_Sample_2.3 | ecosystem: Environmental > Terrestrial > Soil > Wetlands | place: USA... | reverse complement strand
CCTCGATCTCCGGCCCGTCGATCAGCCCGCAGCCGAAGTAGCCCAGGCTGCCGTCGATGGTGATCCGGCAGCGGGCCAGGATGCCCACCGCGATGGAGTGCTTGGCGCCCGGGTTGCGCACGGTCACATCGACGATGCCCTCGTCGTAGATGAGCCGGCGCAGCTCGAGGTTGATCTGGCGGGTGGACAGCTCGGCCGCGTCGAAGACCGCCCGCGGCCCGTTCTCGCCGGGTTCGACCGTAGCCACGCACGGCGCCTGCGCGACGGGTTCGGCCAGGCCGCGGGCGTCATAGGTGATCTTCACCGGTGCCACACCAGCACTTCGCGCTCGTAGGGGTCGTAGGTGTCGATCTCGTGGCCGACCACGGCGCGGATGGCGACCTCCTCGGACGCGAGCGCGACCAGTGCCGGGGATTCGTACAGGACCAGCGGTTTGGCCGCCATCTCGTCCTTGGCCACGCCGAGGGAGTCGCCCGTCACGACCAGGTAGGTGAAGACGCCGTCGAGCTCGTCCAGGCTCTGCTTCATCGCGGTCTCAAGGGAAAGACCGCCGTCCATCTTCTGCGCCAGGTAGACCGCGATGATCTCGGAGTCGCATTCGGACTGGAACCGGTGACCGCTGCGCTCCAGCCTGCGGCGCCACATGTGATAGTTGGTGAGCTGCCCGTTGTGCACCACGGCGATGTCGGAGAACGGGTACGCCCAGTAGGGGTGCGCGCCGGAGATGTCCACGTCGGACTCGGTCGCCATGCGGACGTGACCGATCGCGTGGGTCCCGGTGAAGCCGGTCAGCCGGTACCGTTCCGCCACGCTTTGCGCGTCGTTGAGGTCCTTGACGATCTCCAGGGAGTGCCCCAGGGACAGCACCTCGCACCCCGGGACGTCCTCCATGTAGTCGGCCAGCGGCTTGAGCTCGCCGCTGTACCTGAACGTGACCCGGTAGGCGTACTCCTGGTCGCCGTGCATCGTGTCGACCATGGCGCCGATCTTGGCCAGGCGGTGCTCGACCTCGTTGCGATGCCGCTCCAGTCGTTCGCTCCAGCCGAACCCGCGGGCCTCGTTCGGGTCGGCCAGCTTGATCCGCATGACGAGCAGGTCGCTCGGCGGGCCGTAGAGGGCGAAACCGCTCGAGTCCGGGCCGCGGTGCTTCATCGACTGAAGCATCCGGGTCATCTCGGCGCCGATGGCGCCCGGCCCGTCCCGGTGAATGATGCCCGCGATACCGCACATGCTGTTAACCCCTCTCGGCCGTCCCGGCGCTACGGCAGGATGTCCAGGTACTCCGCGACATCCCAGTCGGAGACCGTCGCGCAGAAGCGCTCCCACTCGTCCTGCTTGTAATGGTGGAACACCCGGTACATGTCGCCCGGCAGGGCGTCCCGTATCACGGTGTCCTTCTCGAGCGCCGTCAGCGCCTCACCCAGCGTCATCGGCACCCGCTTGACCTGCTTGCCGCCCGCGATGGCCTCGTAGATGTTGCGGTCCTCGGGCGGTCCGGGGTCGAGGCTGCGCTTGATGCCGTCGTCCATCGCCTTGATGATCGCGGCGAAGGACAGGTACGGATTGACGGCGGAGTCCACCGAGCGGTACTCGAACCGTCCCGGGGCGCTGACCCGCAGCGCGGTGGTCCGGTTCTGGTAGCCCCAGTCGGCGAACAGCGGAGCCCAGAAGCCGGTGTCCCAAAAGCGCCGGTAGGAGTTCACGGTGGGCGCGGTAATGCAGGTCAGCGCGTCAAGGTGCGCCAGGATCCCGCCGATGGCCATCAGCCCGAGCTTGCTGGGGATCCGGGGATTGTCGCCGTCGGGCAGGAACATGTTCTCGTCGCCCTGCCAGAGCGAGATGTTGTGATGGCAGCCGTTCGCCGAGACTCCCATGAACGGCTTGGGCATGAAGCACGGGAAGGCGCCGAGTTCCCGGCCCACCTGCCTGCAGATCTGGCGGTAGGTCGTGAGCCGGTCGGCGGTGAGCTCGGCCCGGTCGAACATCCAGTTGAGCTCGAGCTGGCCCGGAGCGTCCTCGTGGTCGCCCTGGATCATGTCCAGGCCCATCGCCTTCCCGTACTCCATGACCTTGTGGATGAGCGGCTGGAGCTCGGCGAACTGGTCGATGTGGTAGCAGTACGGCTTGGTCTTGCCGTCCACGGAGGGCGTGCCGTCCGGCTTGACCTTCAGCCACATCATCTCCGGCTCGGTGCCGATCCGCAGGTGCAGCCCGGTCTCCTGCTCGAACTCGGTGTGGATGCGCCGGAGATTGCCGCGGCAGTCCGAGGTCAGGTAGCCGCCCGGGTCCGTCTCCTCCTCCCGGTTGCGGAACAGGGTGCAGAACACCCGCGCGGTCTTGGGATCCCACGGCAGCTGGCAGAAGGTCTCCACGTCCGGCAGCCCCACGAGCTCGGAGGCCTCAGGACCGTAGCCGATGTAGTTGCCGTGCCGGTCGATGAACAGATTGGCCGTCGAGCCGTAGACCAGCTGGAATCCGCGCTCGGCCATCCGCTCCCAGTGGTCGGCCGGTGCCCCCTTGCCCATGATCCGGCCGGTGACCGAGGCGAACTGGTAGTAGATGTAGGTGATCCCCTTGGCGTCGATCTCCGCGCGGACGCGCTCGATCGCTTCCGCGCGGCCATCGGTGGCGACAAACCGCTCGAGGTCGGTGGACACAGCGCCTCCCAACGGTCGGTCCCCCGGCGGGTGGCGGCCGCGCTCCCTCGGGGCGCGACCAGCGGCCGGAGGTGCTGGCAATTCACCGAAAGTAAACCTCGTATCATGACACGACACAAGCCTCCGCGTCGGTCCCCTTTCGCCGGGCGGGTGTCGAGCGTAGTCTCGGCAGGGTGTAGGAGCCGAGCCAAGAGGTTCAGGTTGAGCCAGCAAGAGATCCCGCGGTGACGCTGACTCCGGAGCGCCCGCGCCTGGTCTTGCCGGGGCTGCTGCCCGCAGACCCGGCTCTGGAGCGTTACCGCGTACATCCTGGCGCCGTTACCGCGGTGGAGCTGGAGCCCGGCGACGTGCTCGCGGTGGTCGACGTCGAAGGCCGGCAGCGGGGGGAACTCACCGTGCTCGCCGGCGGCGGGGAGGACTACGGGGCGCTCGGGGTTACGGCCGACACCGTGGCCACCGTGCTCCGCTCTGCCGGGGTGGGACCGCTGGTCGGCCGGGGTCTCAATCCCCGCCAGGCGCAGGCCGTGGCGCTGTTCGGCGAGTGGTCGCCGCCGGGCGCGCGGGCGGAGTTCGCGGCCCAGCGAGCGTTGACCGCCGTGGTGGCGGCGCCCGGCGGGCCGATGCCCGTAGGCGCGGACAACCCGCCCTCGGACCTGGCGCTTGAGGTCCGGCGGGTCAGCCCGCGGCGGCCCGAGCGGCGGCCGCTGCCGCCGCCGCTGGCCGATCCGCTGCTCGACCTGCGCGTGGACACCGCCACGGCGCGGTCCTACGAGGTCGAGGCCGGTCAGTACATCCAGGTGATCGACGTCGAGGGCCGCCAGTGCTCGGACTTCCTCGCGTTCGGCGCCCGGCAGCTGGCCGAGGGAACCGAACGAGGCCTCGACGCCACCACCACCCGCAACCTGATGGGGAACGCCTACCCGCAGCCCGGGCTCTTCGGCAAGTTCTACGACCAGGACATGCGCCCGCTGGTGGAGGTGGTGCGAGACACCGTCGGACGGCATGACACGTTCGCCCTGGCCTGCAACGCCAAGTACTACGAAGACATGGGCTACCCGGGCCACCTCAACTGCACCGACAACTTCAACGGGCAGCTCGCGTCGTACGGAATCGCGGCGCGGCGCGGCTGGCCGGCCCTCAACCTCTTCTACAACACCTCCTTCAACGAGGCGAACCAGCTGCTCTTCGACGAGCCCTGGTCCCGGCCCGGTGACTACGTCCTGCTGCGGGCCATGACCGACCTGGTCTGCGCCTCCTCGGCCTGCCCCGATGACATCGACCCGGCCAACGCCTGGAATCCGACCGACATCCACGTCCGCGTGTACCCGGCCGAGCGAAGGTTCTCGATGGCGATCGCGCACCGCGTCACCCCCGACAGCGAGCCCAAGCTCACGCGGGATACCGCGTTCCAGCCGCGCTGGTCCGCGCTGACCAGGCAGGTGACCGAGTACCGGGGCTACTGGCTGCCCACCGGCTTCGACGGCCACGGCGCGATCGAGGAGTACTGGGCGTGCCGTGAAGGCGCGGTCGTGATGGACCTCTCCCCTTTGCGGAAGTTCGAGGTGGTGGGCCCCGATGCCGAGGCGCTGCTCCAGGCGGCGGTCACCCGCAACATCAGGAAGCTCGCTACCGGACAGGTCGTGTACACCGCGCTCTGCAACGAGACCGGCGGGATGCTCGACGACGCGACGGTGTTCCGGCTCGGCCCCGACAAGTTCCGCTTCGTCGGCGGCGACGAGTATGACGGGACCTGGTTGCGCCAGCTCGCCGTTCAGCTGAATTTGGATCAGGTGTGGGTCAAGCACTCCACCGACCATCTGCACAACATCGCCGTGCAGGGCCCGAAGTCGCGCGACCTGCTGCGGGACCTGGTGTGGACGCCGCAGACCCAGCCGGCCTTCGACAACCTGGAGTGGTTCCGGTTCGCGATCGGGCGCACCGAGGGTCCCGAGGGCCTGCCGCTGATCATCTCCAGGACCGGCTACACCGGCGAGCTCGGATACGAGCTCTGGTGCCACCCCGGCGACGCACCGAGACTTTGGGACCTGGTCTGGGAGGCCGGAGCGCCGCACGGGCTGACCCCCCTGGGCCTGGAGGCCCTGGACATCCTCCGCATCGAGGCCGGCCTGATCTTCGCCGGATACGAGTTCTGTGACCAGGTGGACCCGTTCGAGGCCGGCATCGGGTTCACCGTCCCGCTGAAGACCAAGGAGGACGACTTCGTCGGCCGGGCCGCGCTGGAACGGCGTAAGGCCGCCCCGCAGCGCACCCTGGTGGGCCTCGAGCTGGAGGGAAACGAGCCGGCCGCGCACGGGGACTGCGTCCACTGCGGGCGCTCGCAGGTCGGCGTGATCACCAGCGGCACGAGATCACCGATCCTGCGCAAGAACATCGCGCTGTGCCGGATGGCCGTAGAGTACTCCGAGATCGGCACCGCGGTCGAGGTCGGCAAGCTGGACGGGCACCGCAAGCGCATCCCGGCTACCGTCGTGCGGTTCCCGTTCTACGACCCGGACAAGACCCGCCCCCGGTCCTGAACTTTCGGGGCACGTGCTACGTCTTGTTGCCCAGGAAGGTCGCCATGGAGTCGTCGAGTTCTGTCCACCACGGGGTGTGGTGGACCGGCGCGACGGTTCCGGTGCAGGGTGAGGAGAAAGACCGGTCTCGGTACCCGGTGATGCTGGTCGTCTTGTCGTGCTCCCAGTCCTTGAAGTGCGCACGGACCAAGGCAACGTCGTAGCTGGGGTAGTCGACGTCCTTATTCAGGTCCACCACGTAGTTGGTCTGGAAGTCGATCTCGTCCAGCGGCCCCGCGCACTCGTCCAGGCGGCCGCGCCACTGGGCGATGTCGGCGGCCATCTCCTCGCGCGAGGGCAGCGAGATCCGGCCGAGCACGTAGTCCCGCGCATACCACGCCTGCGCGTCGAACATGTTGAACGTGTAGTACTGGTCCTGCATCCCGAGGTACATGAGGTCGGGGTTGCCGGTCCAGAAGATGCCCTTGTAGAGGTGGTCGGGGTAGAGCACGTTCGCGGTACGCAACCGCAGTTCGTCGGAAATGAACGTGAACGAGTGCTGATACCCGGTGCACAGCACGATGGCATCCACATCGCGCGTCGTGCCATCAGCGAAGTGCGCAGTGCGGCCGTCCATCTTGGCCAGCAGCGGCACCTCATCGATGCCCGCAGGCCACGGGAAGCCCATCGGCTCGGTCCGGTAGGAGATGGTCACGGAGGAGGCGCCGTACTTCTTGGTCTGCAGCGCGATGTCCTCCGCGGAGTAGCTACTGCCGATGACGAGCAGCCGCTGGCCGGCGAACTCCTGGGCGTCCCGGAAGTCGTGGGAGTGCATGATGCGGCCAGGGAACTGGCCGAACCCCTCGAACGACGGCGTGTTAGGCGTGGAGAAATGCCCGGTCGCGACGATGACCTTGTCGAACTCCTCCGTCCGGGTCCGGGCGTCGCCACGGGTCTCCACCGTCACGGCGAACTTCCCGGTCTTCTCGTGGTAGGTGATCCACCGGACGGCGGTGTCGAATTGGATGTACTGGCGAAGGTTGTTTTTCTTGGCCCGCCCCGTGATGTAGTCGTAAAGCACTTCGCGCGGCGGGAACGACGGGATCGGCTGCCCGAAGTGCTCATCGAAGGTGTAGTCGGCGAACTCGAGGCACTCCTTAGGCCCGTTGGACCACAGGTAGCGGTACATGCTCCCGTGTACCGGGTCGCCGTGCTCGTCGAGCCCGGTGCGCCAGGTGTAGTTCCACAGTCCACCCCAGTCGCCCTGCTTCTCGAAACACGTGATCTGGGGTACCTCGGCGCCCTGTCGGCGAGCTTGCTCGAAGGCGTCCAGCTGTCCCAGCCCGCATGGTCCAGCGCCAATCACTGCGACCCGTGATGCCATCTCAAACCTCCGAACCTAGCCGTATCTGAGCACTATATGAGCGATGAAACCAGGTACAGCGCCGAACCGGTGCACTCCGTCACAGCATCGAAGAAATCAGGGCGGCGCGTTCCAGAAGGAGTTCGGCGGCGCTGCGCATGGCCCGCGGGTTGAACCGCACGGCCGGGCCCTGCACGCCGAGAATCGAGGCCAGCGCGCCGGCCGGGCTCAGGACCGGCGCGGCGATCGCGTTGAGGTCCTCCTCGCGCTCGCCGACCGCTTCAGCCCAGCCCCGTTCCCTCGCCCGGGCCAGCTCCACCTCAAGGACGGCCGGGTCAACGATGGTCCGTTCGGTATAAGAAATCAGGCCCCCGGCCGGCAGTGTTCCGCCATAGGCGAGGAAGACCTTGCCCACCGCGGTGGCGTGCGCGGCGCTCGTCCGGCCCACCTCGGCCACGCTGCGCACGGACAGCGGGCTCTGCACGAAGTCCAGCGTGATCGCCTCGTGCTCACCCGGGACCGACAGCGTGGCCGTCTCCCTGGTCCGGCTCGCCAGCTCGGCCAGGTGCGGCCGGGCCAGCGACCGGGGGTCGAGGCCCTCGGGCACCGCGCTCGCCAGCCGGACGATCCCGAGGCCGAGCCGGTAGCGACCGGTGGCGGCCACGTGCTCGACCAGCCCGCCGCTGACGAGCGTGGCGAGGATCCTCGAGATCGTGCTCACGTTGATGCCGGTGCGCCGGGCGATCTCGTTGGTGCCCAGTTCGGTCCTGGCGTCCGCGAGCTCGCGGAGTATGGCTACCGCCCGCTGCACCGCCGCGACCTGGCGGGAGGCTGGCTGACCGGTTCGGGCCACGGTATGATCCTCCTAAAGGGAAATGCTATTTCCTATACGGCAATTATATCGGGTGAGGGTCGCGATGGTTCCAGCACACAGCAGGTACGTGATCGTCGGCGCGGGCATCCACGGGCTCTCCACCGGGTGGCATCTCGCGCGGGAACTCCGCCGCCGCGGCCTGGGCAGCGGCGACGACATCCTCATCCTCGACAAGACCGGCGTCGGCGCCGGCGCGTCCGGGATCGCCTGCGGCGTCATCCGCAACAACTACTTCCAGCCGGCGATGCGCGAGCTGATGGCGCACTCGGTGGCGGTATGGGAGTCGGACCCGACCGCGCTCGCCTACCACCCCGTGGGTTACCTGCAGATCGCGCCGGAGGCGATGGGAGAGGACGTCGCGAAGATCTTCGCCGAGCAGCAGGCGATCGGCTATCCGTCCGCGCTCATCGAGGGCGAGCGCGAGTGCCGCGCCTACATGCTCGACATGTTCGGCGACTGGCAGGCCCCCGGGATCTCGGTGATCTTGCACGAGAAGAAGGGCGGCTACGCCAACAACGTCCGCTCGCTGAAAGGCCTGGCCGCGAAGGCGGAGTCCGAGGGCGTCCGGATCGCACCGGGGGTCCGCGTCACCGGCGTGCAGACCGGCGGGGGCGCGGTCACCGCAGTGGAGACCGACCAGGGTCAGGTGCGGTGTGATCAGCTCATCATCGCGGCCGGACCGTGGATCCGCGACCTGTGGGCGATGCTGGACCTGCCCAGCCAGATCCCGGTCATGCGGCCCGGCAGTGGAGTGCACGAGGATTTGGGGCCGAGGCCGATGTGGACCTACTGGGCCCTGCAGGAGGGGACGCTGGCGGTGGACCCCGCGGAGTTCACCGACAACCGGGGCGCCGCCCCGCCGGTTCTGCACGTCGATTCCAGCGCGCCGCTCTACGACGACGCCACCGGCGACCTCATCACGGACCGGATGTGGGGGATCTACTACAAGCCCGACTTCTACTTCGGCGGAGTTCAGGGCGGGACCTCGCCGTACATCGTCGACCGCCCGGCCGACGCGGTGGCCGTGGACCCGTACGGCCCGCAAAGCCCGCAGTACACCGTGACGGAGGACTTCGTCCGGATGTGGACCTCCGCCCTCGCGCACTGCCACAAGCGGTTCGAGGGCAAGGGGGATCTGTACCGGCACGAGCCGACCGGCGGGATCGGCGCCTTCACGCCGGACAGCTTCCCCGTCTTCGACGTGTTCCGACAGAACGCCTACGTCATCGCCGACTCCAACCACGGGTACAAGATGATCGGGGTCGGGGCGCTGGTCGCCAGGGAACTGCTGGGCGAGGAACAGCCGCTGCTGGCGCCCTTCCGGTTCAGCCGTTACCGCACGGGCGACCTGCACCCGACCAGCAACTCACCGTTCCCCTGGAGCTGACCGCCCGGCCCGGCGTCGCGCCGGTCTCCCCGGTCAGTCGGCCGCGACGGCCGCCTCCTGGCGCAGCAGCGCCATCTGCTCCGCGGACGGCATCTTCGGCACCTCGTCGCGGAAGGTGACCTTCTGCTTGTCCTGCACGATCCGCCGGTAGAAGTACAGCAGCACGGAAGCGACGAGCACGCCCACGCCGATGAACATGTCGGTCCAGGTTCCGTAGCCGGTCAGGGTCGGGTTGAAGATGCCGAAGATGACCAGCGCGGCGTTGAACACCACGAGGACCACGGCGATCCCGAGCCAGATCGGCCCCACCTTGATCGGCCTCGGCCAGTTGGGCCGGTCTCGGCGCAGCAGCAGGAAGCCGCTCAGCGCGAGCACGTGAGCCAGCACGTACCCGATGTTGCTCATGTACAGGATCGCCAGGTTGCTCGAGATGAACAGCACCAGCAGCACGTTCACGACCAGGTCGACGGTCATGGCCCGGGCCGGCACGTGCCAGCGGTTCAGGTGGTAGAGCTGCTTGACCGTCATGTGGTCACGGGCGATCCCGTAGAGCGCCCGCGACCCGTCCGCCGTCGAGGAGATCATCGACAGGAACAGGCTTCCGATGAGCAGCACGAGGATGACCTGGGCCGCGCCGCTGCCCACGATCTTCGCCAGGGCCGGGACGTAGAACTCGCCGCTGGCCGTGGCCGCGCTCGGCGCGCCGGAGACCCCGCCGATGCCCAGCGGGAACAGCAGGAACACCAGCAGCGTGAACACCGCGGCCGAGCGCAGCGCCAGCGTGGTGTCCCGCCTGGTGTCGTGGTACTCCGGGGCGAAGGTGGCACACACCTCCGCGGCGTAGGAGGACCACCCGAACAAGAACAGGTAGACCATGGCCAGCTTGAAGCCGCCCCAGCCGCTGGGGATCGCCCAGGTCATGTTGGAGCTGTGCCAGTGCCCGGTGAGGTACGGCACCAGGATGAAGATCACCAGCGGCACCATGAGGCCGGCCCCGGTGACGTAGGAGATCCATACGGCCGGGCGGATCCCGAACACGTTCAGCGCCCAGACCGCGACGATGCAGGCGATCGCGATGACCTGGGGCAGGCCCACGTGCACCGCGCCGTCAAACCACGACCAGGTGCTGTGCGGGAACCACTGCGCCTGGATGAGGTCGCCGATCAGCACGCCGAAGATCGAAAGGACCACCGACCAGCCGATCCAGTAGCCGAACGCCCCGATGGGGCCGACCAGCGAGAACCGCCCGCGCCACCCCTCGTACGCGTACAGCGAGATGCCGCCCGGCTTGTCGGGGAACATCGACGCGGTCTCGGCGTAGATCCAGGCCTGAAGCATGCCGACGCCGGCCGAGATGGCCCACAGCGCCACCGCGCCCCAGGTGCCGAGCGCGCCCATTGAGAACCCGAGGGACGCGATCAGGAAGCCAGGGTTGCACAGGGCGATGACGAACCCGTCCCACCAGCGAAGCGACTTCAGTAGGTGCCGTTCTTCAATTACAGCCTCAGCCATGTGCGGGCACCTCCGTCCACCACAGGTAAACCCTGTTTAGCACCAGCCGTCTGCCGTGTCTATATGTATCCCGCCTGCGTTACCGCGCTGCTACCCGGTGCTCGCCTCTGCCATGGTGGCCAGGAAACATCTACAATGCGAACGTGCGCGGTGCCCTGATCACGGTCCGCTGCGACTGCGGAGGGATTGGATACGTTCCCTACGACCAGCGGTGGGAGTGCCCCACGTGCCACCGCCGGTGGAACACCGCGCAGATCCCGGCGGAGGAGTACTGGGGAATCATGCGCGACATGCGGCGGATGCGCATCACCGTGCTCGCCACCGCGCTCGGTCTCGTCATACCGATCGCGGCCCTGTCGGCCGTGACCGGACCCCGGATCTTTGCGCTCCTCCCGCTCGTGATGGGCTTCTGGTTCTTGTTCTATATGCCCAGGTGGCGACGGCGGGTCCGGGAGCAGGCGAGGAACCTGCGCCGGTGGCAGCTGCATCCTGAGTGAGCCGCCGCAATCCTGGGTGAGGAGCCGTGCCAGCGCTCAAGCGAGCGGAGCCGCAGGCCGTCGGCCAGTCCGCCGGAGCCGGGGGCCGGCCGGTCATGCTCGCGACGCTCGACGTCCCCTTCGACGCCGATGCGGTGGCCTTCGCGCTTGATTCGGCGGTCGAAGGAGGCCAGCGGCTGATCGTGGCCAACTTCGTCGAGCGCGCGCCGCTGCCGCTTTCGGCCATGCTGGGCTACGAGGACCTGCCCGCTTCGCCGGAGATGGAGCAGTCCCTGGCCGAGCCCGCACGGCTCGCCGCCTCCCTCGGGGTGCAGGTGACCCGGCTGCGGGTCAGGAGCCTGCACCCCGTCCCCGCCCTGCTGGAGGTCGTGGCGGAGCAGGACGCGGGCCTGCTGGTGTTCGGACCGGACCGGAGCCGGATGTCGCGGTTGCGCTACTGGCGCGCCACCCGTGCCATCAGGTCCTCCGTAACCGCGCTGATCTGGCTGGCGGGCTAGCCGACGGCGGCGGTGAAGGCGACCGGCAGCCTGACCGGCCCGGTGTTCCCGCTATCGGGAAGCCAGACCGCCGTTCCCGCGGGGCGCGGGTCGGACAGCCGGCCGGCCAGCACGGTCAGGGCCGCGCCCATGTCGGCCCGCGCCACGTAGTGGCCCAGGCAGTAGTGGACTCCCCCGCCGAAGCCGAAGTGAGGCGGCCGCCCGGACGCGGTGATGTCGAACTCCTGCCCGGCGTCGGTCCCCGCCGACTCGCAGAACAGGTGGATCGTGGTTCCGGCCTCGATGTCGAGCCCGTCAAAGCTGAAGTCCGCCAGAGCCTCCCGGGTGACCCAGGTCGTGGTGGGGCGGACCCGCATGACCTCTTCGACCGCGGCCGCCCCTAGCTCGGGGTGCTCGCCGAGCAGGCGCCACTGGGCCGGGTGATCCATGAAGACCGCCATGGCCAGGCCGAGCTGGTTCCTGGTGGTGTCAAAGCCGCCGAAGATCAGCAGGACCAGCGAATCGCGCAGCTCGGCCGTGGTCAGGCCGCCCTCGCCGTCCTGGGACCGCAGCAGGCCGGTCACGAGGTCATCGCGCGGGCCGCGCCGCCGGGCGGCGATCAGCGCATCGGCGTAGTCGTAGAGCGCGGCGAGCGCCGCCTCGATCCGGGGCAGGTGCTCGCCGATCCGCACCCCCATGGCCAGCCCGATCGTCGCCGATTCGGCCGCGATCGTGGGCCACTCCTCCTCGGCGATGCCGAGCATGATCGCGACGACCCGGGCCGCGTAGGGCTCGGCGAACTCGGCCATGAACTCGCACCGGCCCGGACCCGCGAACGCCGCGAACTCCTCGACCAGCTCCCCGGCCAGGTCACCGAAGCGCGGCCGCAGCGCCTCGACGATCCGGCGGGAGAACGCCGGGTTCAGCAGGCGGCGCAGGCGCTGGTGGGCCTCGCCCTCCAGGTTGAGCACCCAGCCGGACCACCAGTCCGCGAAGGGTCCCGAGGTGATGCCGTGGTGCGCGGGCCACAACCTGCTCCCCTGGCGCAGGGCCGGGTGCCTGATCAGCCGGGACACCTGGTCGTACCGCAGGACCGCCAGGCCGTAGTTCGTCCGCGCGTACCAGCCGGCCTCCCGCGCCCGCCGGACCTCGGCCGAGGTGACGGAGAAGGCCGGATCGGCCACGTCGAGGAAGGGCACCTCGGAACTAGCCGTCAGAGTGGTCATTGTTCACTACCAGTAAACAGGGTCCGGTTTATCCCGCGCGACGCCTCGGGTCAGGTGGACGGCGTGATCGACTTGATCGAGAGGAACTGGATCGGGAGTTCCACCAGGGTCGCAGGCCCGTGCGGTACGCCGCCGATGAACTGCAGCGCGTCGCCCGACTCCAGCAGGTAGCGTGAGCTGCCGTAGCCGTATTCCATGCGGCCGGACAGCATGTAGATCAGCTCGGTGCCGGCGTGCTGATAGAGCGGGAAGGTGTTGCTCCGCTCGGTCAGCGTGACCCGCAGCGGCTCGAGGGTGTTACTGGGCGCGCGCATGATGCCGAGTTCCTCGTAGCGGCGGCCGGCCCCCGATCCCTTGTGCTCGATGTTGAGCCCCCGGCCCGCCTTGACGAACAGGACGTCCTGCTCCTCGTTCAGCCCGCGGAAGAACGCGGTCACCGGGACCTGGAGCGCCTCGGACAGCCGGGCGAGCGTGGCCAGGCTGGGCGACGCCTGGGCGTTCTCGATCTTGGACAGCATGCCCTTCGACAGTCCGCTCTCGGCGGCGAGCTGGCCCACCGTCCACCCGAGTTGCAGGCGGAACTCCCTGACCCGGGCGGCGATCGCGGTCCCGAGCGCCTCTTCCAGGTCACCGCCGCGGTTGCGCAGGTCAGGAACCGGCCGGACCCGCGAGTGTTCGGCCAGGTCTGTGATACGCGCCACCACACTGCTCCTTACCGCCGAGGCCGGGCACGCCCGGCACGTTGACAGGGGGGGACGCGACTACGGGCAGTTCTCACGTTAGTACCCGATCCGGCGCGGGCTATCCGCGACCGGGCGGTTGACCGCAGGCGCCGTCCCGGACAACAATGTTCATCTAGTGAAACATCGTCTCTTGTACATAAACTTAGCCTGTCGATCCGGGAGGAGCGTGGGCGACGATGTGCGGACTCATCGGCCTCCATCTCAAGAACCCCGCCCTCCAGCCGCGCCTGGGCGAGCTGCTGACCCAGATGCTCGAGGCGATGACGACCAGGGGCCCGGACTCGGCCGGCATCGCGTTCTACGCCGATCACCCTTTGGCTCTCGCAGGCCAGGAGCAGGGCCTTCGCTACTCGCTACGCTCGGACGAGGGCATCGACTGGGACCTGCTGGCCAAGCGGATCGCCGCCGAGACGGGTCGAGACGTCCGGGTCGAGCCGCTGGCGGCCGACTGCGCCGTCTTCGGCTCGGACGCCGGCGAGGCGTCCTTCCTGGCGGCCGCGCACCGGATCGCGCCCCAGGTCAGCGTGCCCGGTTACGGCCGGTCCATGGTGGTGGTCAAGGACGTCGGCGCGCCCGCCGCCATCTGCGCGAGGTACGGGATCCCCGCCTGGGACGGTTACCAGGGCATCGGCCACACCCGGATGGCCACGGAATCGGCCGTGACCACCGCGCACTCCCACCCCTTCGCCCCCGCGGCCGACCTGGCGCTGGTGCACAACGGGTCGTTCTCGAACTACGCGACCATCCGCGGGCGGCTGGCCAGGAACGGAATTCACTGCGACACCGACAACGACTCCGAGGTCGCCGCGCGCCTGATCGCCGCCCGCATGGCGGAAGGGGCGGACCTGGAGCAGGGTCTGCGCACCGTCCTGAAGGAGATGGACGGGTTCTTCACCCTCCTGGTGACGACCAGGACGCAGTTCGCGGTGGTCCGCGACTCCTTCGCGTGCAAGCCCGCGGTGATCGCCGAAACCGCTGATTACGTCGCCATGGCTTCTGAGTACCACGCCCTCGCCGGGCTGCCCGGCGTCACCGGCGCCCGGGTCTTCGAGCCGATGCCCGAGGAGATCCACATATGGAGCCGGTGATCCTGAGCTGCGCGGAACTGTCCACCCGCGAGATCAACGCCGCGCTGGCCGCGCTGCCCGACGGCGCGTCGGCCCGGGTCCTCGAGCCCCGGGGGCGCCACAATCTCTCGGTCGGCCTGAGCAACCGGATCCGCGTCGACATCGAGGGCAACGCGGGCTATTACATCGGCGGCCTCGGCCAGGGGCCTGACGTGGTGGTGAGCGGCTTCGTCGGCTGGTCGGTCGGCGAGAACCTGATGGCCGGGTCGGTCCGGGTCAAGGGCAACGCCTCGGAATGCGCGGGCGCGTCCAGCCACGGCGGGACGATCGTCATCGAGGGCGACGCCTCGTCCCGGGCCGGGATCTCGCTGAAGGGCGGGACGCTCCTCGTCGCCGGGAGCGTCGGCCACATGAGCGGGTTCATGGCCCAGGCCGGCGTCATGCTGATCGGCGGCGACGCCGACGACGCGCTCGGCGACTCGCTGTACGAGGCGGTCATCTATGTCGGCGGGAAGATCGCCTCGCTCGGTTCGGATGCCCGGATCGAGGAGCTCACCGAGGCGGATGTGCGCGCGGTCAAGGCGCTCGCCGAGCTGGGCGGCTTCGACCACGTCGAGCCGGAGAACGTCACCCGGGTGGCCTCGGCCCGCAGCCTGTACAACTTCGACGCGCTGAAGGACCAGAAATACTGATGGACGACGGCCTGCCGATGACTCCGCTGCCCATGGATGGGCACCGCCGGAGCGGCGCGTTCCCGCCCGAGGTGATCGCGCAGATCCAGCGCACCGCGGCCGAGGGGCACTACGAGATCCGGGGCTGGGGCGCCAAGCGAGCCCTGCCCACCTTCGATGACCTGCTGTTCCTGACCGCCTCGCTGACCCGGTACCCGCTCGAGGGCTACCGGGAGAAGTGCGATACCAGCACCGTCCTCGGCACCAGGTACGCCAGCAAGCCGCTGGAGATCGCCATCCCGGTCACGATCGCGGGGATGAGCTTCGGTGCCCTGTCGGCCACGGCCAAGGTCGCCCTGGGCCGCGCGGCGAGCGCCGTGGGGACGTCCACCACCACGGGCGACGGCGGCATGGTCCCCGAGGAGCGCGCCGCTTCCCGGCTGCTGGTCTACCAGTGCCTTCCGTCGCGCTACGGATTCAACCTCGACGACCTGCGCCAGGCTGACGCCATCGAGATCGTCATCGGCCAGGGCGCCAAACCGGGCGGCGGCGGGCTGCTGCTCGGGCAGAAGGTGACCGACCGGGTCGCCGGGATGCGTACGTTGCCGCCCGGCGTCGACCAGCGTTCCGCCTCCCGCCATCCCGACTGGACCGGCCCCGACGACCTGCGGATAAAGATCGAGGAACTGCGCGAGGCGACGCGCTGGGAGAAGCCGATCTACGTGAAGTTCGGCGCCACCCGGGTCGTCAACGACGTCAAGCTGGCGGTAGAGGCGGGCGCGGACGTCGTCGTGGTCGACGGCATGCAGGGCGGTACGGCGGCCACCCAGGACTTCTTCATCGAGCACACCGGCATCCCCACCCTGGCCGCGGTCCGGCTGGCCGCGGAGGCGCTGCGCGACATCGGCATGGAGGACACCGTGCAGCTGATCGCCTCCGGCGGGATCCGCACCGGCGCCGACGTGGCCAAGGCGCTCGCGCTCGGCGCGGACGCGGTGTCGGTCGGGGTCGCCCCGCTGATCGCCCTCGGCTGCAACAGCCCCACCTACTGGCAGGACGGCGGCGATCACGACGCCTCGGACGGGTACCGGGCGCTGGGCACCGAGGCCGGCTACTGCCACCACTGCCACACCGGCCGCTGCCCGGTGGGCGTCACCACCCAGGACGCCGTGCTGGAACGGCGACTCGACGTGGACCGCGGCGCGCGGCACGTCACGAACTACCTCAAGGCGATGGCCATGGAGACCGCCGCGCTCGCCCGCGCCTGCGGCAAATCCAACGTGCACAACCTGGAACCCAACGACCTCGTGGCGCTCACGGTCGAGGCGTCGGCCATGGCCCAGGTACCGCTGGCGGGCACCGACTGGATCCCGGGCCGTCAGGAAAAGATCTGACTCTAGGAGGTACGCGATGTACGAGAAGATTCTCGTGGCCGTCGACCACTCAGCCGCCTCCGACCGGGCGCTGGCCGCCGCCAAGGAACTGGCCGGCCTGGCCAAGGGCGAGGTCTGGGTCGTGCACATGCGGGAGCGCGAGGTCATCCCCCGCATGGGGCTGGTCCCCACCGAGGAGCGCAACGAGGCGGAGGACGAGGTCAAGGCCGCGGTCTCGGCCCTGGCCGAGGCGGGGGTCACCGCCCACGCCGAGGTGGCGGACGTCCCCTTCGGGCAGGCCGCCGCGGAGATCGTCGAACTGGCGAAGCAGCACGACGTGGGCGTCATCGTGATGGGCAGCCGGGGCCGGAGCGACCTGAAGGGGCTGGTCCTCGGCAGCACCGCGCACAAGGTGATCCACCTCACCGACCGGCCCGTGCTCGTGGTCCGCTAACTCCGGTAACTTCGGCGAAACACAAGGCGGAAACGGCACCAACAGCGTCTTCCCAACGCCGTGGGTGCCGTCGTACCCTCGTCCTATCGTGTCGTAACAGTAAACAACGTCCACTCTGCTTAAAAGGTTTCCATCGGCGCCGCTTCAGGCCCGGCAGGCGCACGAACGACCGCTATGGAGCGTGCCTATGTCAGACGCAGAGGCCCAGATCAGGGAGCGCGCGGAGTCGGACGGCGTCCAGTTCTTCTTCGCCATGTTCGTGGACATGCACGGCAAGCCCTGCGCGAAGATGATCCCGGTCGAGGCGATCAAGGTCCTGACCGGCGGCGGAGCGGGCTTCGCCGGCTTTGCGGCCGGGCCGATGGGGCAGAGCCCCGCCGACCCTGACATGATCGCCGTCCCGGATCCGGCCTCGTACACGCTCGCGCCGTGGCAGCCGGGGCTGGCCGTGCTGCAGTGCGACATCCACGTCGAGGGCCAGCCCTGGCCTTACACGCCCCGGCTGATCCTGAAGCGGATGCTGGAGAAGGCCCACGATCGTGGCCTGGTCTACAACGTCGGCTGCGAGGCTGAGTACTTCCTCGTCCGGCGCAGCGACGGCGGCGGCATCGAACTCGCCGACCCGCTGGACCGGGCCGACGCGCCGTGCTACGACGCCAAGGGCCTGACCAGGATGTTCGATCACCTGTCCACGGTGTCGAAGTACATGAACCAGCTCGGCTGGGCCAACTACGCCAACGACCACGAGGACGCGAACGGCCAGTTCGAGCAGAACTTCGCCTACTCCGACGCGCTGACCAGCGCCGACCGGCTCATCTTCTACCGCTACATGGTCCACACGCTGGCGCACAACGCCGGCCTGGCCGCGACCTTCATGCCCAAGCCGTTCGGGAACCTGACCGGATCCGGGCTGCACCTGCACTCCAGCCTCTGGGACGCGCGGACCGGGGCCGAACTGTTCGCCGACCCGGGCGACTCCCGCGGGCTCGGCCTGTCCCAGCTCGCCTACCACTACATCGGCGGGCTCATCGACCACGCCCCCGCGCTGGCCGCCGTCACCTGCCCGACCGTGAACTCCTACAAGCGCTTCGGGGTCGGCGCGCCGAACTCCGGCGCCACCTGGGCGCCGGCCTACGCCACCTACGGCGGCAACAACCGGACCCAGATGCTGCGCGTGCCCGACGGCGGGCGGGTGGAGAACCGGGCCTGCGACGGCTCGGCGAACCCGTACCTGGCGATGGCGGCCCAGCTGGCCGCCGGGCTCGACGGCATCGACCGCGGCCTCGACCCCGGCGAGCCGAACCGCGACAACCTCCACGCCCTGCCCGCGGCGGCCGTGGCCGCCCGGGGCATCCGCTCGCTGCCGCCGACCCTGCTGCACGCCGCCGACGAGCTGGTCACCGACGACGTGCTGCGCGAGGCCCTGGGCAAGACCCCGGACGGGGACTACATCGACTACTACGCACAGGTCAAGCGGGATGAATTCCGCGCCTGGCACTCCGGGGTGACCAGCTGGGAAGTCGAGCGTTACCTCACGCTCTTCTAAGCCTTCCGAACCCGGCGAGGGGAACCGTGCCGCAACAGATCTAAGGAGGGGTCATGGCCCCGATGGATGGCTCCGTTTCCGAACTCGGCCTGCGCAAGGGCACCAACTGGTGGGGTGCCTTCGTGATCGGCCTGGCCGGGACGATCCTGGTGACCGGCATCGCGCCGTACGTGGTCCAGGGCACCGGCGCGCTCGGCATCATCCTCATCGGGGTGATGACGATCGCCGGCTGCTTCCTGTGCCTGTGCCTGGCCGAGCTCGCGTGCATGTGGCCGGACCGCACCGGCGGCATCCCCGGGTACGCGACCGAGTCGTTCCGGCCGCTGGTCGGCGACACGGCGGCGCGGCATATCGGCGGCACGTCCGGCTGGGCCTACTGGCTCGGGTGGTTCCCTGTCGCGCCGATCAACGTGATCCTGACCGCGTCCTATCTGGCGCTGCTCTTCAACTTCAGCCCGGGGCACCTGATCTCGCCGGTCGGGACCACCTGGGGCTCCCCCATCGGCGTCACGGTCATGCTCATCTGCTTCGCGCTGCTGCTGGCGATCTTCATCCCGGCCTGGTTCGGGATCCGGCTGGGCGCGGCCTTCGCGACCGTGCTTGGCGTCCTGTCCATGCTGCCGATCACGGCGATGATCTTCCTGCCGTTCTTCAAGCCGAGCTCGATCCACTGGCATAACGTGGCCGGCTTCCACGCCCCGCCGCACGTGGTGGTCAGCATCACGTTCGTCTTCGCCTGGTTCTTCCCCATCCTGTGGAACGTCATCGCCATGGAGGCGGCGGCCTGCTACATCGGGGAGTGCCGCGGCGGCGCCCGGGACGCCAAGATCGCGCTGACCGCCGAGGGCGTGTTCGGGATGTTCATCTACATCCTGACCCCGCTGATGTTCGTCGCCGTCCTCGGCCTGCTGCTGACCACTTCCGACCCGCTGACGCTCTACCTGACCTACACCGACCACATCTTCGGGCACGGATCGTGGGAGAAGTGGTTCGTCGGGCTGCCGCTGATCCTGGCGCTGGCCCTGTCGGTGCTGAACGCCATCATGGGCGTCGGCCGCTCGCTGTACCAGGCGGCCGAGGACGGGCTGCTGCCCCGCTGGTTCGAGAAGAAGAACCGGCACGGCGTGCCGGGCAACGCGATGGCCTTCAACGTGGTGTGCGCCGCGCTCTTGGTGCTGCTCGGCTCGCCGGTGCGGATTTACATCATCTCCAACGGCGGCTACCTGCTGTCCTGCGCGCTCGCCTTCGCCGGGTACTTCGTCTACCGGCAACTGCGCCCGGACGAGCCGCGGCCGTTCCGGCTGCCGACCTTCGCCAAATGGCTGGCCCTGTTCGTCTTCGTCGCCTGGATGGCCATCTACTTCTTCGGCGGCTGGAACTCGCCCAAGATCGTGGTCGGTCCCGGACAGGGACCCTGGCTGTACCTGCTCGGTCTGCTGATCGTCGCGCTGTACGCGCCGCTGTACTGGTGGCGGGCCTGGCAGGACCGCAGGCTGGCCCGCAAGGCGCCGCCTACCCCCGCCTTCGCCATGGCCAGCGACGGCACCATGGTGGGCGAGGGCAGCACGGTCGGCGACGGCCCGGCGGTCGGCAACGGGCCCGCGGGCGGAATCACCGACCCGGCCGCGGCCGAACCCTCGGCGGGCGAGCCTCCGGCCGTCCGGTAGGGCCGCGGCATGGTGTTCTTCGGACGGCGCCGCTGGGACCGGCAGCCCACGGCGCCGGCCGGCGTGCTGCTCGCCTCCCCGGGCGCGCCGTTCAGCAGCGCGGCCGTCCGCCGCGCGTGCGAGCTCGCCGCCGGCGAGCCGGTCGCGGTGCTGGCGATCCTGAGGGTCTACGGCTCGGCCTTCGGGCTGCAGAACCCCGGCCTGATGCCGAACCGGCGCGAACGCGACGAGCAGTACGCGAATGTCCGGCGGGCGATCACGGCGGTCGAGCGGCGCGGCGGCACGGCGGACGGCGAGATCACCGCCACCCGCAGCGCCGGGCGGACCATCGCGAAGGCGGCCCGGCGGCGGAACGTCCGTTATGTGGTGATGGATGACCATGACGCGGGCGGATTGCGCCGCATCACCCAGGGCGCCGTGACCGCCACGGTGCGCCGCATGCTCGCAGGCCGAGCCGAGCTCGAGCTGGTGACCGAAGGCGTGAAGCAATCCATACGCAACCCTAACGGGCCGTGACGTTCCACCGGTGTGGCAGCGGCGGGAGAATGGAGGAGGCACGCCGCTGCCTGGTGCGCCTGTAGCTGAGGGCTTCGTGAGGTCGGATGTTCAGCAGGATCGTGGTGGCGGTTGAGGCGCCAGGCCAAAGCCAGCCCGCGCTGGACCTGGTCCGGCAGGTGGCTACCGAGGGGGTAACCAAGGTCCACGTGCTGCACCTGCGCGAGCGGGAGCTGTCCGGCTATTCCTGGTACAGCCGGGAGAGCGGCAAGGAGGCCTCCTTCGTCGCCGAAGCGGCGATCTTCGAACTGCGCCTGGCTGGCATCGCGGCCGGCGGGAACGTGAAGAGCGCGTTCGTCGACCGGGTCGCCGAGGCGATTCTCACCGAGGCCAAAGCCTTCGAGGCCGACCTCATCGTCCTGGGCCGGGCGCGCCGCGGGGAACTGGCCAGCCGCCTGTTCGGCAGCGTCACGCTGCGGGTGCTGCGTCGATCGAAGTGCCCGGTGATCGTGGCGCCCCGCCGGTCCCCCGAGCGCCAGCAAGCCGCCACAGAGTCCTCAACTCCGGGCCACCGTCCCTGACCGGTGCCCGCCCCATGAGAGACCCCGTCTGTGAGGCCGCGATCGGCGGGTCGCCAACGTGTGGCAGGTGACCCCGCTCGAGGTGATCGCCGCTGATCTCATCCCGGCCGTAGCCGGTCTGTAAATCTTTGCCCGAACGAGCGTTGGTGCCCGCCCCGGTCTGCACCTACTACATGTAGCCGTTGCCGCCGCCGCCGCTGTAGCTGTAGGTGTACGTTGGCATCGGGCTCGGCTGCGACGGCGGTGCCGGCGTGCTCCCCGACGACGGGTGGACGACCTTGAACTGGGCGTTCGCGTGGTTCTGGCCCCCCTTCTCGCCGGTGAACCCGTACAGCGGCCAGCCGTTGTAGGTGACCTGGCCGTTGATGCGGCCGAACTTCCCGGCGATCTTCTGGCCGCTGGCCAGGACCGGGACGCCGCGCACCGGCGGCCAGATGGCCGCGCACCCTCCGGTGCAGGTGCCGGCGTGGTTCCGCGTGTCACCGGTGAAGGTGTACACGACCAGGCCGTTGCCCTCTTCGAGCACGGAGCCCTTGATGCCCCGGACGTGCTCCACCTTGAATACGACCGCGTTCTTGGGTAGGTGCGCCGGCGCGCCGAACGCCGCCGTCGCACCCCACCAGGACCCGGCCAGCAGCGCCGCTGAGGCCACGCCCAGCACGCCCGCACGCAAACCAGTAAGCATGATCCGCTCCCATCGTGATCCGGCTTCCGGTAGATCAGTCGCCTTCCGTTACGGGGAACGGGTCACCGGGCGTAACGGTTCACCGCGGGAGGTCCCGGGGTACTCCCCCGGGCCGAGCTGATTTGCGCGGAAAATCCGTGCCCGGCGGAAGAAAAGGCGTCGAATACAGCGCCTAAAATTCCGTCCAGCACCGATCTTCCATGATCTATCGCGGAAGACCTACCCCTTGACCGCGCCGTTCACGCGTTCGGCGTTGGCGTGCTCGACGGCCTCGGCGTTGCGCTCGTCGCCGCGCGCGGCCAGGCCGGCCACGATCCCGGCGATGTCGCCCACCGGGCGGTTCTGGCTCAGCTTGGCCTTGGCCTGGATCCGGGTGACCTGCAGCTCCAGGCCGACGATGGCCCGCAGCTGGCCCTCGATGAACGCGCGCGGCGCGTCGTCCACCGACCACGGCATCTTCTGGCCGGGCGAGACCATCCTGGCCGCCTCGTGCTTGGCGGTCAGCCGCCGGACGATGCCCTCGACCCAGGCCGGGTCGTCGTGCACGACGAGCCGGCCGTGGACGTGCGCCGTGAGGTAGTTCCAGGTCGGGACCACCCGGCCGTGCTCGGCCTTGGCGGCGTACCAGGACGGGGACACGTACGCGTCCGGGCCGCGGACGATGGCCAGCGACTCGCCGATGGCGGGCAGGCGCCACTGGTCGTTGTTCCTGGCCACGTGGCCGTACAGCGTGCCGTGCTCCCCCGCCGTCGGTTCGTACACCAGCGGCAGCATGGTCGCGATCAGGCCGTCCTCGGTCAGCGTGATCAGGTCCGCCGCGCCGTGCTTGGCGAGCAGCTCGTCCACCACCGCGTCTCCGGCGGCAAAATGGGCGGGAATGTACATGGGTTCCTCCGCTACCAGGCTAACGCCCGGAAGGAACGGGTCAGGCTGCCCCACACCGCGTCGTAGTCGCCCTGGCGGTGCCCCGCCTCCATGGCCTGCCGGGTGGGGATCATCATCCACCGGCTCTCGAACATGAACGCCAGCGTGCCGTCGATCTTCTGCGGGGCCAGCTCGGCGGCGCTCGCCCGGGCGAACGTCTCGGCGTCCGGGCCGTGCGAGGTGAACGTGTTGTGCAGGCTGGCCCCGCCCGGCTCGAACCCCTCGGCCTTCGCGTCGTACACGCCGTGTACCAGGCCCATGAACTCGGACATGATGTTGCGGTGGTACCAGGGCGGGCGGAACGTGTCCTCGCCCACCAGCCAGCGCGGCGGAAAGATCACGAAGTCGGCGTTGGCCAGGCCGGGCAGCTCGCTGGGTGAGGTGAGCACGGTGAAGATCGACGGGTCGGGGTGGTCGAAGCTGATCGTCCCGATCACCATGAAGTTCGCGGTGTCGTACTTGTACGGCACGTAATTCCCGTGCCAGGCGACCACGTCCAGCGGCGAGTGGTCGTAGTCGGCGGCCCACAGGTTCCCGCCGAACTTCTGCACAACCTGCACCGGTCCGGCCTGGTCTTCGTAGCGCGCCACCGGGGTCAGGAAGTCACGCTCGTTGGCCAGCCCGTTGGAGCCGATCGGGCCCCGCTCGGGCAGCGTGAACGCGGCACCGAAGTTCTCGCACAGGTAGCCGCGCACCGGGCCGTCGGGCAGTTCGACGCGGAACCTGATGCCTCGCGGGACCACCGCGATCTCGCCGGGTGCGACCGCGAGCGCGCCGAGCTCGGTGTGCAGCGCCAGCGCGCCGTGCTCGGGGACGAAGAGCAGCTCGCCGTCGGCGTCCACGAAGTACCTGCTGGTCATGGAGCGGTTCGCGGCGTAGATGTGCGCGGCCATCCCGCTGCGGGTCATGATGTCACCGTTGCCCGCGACCGTGTAGAGCCCGTCGACGAAGTCGGCGTCGTGGTCCGGCATGGGCAGCGGGTCCCAGCGGAGCCGGTTCGGGTCCGGCTCGATCTCGTCGAAGGGGGTACCCCGGAGCGTCCCGTTGCCGATCCGCGAGAACCTCGGGTGCGCAGCCGACGGCATGATCCGGTACACCCAGGTCCGCCGGTTCACCGCGCGCGGCTGGGTGAACGCGGTCCCGCTGAGCTGCTCCGCGTACAGGCCAAGAGGGGCCCGCTGCGGCGAGTTCCGCCTCGCCGGGAGCGCTCCGGGCACCGCCTCGCTGGCGAACTCGTTCCCGAACCCCTGCTGATAGGGAAACTCGTCCGCGCCGATCCCCATATGGCCGCCTCCTTTAGCTGCTCACCCCCACCGTATCGAGGTCACCACGCCGCCGAGACCGGCAGGACGTGAGGCGAGGTGCCAGGCAGCGAGGTGAAGACCCCGTTGTCGATCCGGCCGAACGCGAAGGCCTGGGCGAGCACGAGACCGCCGCCGTCGACCGCCGACAGCACCTGGCAGGTGCTGACGATCGCGTCCTGGACATCGGCGTTGTTCCCGAACCGGGTCGTCTGGGTCCGCAGGACCCGGACGACCTGCCCGGTGGCGGGCGACAGCTCGAGGATCTGCGCGGTGCCGGTGTGGCGACGCGGCCCGGCCCGGCACGACGACGCGACGACGTAACCGCCGCCGGGCGCGATCATCGCAGACTCGAGGCCCGGGACGGGAGCGGGGTAGGTGACGAGCGGTGCCGCCAGCAGGCTGCCGGCTGGTGACGCCAGGTTGAGTGCGCGGACCCCGGTCAGGTCGGCCGGGACCGTGCCCGCCGACTCGCTGTGCCACCAGGGAACCTCGACCGTGCCGTCGCCAGCCCAGGAGGGAACGCCAGGCCAGTAGCCCGGCGCCCCCTGCCCGGACCAGGTCTGCGTGGCTCCGGTCAGGGCGTTGATGAGCACGACACTGCCGTATGGCGGCTGGCCGAGGCGTTCGTTCGTCAGGGACAGCACGACCGTCGTCCCGTCCGGTGACAGCGCCACACCGGTCACCGGCACGCCCTGGTTGTCAAAGGCCAGCCGGTGCAGTCGCCCGGGCCGGCCATCCGCCGAGACGGTCAGCAGGAACAGGGTGGCCTCGGACACGTCGGGCAGGTCTCCGCCGCGGGAGACGACGACCACGAAGTGGCGGTCGTCCAGGCCGCCGAAGACCTCGCCCCCCGCGTAGGCCCGCGCGTTTCCGGCCGGCACCGGGATCGCGACGGAGCCGGTCACGCGCCCGTTCCCCGAGGCGCGGACGACCACGTCGAGCCCGGCCACGACGACGTAGTAGGCAGGCGCGCCCGGTGGTGACGGCGCTGCGCTCGGCGCAACGCTGGCAGGAGGAGGCTGGCTGGTCGTGCAGGCCGACACGGCCACGACGGCCGCCGTGGCCACGGCTCTGGCTATCCGCATGGTGATCAGACGCATGAGCTTCCGCCGGGGTTCATCGGGCGCCAGGATTCGCCCGGAGCCAGGCCCCGGCCCTGGTGGGAGAGGCTTGGGCGAGCCAGGCGTCCTGGATGATCTCGGTCAGTTCCGGCACGGTGAGCTCGCCGATCCGGCTCGCGCGGACCAGCACCGACGGATGACCGTCGAAGTGCGCGGTGGTAAAGAACGGCGTCGCCTCGTCCTGGATCAGGGCCTGTTTATCTGATTCCGACGGTACCCAGAACACGATCACGTCGGGGTACCGTTCGCCGGTTTCGGGATCGAAGGCGTCGGGGCGAGGGGTGCGGAAGAACACGAAAGACTTGCCCCCGACCTGGTACACGGGGTTGCCCTGCTTCCCGAGCCAGATCGTGACGTGCGGCATGCGCAGGGCCAGTTCGTGGACGTCCTCGACCCGCGCGCGGCGCGGTCGTGCGGCCATGACCGCAGCGTAGGCTGAATCAGACGGGCGTGGCTGCCTGGAGGGGAGGCTGCTTTGGACATGGCGACCGCCCTGGCCGAGCTGGGCGTTACCGAGACCACCCTCGACACCGAGACCAGGGACCATCTCGACCAGCACGGATACGCGGTACTTCCCGGTGTGCTGTCCGACGAGGAGCTGGCGGCCATCCGGGCCCGGCTGACCGAGCGGCTGACCATCGAGGGCGACCAGGCCGGACTCGAGGTGCACCAGGAGGCGGGCACCAACCGGCTCGCCGACCTGGTCAACAAGGGCCCTATGTTCAGGCCGTGCTTCACCGATCCGCGGGTGCTGGCCTGCGTCGGCCACGTGCTGGGCGACTTCAAGCTGTCCTCGCTGAACTTCCGCGAGGCGTTGCCGGGCCAGGGCCTGCAGGCCCTGCACGCCGACTACGGCGGGCCGGCCCCGGCCAGCGGCTTCCAGGTCTGCAACTCGATCTGGCTCCTGGACGACTTCACCGCCGACAACGGCGCCACCCGCGTGGTGCCCGGCTCGCACCGGGCCGACACGGTACCCCGCCTCGCGATGCCGGAACCGACCGCCGCGCACCCGGACGAGGTGCTGCTCATCGCCCCGGCCGGCACCGTGGTCGTGTTCAACAGCCACCTGTGGCACGGCGGCACCGTGAACCACACCGATCGGCCGCGCCGTGCCCTGCACTCGTACTTCGCCCGCCGGGAGCGGGGGCAGCAGACCGACCAGAAGAAGTACCTCCGCCCCGAGACTCGCGCGGGCCTGAGCCCGGCGGCGTGCTTCATCCTGGACGTGGACTGACCGTGGCGGACAAGTGGCTGACGTTCGACTGCTACGGGACCATCGCGGACTGGAACACGTGCCTGGGCGGGGCGCTCGCCGCCGTCGCGGGAGCCGACGCCGGGCGGCTGCTCACGGCGTACCACCGCTCCGAGCTTGAACTCGAGGCGGGTCCGGGCTGGACGCCGTACCGGGAGGTGCTGACGGCCGGGCTCACGCGGGCGGCCGAGCGCGAGGGCATCGCCCTGGCTGAGGGCGGTGAGGCCGCCTTGGTCCGGGCCTGGCCGGACATGCCGGTGTTCTCCGACGCAGGTCTGGCGCTGACCGCGCTGCGGGAGCAGGGCTGGCGGCTGGCCATCCTGACCAACTGCGACGACGACTTGTTCGCGACGACGAGGCCGCGCCTGCCGGTCCCGTTTGACCTGTGCGTGACCGCGGAGGAGGTCGGCAGCTACAAGCCCGACCTGGCGCACTTCCGCCGGTTCGCCGACCGGACCGCGGCCAGCACCGCCAACTGGATCCACGTGGGGAACAGCTGGGTGCACGACGTCCTGCCCGCGGCCAGGCTAGGACTGCGCTCGGTCTGGGTCGACCGTGACGCCACCGGGCATCCCGCCAAGCTCGCCGAACGGCGGGTCACCACGATGCGCAGGCTGCCCGAGGCGATCGACGCGGTCAGCGCCATCCCGTCGCGCTAGCCAGTCTTCGGAGCCAGCCTTCTCCGGTCAGCCTCCGGGGCTCAGCGGTCCGGAGAACGCCGAGCTGTCGCTGGTGCAGCTGGCCGCCGCGGTGATGCCGCCGTTGGAGGCGGCCAGGCCGCTGACCGATACGGAGGGACTGGGGCTGGGCGAGGCCGAGACCGAGGGTGACCCCGAGGCGGTCGGGGAAGGTGACACGGCCGGGCCCTGGGGTACCAGTCCAGTGAAGTCCGAACCGAGGACCAAGTCCACGGTGCCAGGCGCGACGCTGGGTTCCAGCAGGTCGGTGACGTTGGTGAGCTCCATCTTCAGCGTGTTGACCGCGGCCATCTCCGCGGCGGACGGGTACTCGATCACCGAGTTGGTGTAGGCGAAGCTCGCGGCGTTGCCGGTTCCGGTCACGTCGAAGCCACGGCTGGTCAGCCCGACCGCCGCCTGGGCCGCGATGCCATGGACCCCGGAGCCGTTCAGGATCTGGACCTTGACGTTGGACGGGTTCGTGGTGAGGACCTGAGGGGCACTCGCGGTCGGCGTCGGGGTGACGGTCACCTTCGGCACCGTCACGTCGTGGGCGATCGCGGAAAAGACCTGGCCGGCCTGTGGCTGGGCGAACTGGACCCGGGCCGCGTTGCCCGTCCACGGCTCGTTCGGCGCGGTGATGAACTGGACATTCTTGCTGCTCAGGTGGCGCAGGCTCTCGCCGATGCTCACCAGGTCCGACACGGTCATGCCGTTGTCGGTCGTCAGCGAGGCCGCGGCGTCGCTGACCACGCTCAGCAGCCGGAACGGATTCGACAGGAGCCCGCTGGTCAGCACCCCCTTGACCACCTGGGCGGACAGGAACTGATCCCGCTGGATGCGCTGCAGGTCCGAGCCGTCTCCGATGTCCTCGCGGGTCCGCCAGAACGCCAGCGCCTGGATCCCGTTGATGTGCTGCTCGCCCGCGGGCAGGTTCATGCCGGAGACCGGGTCGTGGACGTTGAACGGCAGGCAGACGTTGACGCCGCCGAGGTCGTTGATGACCTTGACGAACCCGAGCATGCCGATCCCGATGATGTGGTCGATGTAGATGCCGGTCTGCTGCTCGACCGCCTCCCACAGGCACACCGGGCCCCCGATCGCGAGCAGCGAGTTGATCTGCACCTCGGAGCTCGGGTCGGCCTGCTGGCCCGGGTAACCGGGGCCGCTGCTGCACGCGTACATCGGCACCATGGTGTCGCGCGGGATGCTCAGCACCGTGACCAGGTGACGGCCGGGTGAGATGTGCACGAGCATGATGGTGTCGGTGTTGTCGCTCTGGTCACTGCCGGTGTGCAGGATGTACTGCTCGTGCTTGTCCAGGCCCGCCCGGCTGTCGACGCCGTAGACGAGGACGTTCTCCGACGTGGTGCTGTACTGCGGGGGGCGGTGGCCGAGCTCGCCCGGGTTCACCGTGACCCGGGTGATGCTGTCGTAGATGGCCCGGTACTTCAGGTAGGCGGTGAGCGTGCCCGCGGCAAGGAGCACCACCGCGGCAATGGCAACCCAGCGGAGGATGTGCCGCTGGCCTGATGGCGGCCTACTCCGTTCCCGCTGCCGTCTCCGCATGCCTGACCTCCCGCTGCGAGTGGCAGCCAGCCCACTTGCACAACGGATGCGTAATTTCTGGTGGTTCCACGGGATGCTACCCAGCGTTTCTCGTGTTCACCCGTACTACACGACCAAACTTAATGGGCTGGTAAGGCGTCCGTCGCAGCGGGAGGCGAGGACGCCGCGAGCCGGCGCAGCGCGGCCCGGACCAGCTCGGGGTCGGTGGTGGTCCAGAACGGGGGCAGCGACGTGCGGAGGAACCCGCCGTACCGGGCCGTCATCAGCCGGGGGTCGAGCACCGCGACCACGCCGCGGTCGGTCACTGTGCGCAGCAGCCGCCCGGCGCCCTGGGCCAGCAGGAGGGCGGCCTGCGCCGCCGCGACGGTCATGAACCCGTTGCCGCCCCGCGCCGCCACCGCGCGCTGCCGCGCTGAGGCCAGCGGATCGTCGGGCCGGGGGAACGGGATCCGGTCGATGACCACCAGCTGCAGCGAGGGACCCGGTACGTCCACGCCCTGCCACAGGGACAGGGTGCCGAACAGGCAGGTCGGCTCGTCCTCGGCGAACTGCCTGACCAGCTGGGCCGTGACGTCGTCGCCCTGGCAGAGGAGCGGGTACTTGATCCGGTCGCGGAGCGCGTCGGCCGCCTGGAGCGCCGCCCGCATCGAGGAGAACAGCCCGAGCGTCCGGCCGCCCGCGGCCCCGATCAGCTCCTCGAGCTCCGTTACGTAGGCCTCGGGGAGCTGGTCCCGGCCCGGTGGCGGGAGGTGCCTGGCCACGTACAAGATGCCGCTGCGCGGATGGTCGAACGGCGACCCGACGTCGAGGCCCGTCCATTCCGGGAGGTCCGGGAAGGTTGTTCCTCCCGGGTAACCCAATCCCCATTGGATGGCCAATGGTTCGAACGAGCCGCCCAGGGCGAGGGTGGCGGAGGTCAGCGCCACCGTGTGCTGGCGGAACAGCCGCTCCCTCAGCACCGGGCCAACCTCGAGCGGCGCCACGCGGATCGTCGGGGGCCGGCGCGAGTCGTCGCTGAACGGGCGGTCCAGCCAGACCACCTCGCCGCGACCGGCGACGTCGGCGCCGAAGGCGCCGAGGATCCGTCCGGAGACGTCGTACAGCTCGTCCAGCGAGGCCAGGGTCATCCGCAGGGTCCCCATCCGCTGGGGGTCCTCCTCCAGAGCCTCCGCGTTGGCCCGGACCGCCTTCGCGCACGCGTCGGCCGCCTCATGCACCGACCTCAGCGTCGCGGCCAGCGCATCGGACAGCTCGTCCATCCGGCCCGCTGGCGCGTCCCCCAGGTCCACGCTGAGCGCGGCCGCCGCGTGGCGCAGGCCGTCGGCCACGGCGGCCGAGCCCTCCAGCGGGGATTCGGTCAGCCGGGCGGAGCGGCGGGCGGCGGTGTCCACGGCGGGGCCGGACAGCTCGCCGGTCGTGGCCGAGGTGACCCGGTCGACTAGGTCGTGCGCCTCGTCGATGATCACCACGTCGTGCGGGGGGAGCACGTCGATGTCCGACGTCGCGTCGATCGCCAGCAGCGCGTGGTTGGTGACGACGACGTGCGCCTTGGCCGCGGCCTCACGGGCCCGCTCGGCGAAGCACCGCGAGCCGAACGGGCAGCGCTGCGCGCCGATGCACTCCTGCGCGCTGACCGAGACCTGCCGCCAGGCCGCTTCGGGCACGCCCGGGACCAGCTCGTCCCGGTCTCCGGTCTTGGTCTGCTCCGCCCATTCGTGCAGCCGCTTCACCTGACGGCCCAGCGGCGACGTGGGGCCGCTGTCCGTGGGCTCGAACAGTGAGTCCTGCGGGTCGTCCGGGGCCGCGAACCCGCCGCGCTGCCGGTGCAGGCAGAGATAATTGCGGCGGCCCTTGAGGATCGCGAACGCCGGCTCGCGGCCGAGCAGCGGCTTGAGCGCGGTGACCAGGCGAGGCAGGTCACGGTCGATCAGCTGGCGCTGCAGCGCAATCGTGGCCGTCGCCACCACCACCGTGGCCTCGGCGGTCATCGCGTGCCGCACAGCCGGGACCAGGTAGGCCAGCGACTTGCCGGTGCCGGTCCCGGCCTGGACGGCCAGGTGCTCGCCGGCGTCGATGGCGTGCCGCACCGCTTCGGCCATCGCGACCTGGCCGGGCCGTTCGGAACCGCCGATGCCGGCCACCGCGGCCGCCAGCAGCGCGGGCACGGACGGCAGGCCCCCGTCGTCCTCCCCCGTGCTAGCAGTCTCGCTGAGGTCTGCGGGGGCCGTGGGGTCTGCGTGAGCCTTGGGTTCCGGGGGTGCTTTCCGGGTGCGGCCTGCGGACACGTCGGGAACGCTACCTCGTGGTTACGACAATGGTGACCGCGCGGACACGAGGCCAGGTAAGCGCGGCGTGTCAGCCCCGGGAATCCTCGCCGGTTCCTGCTCGGCGAAAGCGCAACGAGCCGCGCGCCTCGCTGCTCCCGGCGACGTGGGGCTGGCGGCCGTAGCCCGGTAGTCCCGGGGGAAGCACCACCGCTCGTTCGGAGTAGATTCGCCGATGTGACCACTGCGGAAGTTCTCAACGATGCGTTCAGCCGGGTGCGGGACGGCGTGCACGGGGCGGTCGAGGGGCTGTCAGCGGTGCAGCTGGCGGCCCGCCTGGACGAGGCGGCCAACTCGATCGCGTGGCTGTGCTGGCACCTGAGCCGGGTGCAGGACGACCACCTCGCGGACGCGTTCGGGACCGAGCAGGTGTGGCCGGCGTTCCACGACGCGTTCGGGCTGCCATTCGGGGTGCTCGAGACGGGCTACGGGCACAGCTCGCGCGAGGTGGCGCTGGTCCGGGTCGCGTCGGGCGACCTGCTCACCGGGTACCACGACGCGGTGCACGAGCAGACCGTGCGGCTCGTGTCCGGGATCACCGACGCGGACCTGTCCCGGATCGTCGACGAGCGGTGGGACCCGCCGGTGAGGCTGGGCGTCCGGCTGGTGAGCGTGATCTCCGACGCCCTGCAGCACGCCGGGCAGGCCGCCTTCGTCCGCGGCATCCTGCTCCGGAGCATGCATGAAATTCCGATGGGCGGATAAGTACCCGCGCACGCTGGCGGCGTTCCTCCGGGCGCTGTCCCAGCGTCAGGAGATCGCCGATACGGACCGGATCGCCGTCGAACTCGCACTGGCAAGTAACTGCAGATCCCCCGGCAGACCGCGGCGTTCCTCTCGCTGCCGAGCTTCCCGACGGGGGTAGACCCTGCGCGGCTCCAGCGCGTGGTCAGCGCCGTGCTGCGGTTCGGCCTGCTCCCGCCGGCGGATGATGCCTTCCGCATCACGAGCATGACCGGCGCCTGAAAGCCCTGGCCGGTGCCGCTTGGTCCGGAGCCCCGCCATCCCCAGCCGAAGCCTGGTCCCTCCCCGGAGCCAGACCGAGCTCGAATCCCACCCGTCCCAGCTCTCACTTCCGCACGACTGACTAGCCCCGTCACGCCCTCTCACCGCTGGTCTGACTGCCCGAGACCCCGCACGGAGCCTGAGGGTCGCGTCCCTCCAATGCTCAG
>Ga0335074_10001453_pt1 | contig 32135 bp, 22 predicted proteins | sample Lox_Sample_23_FD_206715 | JGI IMG/M metagenome (GOLD analysis project Ga0335074, IMG submission 206715) | Soil microbial communities from Loxahatchee National Wildlife Refuge, Florida, United States - Lox_Sample_2.3 | ecosystem: Environmental > Terrestrial > Soil > Wetlands | place: USA... | reverse complement strand
TGTGGCGCACCCTGCCGCCCGATCCCAGAACGCCCGAGATCATCCGCAATTTTCCCGTGCGCCAACCGGTGCTCTGGATCAGGGCAGTGTAAGAGGCAGGGGAACGAACCGCTTCTAAGATGCGGGGGATTTGGGAGGAGCGGTGCGTCAGCCTCAAAATCAAGCCGCCGGCCACTCCATTCCGCGGAGATAAGGAGGATCGGAAAAGAGGCCAGAAAATAAGGGCCCTTCCGCCTGGGAGGGGCCCTTTGTGCCAATGGTGATGTGGGGCTAATTCACAGTGACCGTGAATGTGGGCGAATTGGCGGCTGGGCTTGAACTCGCGGTCGCCGAGCTGGTCACGGTGAAGGTATAAGTACCGGCTGCCGTGCCGGAGTTGCCGCCACCACCGCCACCACCACCGCCACCACCACCGCCACCGCCTCCTCCTCCTCCTCCGCCACCGCAGCTTGCCAGGGCACCCAGCGCTGCCAGCATCACAAGGATGCCGAGCATGGAGCGCCAGCTTCTGCGCCGCGCGGGGATTCCGAAGAAGACGAGCAGAGCCAGAAGCGCTCCACTGCCTGCCCCGAGCCAGCCTTTCCCATTACCGATCTTGGGATAAACGAGGTCGCCCGTCGATGCCGCGGTTGTGTTCACCGTGGCGGTCGCCGTGCCGCTGGTGGTACCGCTGCTGAGCGAGATCGATGAGTTGCTCGTGACGGAGCAGGTTGGCGCGTCGCCCGACGCATTGGACGGACCCGAAGTCAGCGAGCAACTCAGGGTGACGGTTCCTGTATAGCCGCCGCTGCCGGTTACGGTGATGGTTGAGGTGGTACTGCCGCCGGGTGCCGTGATGCTGGCTGCGGTTCCAGCCGCGAGCGAGTAAGCCGGCGGAATGCCCGAGTTCACCGCGACAATCACGTTTGTCATTTGCGTGATGCCGCCATTCATGCCGGTGACGGTGATGGTGTAGGAGCCAGTGGTCGTGCTCGACGTGGAACTGGCGGTCACTGTCGCCGTCACTGGGGCGGTGCCGCTGACGGTGACCGAGGGTGTGACGCTGCAGGTGACAGGGCTGGTTGCGCCGGCCGGCTGGGAAGAAACCGAGCAGTTAAGGGCAACCGGGTTGCCTGCAGCCGCCGTGAAACCGTTGGAAGGCGTCACATAGACCGAGGTGGTGTTGCCGGTGGTAGCGCCCGCCGCCATGGTGATGCCGCTCGCGCTGGAAAGCGCAAAATCAGGCTGGGTGGGCTCGCCGGTAACGTTGGCGGTGATGCCGAGGGTGTGGATGTATTCGCCGGTCGAATCCTGGCCAGTGACCGAGACGTCAAAGTTGCCGTTGGCTGCGCCCGAGGGAACGTTGATGGTCAGGGTGGAGGTTGAGCTGCCACCGCTGCTCAGCGTCGGATTGGGCGAGATGGAGCAGCTCAATGGAATGGGCGCGGAGCAAGCCAGATTTACGGCGCCGCTGAAGCCGTTCAAAGAAGAGACGTTGATGTTGTCAGTCCCGCTGGCGAGCGTAGCTCCGCCACCGATGCCCACGATGGTGCTGTTGGGAACCAGCGAGAAGTCGGACAGCGGATTGTTGATGGCGGCGTTGCTGTTCAGAACGAAAGTGGACGGGTTGTAGACGTTGTCGCCGGAGTACTGTAGCACGACATAGTTCGCGCCCTGGTAGAGAGTCTGGCTATTGAGCACAAACGAGAAACTGGAAGTGACTCCGGTAGCAGCGGGCGTTACGCTGACCTGTTCGAGATAAGAGCCCGAGGAGAACACATAAACCACTCCACCGGTTGGCGCGCCTTGGCCGGTCACGCCAGTGACGGTTCCGGTGACGGTGATCGAGGTATCGGGCGAGATGCTGCCGTTTGCCGAAGCGGTAATCATCGATGTCTGGCCGCCGTCGGTGTTGAGGTTCTGGACTGAGAAGGAGATTTCGCTGTTCGAAGTGGCGGTAAATGAGTTGTAATTTGCATCGCCGCCGTAAGCGACTTCGACGGAATAGTTGCCGGTGGGCGTATTGGCGGGAATCGCGATGTTGACGACTCCCATCTGTCCGCCTGTGCCGGGATCAACGGCGGCTGTGAGCGTGAAGTTGCCACTCAAGACCGACAGTGTGCTGCCGCTGAGGGTGATAGAGCCCGTCGGCGGCGCGACAGGGACGGGGTAGATGCCCGAGCTCGACGCGGCTGAGAATTGGGCGTTGTTTTCGAGCACCAGCGTCAGCAACGTTTGCTGCTGAGTGCCGCTGATCAAAGCTCCATTGTCAGTGAGCGTGGTGCCGTACAGCAGGTCCGGATTGTCCTTGACCACAGTGAAGGGAATGGCCGACGAAGTGACCGAATTGTAGCTCTGGTCGCCATTGAACTTCGCCGTGACGGAGTGGGCACCGACCGCGAACGGCGCGTTGTATTCCGCGTCGCCTTCGGTGTTCACGACCGCCGTGTTGATGGCTGAGTCGTTGTCAGAGAAGGTGACGGTTCCGGTGGGGCTCGTATAGCTGAGGTTGGAGCAGCCGGTGTTGGCTGTAATACAGGTTTCCACGGCCGCAAGTTGGCCCGTGGGCGCAACGAGGGCGCTGAGAGCAAGCTGCGTACCGTAATCGACTGAAGTGCCCGGCGCCGAGCTCGACGTGAAGTAACCGTTTGCGGAGCTTGGCGAGAAGATGTTGAAATTGATGCCCGGTGTTTCCGGGTCGACCGTGATCGAGGTTTTCTCCGAGTCGCTGATGGCGTGGGTGCCGTCGCCGCCGTACTGCGTCCAGACGTGATACGTGCCGCCGGGCAGGGTGTTGATCCCACTCGGGAAGGCGGTGGCGCTGGTATAAGAGCCGCTACTCAGGCTGAAGGTGTCCTGGCCTTGCTGCGATGGTTCGGAGCTGTCGGTCATGAGCACAACATTGCCGGAGGGCGTACCCGAGCTGGCCGTTACTGAGCCCGCAAAGGTGAGAGCGGTTCCGTGGGGAATACTCGTGAGCGAAACCCCGTTGGGCGGAGTAACCGTCAAGGTCGTGCTACTGGCGTCGAAGTTGACCTTGCCCCAGTCGGTGACAAGGTTATTGGCGTCGACGGAGCCGAGGCCGGTGGCCAGGTTATAGCCCGCGCCAGCGTTGTACCACGCGGTGGTGCCGCTGCCGATCTGGCCCTCGGTGATATCGCCTTCCGATGCCTCAATCGTGATGGGATTGGTGACGTCGATGCAGTCGGCCGATCCCTCTGCGCAGGGCACAGAGTTGGTGCCCTGGGTGATGTCGTGGAAAGGAGGATTGGCCGAGGTCTGGAATTGAGTCTTGAGGGGATAGAGGATGGCATCTGCCTGGCCTTGGGGTCCGTACTTCTGATCGACCAGCGCCATGATGCCGGCGAAAGAAGGTGCCGCGGCCGAGGTGCCACCCACGCCAGTGATCTGGACCAGGCTGTTGTTGGCCAGGCCGGATGTCTGGCAATCTCCGTCGACGGCGCAGATGGGAACGAAGCTGTAATTGACGCCATCGGCGGCGTAGAGCGCAAGGTCGGGCAGATCGCGCACCGCGTCATTGAGGGGATTGGTGCTGGACTGCCAAGCCGGCTTGGGATACCCGGCGGTGCATGCGTCGGTCGCGCCGGTCGTCGGATCATAGGTGCCGGTCGCGCAATTGCTTTGGCCGCCGCCGCCAGATGAAATGGTCGTCGCGCCGGTAACATTGTAGTAATTGACTGCATCGAGGCCGTATTGGCTGTTGTTCCAAGGCTGCTCGGGAATGTACTGGAGCAGCGAAGTCGTCGGCAACTGGGTTGCCGTCGTAGACCAGTAAGTGGCGAGCTGAGCGCCCAGAAGCGAACTGCTGGCGTTGTAGTCGCTGTAATAGAAGTCCGTGCCGCCCACTGCCACGTTATAGGGCGTGGAAGCGAAGCCGTTGACAGCTTGACCGGAGACGGCATATTCCGAGCTGTCGGGGTCGCAGGTCGCCGAGCCGGAATCGCCGGCCGAAACCATGACGGTTTGGCCTTGCGCAGCCGCCTGTTCCCAGAGGCTGTTGACAAATGCATTGGTGGAACCGAGGTAGCTTTCGCAAGGACCGAAGCTGAGGCTGAGCACGGGAGCAATGTCGCCGTAGACGGCATGCTCCATGGCGAGATAGAGGCCGGGCTGAATTGCGGTATCGGCCGCGATCACCAGGTCGATGGTGGCGTCGGGCGCGACCGCGCCGGACCATTCAACATCGAGATAAGCCTCGATGGAGGCGTAATTTGGGCCGTCGGGATTGTTAATGCCGTCGACGCCGGGATCGTTGCCATCGATGATGACCTGCGGCGGATTGGCAGGCAAACCGAACAGCGTGCGGAACTGGTTGACGAGACCGACGTTGATGTTGGACTCGTTGATAATGGCGATGGTCTGGCCGTTGCCGTTCACGCCGGACGTGTAAAGCGGCGCAATGTCGTACTCTTTGGCGTAATCCCCGGGAGCCAGAACGAAATTCACGCCGTTCGAGTTGCCCCACGTCCAGGTGGGCTTGGCTTGATGCGTGGCCGGGTTATACGAAGCCTCGCCAAGGGTCTTGAGATGGCTCTGGATGCGGAAGTTATTGAGCGAGGTAAATCCTCCGATAACGGGGGCCAGGGCTGCGGGAATCTGCGGATCGCTGGCATTGGCGTAATGGGTTTCGCCATTGACGACGTACTTATGAATCTGAGTGTGGAAGGTGTCACGCAACTGCGCAACAGAGCCGGTGAACTCGAGCGTGCCCTTGCCGGGATTCACTTTGGTGACGGTGAAGCCATGATTGCCGAGCCAGGTTTCGATCGTGGCGATGTCCTGGTCGGACGGGCCGAACTGTGCGCCGAATTGCGCCGGCGTGAGCCACTGGTGATAGCTGGGGGAGCCGGGAATGCTCTGCTGGGCGATGAGCGATTGCAGCGCAGTTTCCTGAGATGGACTGCGCTTGAGGACCAGTTGCATGCGCTCTAACTGCATGCCGTCGGGAGCCGCACCGCGGTCATTGGCGGAATTGGCCAATGGGTGCACGGAGCGCGGGAGTGTGACGAGTTGTGATTCATCGATGGGGTTGACGATGCGAACAGCGGGTGCGCCTTGCTGAGCCAGAGCTGCAACGGAACTGAGGACGACGCTGGCCAATACGCACAGGGGGAACGAACGCGATGTGATCATAGCGATTGAATCCCGAATCCTTTCCTATCCTAAGGCGGGCCCTTGAAGAATCTCATAGGCTGTGTGATCGGTGAACATACCCCAAAACGGTGAGCGGCAGAGGCGAACGAATGCCTTGTCAGTGATGGAAAGACCATCATAAGTCTGAAAGCCCGGGAAAAGGAGAAAAAAGCAACTAGCCGCGTACTTCGGTGATACCGAAGCCCGCCGTTTGGAAAAACGGCTCAAATCATGTTCAAGCATGCAGCGCAGCTTAACTACAAATCTTTGAAGCCGGATGAATTAAATCAAGAATCGCAAAAGTCTGCTCTAGGGGAAGAGAGAATGTGCTGCGGAATTAGACGCGGAGGTCCGCAACTGGTTGATGGTTCGCCGGCAAGAAAGAAGGGGCGGACGCTAGGCGATAGAACGGACGATGCCGAATTCAGGGGCTGGACAAGCTGGTCTCCGCGGAGCAGTGAATGCAGAACCTTGAGCCCGGCCTTCGACGCACGAAATGCAGCAGCCGAGGCGAGAATCACTGTAATCCGGAGCGGTTTGGCGGCATCTTTGGTTGCAATAGACAATTGATTTCAGAAGGTATATGGTTCTTAGTTGAAAAATTGGGCTGGGCCCACGGTCCGCGAAGGGGATGTAATGAGCCGGTCGGATGCTGAGCTCCACGATCTTGCCGTCAAGGCGCTCGATTCGTTCAAGATCGAGATTCCTTCGTGGGGATTTGCCAATACAGGTACGCGTTTTGGCAAATTTGTGCAGGCCGCTGCGGCAACCACGATTGAGGAGAAGTTTGCCGATGCCGCTGAAGTGAACAAGCTGACCGGCGCAACGCCGACGCTGGCGCTGCACGTGCTGTGGGATTTGCCCGAAGGCCGCAAAGATGTGCCGGAGGTGAGGTCACTGGAAGCACGGTTCGGCGTAAGGTCCGGCTCCATCAATCCCAACCTCTTTCAGGACCAGGAATACAGATTCGGCTCTCTGTGCAATCCCTCCGCGGAGATTCGCGAGCGTGCCTTGCGCCACGTACTCGACTCGATTGAGATCGCCGAAGCGCTGGGCGTGCAGGATGTCTCGCTGTGGCTGGCGGACGGCTCGAATTATCCCGGCACGCAGAGCATGCGCAAGCGAATTGGGTGGCTCGAAGAAGCGCTCGAAACGGCGCACAAACACCTGGCGGCGAATCAGCGGCTTCTTGTGGAGTACAAACCGTTTGAGCCGGCGTTCTATCACACCGATATTGCCGACTGGGGCATGGCGAGCCATCTGGCCCGCATCGCCGGGCCGAAGGCGCGCGTTCTGGTCGACACGGGCCATCACTACAACGCGCAGAATATAGAACAGATTGTCGCTTGGCTGCTGCATACCAATCTGCTCGGCGGATTCCACTTCAACGACAGGCGCTACGCCGATGACGATCTGACGCTTGGCTCGATCGATCCCTACCAGATCTTCCGCATTTTCCATGAGATTCACGCTGCGGCAGACGACGGATTGCCGATCGATGTTGCGTACATGATCGACCAGAGCCACAACCTGAAGGGCAAAGTCGAAGCCATGGTGCAAACGGTCGTCACCGCGCAGGAGTTGTTTCTGAAGGCTGCGCTGGTGGATCGCGCACGGCTGGCAGAGTTCGGGCAGACGTGTGACCTGGTAGCGGCCGAGGAGTTGTATCGGGGAGCCTTCTGGCGCGATGTGCGGCCGCTTACGCGCGTATGGCGCGAAGCGCGCAGCCTGCCCGCTGATCCGCTCCGGGCGCTGAAGGAAAGCGGCTACGTGGAACGGATTGCGCGCGAGCGCGGAAGCCGCGGCACGACAGTCAGCAGTTACGCGTAAGGCACTTTGAAGGGTGTGAAAGAAGTGAATTGGTGAGGTAGGTAAGACAACCCGCCCCCCGTGTGACGATTCGCTTCTTCGTTCCATTACTCCTCACTGTCTTCTTTCGGTTCACTTTGTCACAAGTTCCTGGCTGGGTAAATCGCTTAGTAGAAGGCTGTTTTATGATGTTGTGCGGCCCGTGTTTCATTAGAGACATGTGCGTGGGAGGAAAGGTTGGCTAAGGCGAGAATCAAAAGGCTGTACCTGATTCCGATTCTCTCGAAAGCGCTCGACGTGGTCGAGCTGTTGGAGCAGGCGAATTCGCCGCTGACGCTTGAAGATGTATACCAAAAGACCAGTATTTCGAAAACGAGCGTTTACCGCATTCTCAAAACGCTCGTGCACCGCGGTTATCTGGCGCAGACGCAGGGCGGGCAATATCGCCTGGTTTCACGGCCGCGCCGGCTGCGGTTTGGCTTCGCTGTGCAGAGCGCGGAGATGCCTTATTCTGAAGCCGTTGCCGAGAGCGTGGCCGGGGCTGCGGCAGCATCAGGTGTCGAGCTGATTATGCTCGACAACAAGTATGATCCGGCGGTTGCGGTGCGGAACGCCGAGGAATTTGTGGCCAAGCATGTCGACCTGGTGCTGGAATTCCAGGTGGAAGAGGCGGCCGCGCCGCGCGTGGCGCATATCTTCAAAAAGGCCGATATTCCGCTGGTGGCTATCGATGTGCCCCATCCCAACGCCACTTACTTTGGTGTGGATAACTTCGAAGTGGGCTACGAGGCGGCTTCTGTGCTGGCGCAATTTGCGCAGCGGCAATGGAAGGGCAGGGTCGATCGGGTGGTGGGCGTAGGGTTCAGCGAGGCAGGCAGCTTTGTGCAGAACCGCATTGCCGGAGCGTTCGACGGGATTCGCGAGCGGTTCAAGGATCTGGCCGCGGATCGCTTCATTCAGATTGAAGGGCGCGGTTTACGCGATGCCAGCCGAACGGCGATGAAAGATCATTTGAAAGGCCACAAGGCGGGCGATCACACCCTGGTGGCTGCGGCAACCGACTCAAGCGCGCTCGGTGTGCTCGATGCAGTACGCGACGCTAGGCTTGAATCGAACTTTGCCATCGTCGGCCAGGATTGCATTCCCGAGGTGTTGGAAGAGATGCGGCGCCCTGCGAGCGCTATCGTCGGCTCGATTTCACATGAGCCGGAAACCTATGGGCCTCGGCTGATTCAGCTGGGCATTGCCATACTGCGCGGTTACACCGTGCCTCCGTATAACTATGTGCACCACAAGGCTGTGACTCCTGAGACGCTGTGCAACGAAGAGCGGTCAGCGAAGCTTGAGGACGCAGGGGATGTAGCCGTCGGTAAGCCGATTTGAAAGACAGCTGCGAGCCATCAGCCAGCGGCTGCCCGCATCAGGCTGTAATCGAAACGATTCCCCAGATAAAACGGTTTCCTAATGGCCCGGCGCTGTATCATATTTATGTGCTCGCACACTTCCCAGTGGAGTGCACCCACCTATGACAACTGCAACTGCTTCGCCATCGCCCGTACTTCATTTTCTTGAGGATCGCTGGGACCCGACGGTCGCGGCCGGTCTGGATGAGCCGGAACAACTGCGCTATCGCTCGAATCTGCTGGGATCGGACCTGCGCATCACAAACTTTGCGGGCGGCAACACCAGCTCCAAGGTATGGGATAGCGATCCACTGACCGGCGAGCGCGTGGAAGTGCTGTGGGTGAAAGGCTCGGGCGGCGATTTGGGCAGCATCAAGCGCGCGGGGTTTGCCACGCTTTACCAGGAGAAACTGCTGGCGTTGGAGCGCGTGTACAAGGGCGTCGACACCGAAGATGACATGGTTGCGATGTATCCGCTGTGCGCCTTCCGCAATAATCCCGTAGCTGCTTCGATTGACACGCCGCTGCACGGATTTCTTCCGTTCCCGCACGTGGACCACCTGCATCCTGACTGGGGTATTGCTCTGGCGGCCAGCGCCAACGGCAAAGACAAGATGGAGGAGTTCAATCGCGAGTTCGGCCACACCCTGATTTGGCTGCCCTGGCAGCGTCCCGGCTTTGATTTGGCCCTGACGATGAAGCGCGCCGTACAACAGAATCCCGGCTGCGACGGAATCGTGCTGGGCGGGCATGGATTGTTTACCTGGGGTCAGACGCAGCGCGAGTGCTATCTGAACACGCTAACCGTGATTGACCAACTGGGGCAATTCATTGATCGGCATGGCCGCGACAAGGTCCGGTTCGGGGGCGAAGCGGTACCGGCGCGGGCCGATCGCAAGCAGGTAGCAATCGAGATTGCGCCGTATTTGCGCGGGCGCATCAGCTCGCAGCATCGCTTCATCTCGAATTTCACCGACATTCCCGATGTGCTGCAATTTGTCGACTCCGTGAATGCCAAAGAACTGGCATTCCTGGGAACGAGCTGCCCCGATCATTTCATTCGCACAAAGATTCGCCCGATGTTCGTGCCGTGGAGCGCAACAGAGAACGTTGACGCGCTGAAGAGGTCGATTGACGAGTCGCTGGCGCAATATCGCAAGCAATATCGCGCCTACTATCGCGCTTTCGCGAGCGACGATTCGCCGGCGATCCGCGATGCCAGCCCAACGGTGGTGCTGATCCCGGGCATGGGCATGTTCAGCTACGGCAAGAACAAGACGGAAGCGCGCGTGACCGGCGAGTTTTACACCAACGCGATTCACGTTATGGAAGGCGCCAGCGTGCTGGGCGACGGTGAGGTTAGCGGAACGGTGCCACAGTGCGCTCCGGGCATGGATCCGTCGAGCTTCAAGACGTTCAGCAATTACGTCGCGTTGCCGGCAGTGGAAGCATTCCAGATTGAATACTGGGTGATGGAGGAGGCGAAGATTCGCCGCCAGCCGCCGGAAAAAGAACTGAGCCGGCGCGTCGCGCTGGTGATTGGCGGGGCCAGCGGCATCGGTCGCGAAGTAGCGAGGCTGGCCGCAACGCGTGGGGCGCACGTGTTCGTGGCCGATCGCAATGAGGCGGGAGCGGCGCAGGTTGCGGCAGAACTCGGCTCATTGGCGTCTGCCGAATTCTCGGGCAGCTCGAGCGTGGATATTCGCAGCCGCGAATCGATTCGCGAAGTGCTGGGCGCTGCGGCGCTGGCGTTCGGCGGTATCGACATTCTCATCAACACGGCCGCAATCTTCCCATCGTCGCCTTCCGGCGACATCGAGGACGCGATGTGGGACGACACGTTTGCAGTGAATGTAACCGCGAATTACCTTCTGGCCGACGAGGCAGCGAAGATGTTTGAGGAGCAAGGGCTGCACGGCAACATCGTCTTCACAAGTTCGGCCAACGCTGTGGTGGCCAAGCGGGGCAGCGAAGCGTACGACGTGAGCAAGGCTGCACTGAGCCACCTGATTCGCGAGCTGGCAGTCTCAATGGCGCCGAACGTGCGCGTCAACGGCATCAGCCCGGCGACCGTGGTCAAGGGGTCGACGATGTTTCAGCGCGACCGCGTGCGTGCCTCGCTGAAAAAGTACAACATTCCGTACCAGGAATCGTTCAGCGACGATGAGCTTCGCAGCCGTCTTGCTTCGTTCTACGCCGAGCGCACACTGACGTTAAAGACCATCGATCCGGCAGACTGTGCCGAGGCGATTCTGTTTCTGGCCAGTCCGCGCGCGCGATGCACCACCGGCCACGTGATTCCCGTGGATGGCGGATTGACCGAAGCGTTCCAGCGCTGAAGTAAGGCGGAGTGGACCGGTCGCATGCAAGAGCCAGCAAGCGTCGCCATTGATCTGGGCGCGGAGAGCTGCCGCGTTTCGTTGCTTCGCTGGATGGGCGGGCAAGCGAAGATTGAGGTCATCCATCGCATTCCCAATCGGCCGGTGTATCGGGACGGTTCGCTGCATTGGCCGCTCGAGGGAATTCTTGCCGGACTCGAAGAGGGCTTGCGCAAGGCAGCCGCAGCGGCGCCGGAGGGCATTGGCTCCATCGGCGCCGACGGCTGGTCAGTGGATTATGTGCGGCTGGGCGCGGACGGCGCCATACTGCACGAGCCGTTCTGCTATCGCGACGAGCGCACGGCGGCAACGAGAACCACCGCCGACAAGATCATCTCTCCGTACGAAATCTATCAGCGCACCGGCGCCTATCCGCACAATTTGAATTCGGTGTATCAGCTGATGGCCGATCCGGGCACGGGGATCGACAACAACACGCCGTGGGTGATGTTGCCGGAGTTTGTGCTCTATTGGTTCTGCGGCAAGCGCGTGGCCGAGTACTCCAATGCCACGCACACTGGACTTGTGAATCTGAAGACGGGCACGTGGGATGCCGAGCTCTTCAAGATGCTTGGGCTGGCCGTCGAAGCCGCGCCGCCGCTGGTTGCGACGGGAACGATTCTCGGCCGCCTGAAGGGTCCGCTTCAGGAGCTCGATGCTTTTCGCAACACTGCCGTGATCGTTCCCGCAACGCACGACACGGCGAGCGCCATCGCGGGCATTTCCGGCGATCTGAGAGCGGCTGCGTACATCAGCTCGGGAACATGGTCGCTGGTCGGCACTGTGACGCCAGCGCCGGTAACCACGCGGCGCGCATTTGACGCAGGATACACGAACATTGGCGCGGCGGCCGGCGGACTGTTGTTTCACTCGTTGATCAACAGCATGTGGATTCTCAAGCAATGCATGGACGCGTGGGCAGCGGCGGGACGACCGTGGAAGATCGAAGACATCGTCGGAAAAGCTGCCGCGTGCAACGCCGGGACGGGGGTGCTGGAAATGGATGCCGCACCACTGATGCTCGATACGAACATGCCGCAGCGCATCAACAGCGAGCTGAAGCGACTGGGGTTCGACGAGATTCCCGACGTGGCGGGAAACGAGCCTATCTTCGCGCGCACCATCTTCGAGAGCCTGGCCATCCGCTACGCGTCGGCGACGGCGAATCTGGAAAAGACGCTGGGCCGCGAGCTCGAGCGCATCCACATGATTGGTGGAGCGGTGCGCAACAAGCTGCTGATTGCACTGACTGAGCGGGAGACCGGCCTGAAGGTCGAGATCGGCGAAATCGAAAGCGCGACGATCGGCAACCTGGCGGCGCAGCTGGCGGCGAGTGAAGCGGCGGGCGGGCGCGTGACACCGGAAGACATCCGCAAGTGGGCCAAGGTGCTGTGCGGGAATCGGAAGTGCTGAGAGGCAAGGCGCCATGCGCAAGAATACTTCAACACAGAAAGCAGAGCGGTTTCAGCGTGACGTGCGGGCCGCGCTGCGACCGCTGAAGGACGCGGAGCGAGCGGCCGGAGCCAAAGCCTACATGCGCGACAAATTCGAATACCTGGGGATCGGAACGCCGGCACGCCGCACGGCTGTTGCGGCGCTGATCCGTGGCTTCAAGCCGGCAATGGCGGAGGAGTTGCGGGCAACTGCGACAGGACTTTGGGCGATGCACGAGCGCGAGTATCAATATGTGGCGGCCGATCTGTTGATCAGGTATCAGGCTGCACTCCGCCTCGACGATCTGCCGTGGCTGCTCGAACTGGCACAACAGAAATCCTGGTGGGACACGGTCGACTGCATTGTGAAGGTTGTGGGCGGGATTGTCCGCCGCTCTGGTGCGAAGGGCGTGCGCACGATGGACCGCGCCGTGAAACACGGCAACCTGTGGGTGCGGCGCATCGCCATGCTGCACCAGCTTGGCTGGCGCGATGAGTGCGACACAGAGAGGCTCTTTCGCTATGCGGAGCAGCTGGCAGCAGAGAAGGAGTTCTTTATCCGCAAAGCCATTGGCTGGGCCCTGCGGGACTATGCGTGGCACAACTGGCGCGATGTTGAGAAGTACCTGAGCAGGAGCGAAAGGAAGTTTTCAGGATTGACGGTGCGGGAGGCGGGGAAGAACTTTGCGGCGCTGCGCGGCGATTCGGCCAGAAGGAAGAAAAACGATGAAGCGGATATCCGGTAGCATTTTCTTCATGAAATACATGTTCCCGGTCTTCTGGTTTGGATTCGTCGGGTCCTTCCTTGTTATTGTCCTGTTCACGGAGCGTTCGGAGGGGGGCTGGTTTCTTTTTGCGATCATCGTACCGACGATCATGGGAATCTTGGGCTATTCGATGATGAAGAAGATGGTGTGGGACCTGGCCGACGAGGTTCTCGACGCCGGAAACGCATTGGTGATTCGTTTTGGAAAGGAGCAGGAAATGATTCCACTCGCGGAAATCGTCAACGTGAGTTACTGCTATATGATGAGCCCTGCCCGCGTAACCCTCACGCTGCGCCAGCCTTGTCGGTTTGGGAGCGAGATATCGTTTGCCACGCCACAGCGATTTAGCTTTGTGCCCTTTCCGAAGAGTTCTGAAATCGCTGAACTCATTCGGCGCGTCGATGCTGCGCGCCAGGCCTCCGGTTAGAGCTACGCTCCGCACGCTAACGGCGCCGCACGTAAGAACCAGGCGGTGCGAGTCGAGCGCGAATCATTTTATCCGCTACCGACGACTTGACTCATCGGCGCCTCAGACCGTAGCTTGTCCTTACACGGGAAAGGAGGTTGATCCAGCCTATGAAGATTGATTTACCAAGTAGTACGGTACGTGAGGTGACTGAGGCCTAGGGCATCGCGCCCATGACCCCAGGTAAGACCTGACGGAGGATTCTCCGCCATGGCCCTGGCTTTCGCGGCAGCGCGATGGCCTTAGTCCAATCCCAACAGATCACCGGCAGCGGCCTGGGAATGCAAGTTCTCAGGCCGTTGTTGCGTTAGGAGCGGGGAACGGGTGATGGAGGGAACAGGGAACGCTGGGGCAGTTCATGGCTCGAATATCGCGGTGCATAGGTGGCGCAGTTTTTTAACGAGGGGGAGCAATGGAGCACGAGCTGGATAATACGCTGGCGTTGCTGGAGCGGACGCCGGCTGCGCTGGATGCGCTGCTGCGCGGCTTGCCGGGGATGTGGACCGAGGGCAATGAAGGAGGCAACACGTGGAGCGCGACCATGGTGATTACGCACCTGGTTCACTGCGAGCATGAGAACTGGATGCCCAGGGCGAAAGTGATTCTGCAATCAGGTGAGGCTAAGCCGTTTGCGCCGTTCGACCGCGGAGGGCTCGCGCGCTTGAGCCAGGGGAAGACGCTGGAGCAACTGTTGGAAGAATTTGCGGATGCGCGCGCCAACCGGCTGCAGGAGCTGCGCGCATTGCGCCTGACCCCGGAGGACCTGCAGCGAAAGGGGAAGCATCCGACCTTTGGCGCGGTCACGCTCTCACAGTTGCTGGCGACTTGGGCCGCACACGACCTCACCCATCTTCATCAGATATCGCGGATCATGGCCTACCAGTATCGGGAGGCCGTCGGCCCGTGGAGCAAGTTCCTGGGCGTGATGCACTGTGCCGGCCACAGCGAGCAGGCATGAGAGAACAGGGAGCGAGGCAGCAAGGGAGCGGTATCCTGGAGAGTCCCGTAGTGGGCAGCGGACTTCAGCTACGCCCATCCGCTAAAATTCCTCTAGCATGAAATGTCCATATTGCGGCTTCGCGCAGGATCGGGTAGTCGACTCGCGCGAGAGCAAAGACGCCGACTCGATCCGGCGGCGCCGGGAGTGCGAGCGCTGCAACCGCCGGTTCACAACCTACGAGCGCATCGACGAGATCCCTTACATGGTGGTGAAAAAGGACGGGCGGCGTGAGCGCTTCGACCGGCACAAGGTGCTGAACGGGCTGGTTCGCGCGTGCGAGAAGCGGCCGGTGTCGTCGGGCCAGCTGGAAAAAATCGTTGACGCAACAGAAGCATTTCTAGTTGATGCGCCAGAACGCGAGCGCTCCACGCGCGAGATCGGCGAGCTGATCATGGGGCATCTCAAGAAGCTCGACACGGTAGCCTACATCCGGTTTGCCAGCGTTTATCGCGACTTCAAGGATGTGCGCGAGTTCAAGGAAGAGCTGGAGGGGTTGCTGGAAGGGCATCGCGGCGGCAAGGGGAAGAACTGATTACGGCGTGAGCTTCTAGCGGCCAGCCTCTAGCTCCTGGCTCCAGTTTGCCGCTTCTTGAAGCCGCAAAAGGGGATACACGCTTTGTTGACTGAGGAGCCGAGAATTCGGGTGACAAAATGGCTTGGCGACGTGCCTCTCGAAGCTGAATGCTCGATCTGCAGCTGGACATCATTCAAGGTCGCGGAATGGAATTCCGGCGAGCCGCTTCATCAGCCCAATCGCCGGCGCTACCAGGACACTTTGGAGCAAACATTCGAGCTCCATCTTAAGACTGCGCATGGAATGCGAGCTAGAAGCTAGAGGCGAGGAGCTAAGAATGACCGAAAGAAAAACCCATAACATCACCTTGATTCCCGGCGACGGTATCGGCCCTGAGGTCACGCAGGCCGTCGTGCGCATTCTCGAGGCCACTGGAGTGAAGTTCGAGTGGGAGCGGTATGCCGCGGGCGCTGAAGCATTCGAAATTCATGGTGAATACATTCCCGCGGCGCTCTACGAGTCGATCGAGCGCAACCGCGTAGCTCTCAAAGGGCCGGTCACGACGCCTATCGGTGGCGGATTCAAGAGCATCAATGTGACGCTGCGCAAGAAGTTCGATCTTTTCGCCAACCTGCGGCCCATTCGCAATCTGCCAGGACTCGACACCAAGTATCCCGGCGTTGATCTGGTGATCGTCCGCGAAAACACCGAGGGCGAATATGTCGGCCTCGAGCACGAGGTGGTTCCGGGCGTCGTCGAGAGCATCAAGGTGATCACGGAAAAGGGATCGACGCGCATTGCGAAATTTGCTTTTGAGTACGCGCGCAAGCACGGGCGCAAGAAGATCCACTCGATTCACAAAGCCAACATCATGAAGCTGTCGGACGGGCTTTTTTTGCGCTGCGCGAGGCAGGTTGCGGAACATTTTCCCGATATCACTTACGGCGAGCACTTGATCGACAACACCTGTATGCAGTTGGTGATGAACCCGTTTCAGTACGATACTCTGCTGCTCGAGAACCTCTACGGAGACATTGTGAGCGACCTGTGCGCCGGTCTTGTGGGAGGGCTGGGGCTGGCCCCTGGAGCAAACCTGGGCGCCGAATGCGCGATCTTCGAAGCGGTACACGGGTCTGCACCTGACATCGCCGGCAAGGATGTTGCCAATCCCACGGCGCTGCTGCAGTCGGCAATCCTGATGCTGCGTCATCTGAACGAAGAGACTGCGGCAGACAAGGCGCAGAAAGCGCTGGAGACCGTATATGCGGAGCGCAAGTCGCTGACCCGCGACGTGGGGGGCACGGCGGGCACCACACAGTTCACCAATTCCGTGCTGGAGGCGATGGGGTAGGAGGTTTCGCGCTGCGCGCCACCATGAGCACTTCGGGATGCAGCCGCATTCGCTGAGCGCCGTATAATCACGCTCAATGCAGGCTCTGCTTCGCGATCTCCGCTTCGCTGCGCGCATGTTCCTTGCCGACCCCGGCTTTACAGTGGCGTCGATTCTCACGCTGGCCCTGGGCATTGGAGCCAACACCGCCATCTTTACGGTGGCCAATGCGCTTTTGTTGCGGCCCCTTCCATTTCACAATTCCTCGCGGCTTCTGGCCCTGACCAGCAAGGACAAGACAGGCGACCGGCCTAGCACCCTGCTTCGCTATGAATACCTTCGCGACCATAGCCGGTCGTTCACGGGCGTGGCCGTGTGGACCCAGGACAACCTGAATCTCTCTGGCAACGCCGATGCCGTGCAGGTTCCGGTGGCGCGAGTCTCGCCCAGCTTCTTCACGGTGCTTGGTGTCCAGGCGCAGCTGGGCCGCGTCTTCACTCAGGAGGAAGGCTCGCCTGCGGGCCGGCCCGTCGTCATGCTGAGCGATGCGCTCTGGCGCAGCCGGTATCATGCCGACGCCAATATCGTGGGCAAGACCATCATTCTCGATTCCATCAGCGAAACTGTTGTGGGTGTGTTGCCGCGGAATGTCGAGTTTCCATTTGTCGGGAAGGCCGATGTGTGGACGCCGCGCTATTTCGAGCTTTCGCTCATGACGCCGCAGCGCCTTCGCCTGGGTGTTGGTTATCTCAGTGTTCTGGCGCGGCTGCGGCCAGGGATCACGCGATCGCAGGCCAATGCCGAGCTGGCCGTCCTGGATCGCCAATATCGCGAGCAGAATCCATCGATGCCCGACGCCGATCCATCGATTGCGACCGCGACCGAGGAACTGCGAGACCAGGTGGTGGGTGATGTGCGCGGCAAGGTCGTGGTGCTCTCGTGCGCCGTAGCCGTGGTCCTTCTTATCGCTTGCACGAACGTGGCCAGCATGTTGTTGTCGCGCGCGCTAAGCCGCCGGCGTGAGATCGCCGTTCGCGCCGCATTGGGCGCCGGTCGGGGCGCGATCGTGCGCCAGTTGCTCACAGAGAGCACTTTGTTGGCATTGGCCGCGGGCCTGTTGGGCACGGTGCTGGGCTGGGTGGCGACGCGCTCCCTGGTGAAATGGGGCACGGAGCAGCTTCCGCAGGGATTTCCCATCGGTCTTGACCCATGGGTCCTGTTGTTCACGCTTGCCATTTCGCTGGCCGCGGGATTTCTTTTCGGAATGGCGCCATCTGTGCAGCTGGCGCGCGTCGATTTGAATGCCGCGCTGCGCGACGGAAGCCGAAGCGCTTCCGCCGGACAGGGCCGGGCTCGCATGCGCGGCCTGCTGGTTATTGGCCAGGTGGCACTCTCCCTGGTGCTCCTGGTAGGCGCGGGGCTGCTGTTGCGTAGTTTCGCTCAGCTGATCCACACCAATCCCGGGTTCGATGCGCACGGCCTGCTGACCATGGATATCTCACTCTCGACGCAGCGTTACGCCACACCCGCGCAACAGATCGCGTTTTTCGGCGATGTAATCGAGCGCGTGGCCGGGGTGCCCGGCGTGCAAAGCGTGGCGATGTCAGCCGCTCCTCCAATGGGCTTTATCCGCCTCACTCCCGTGTTGACCGAGGGACAGCCCGAAGTCCCGCTGGCGCAGCGCCCTTTCGTCGACATCGAAGCAATCAGCCCCAAGTGGTTCGAAGTTATGCGCGTGCCGTTGCTCGCGGGTAGAGCCTTCACCACCGCCGACGACGCCGAGGCTCCGAAAGTCGTGTTGGTCAACCAGGCCTTTTCGCGCCAGTTCTGGCAGGGGCAGAACCCGGTGGGAAAACACCTTGCCGTGGGCCGCTGGCCTGAGGCTGAGGTCGTCGGGCTTGCCGCTGACGTTAAGAATCAGGGCCTGGCCCGGAAAACGCAGCCGCAGCTTTATCTTTCGTTCCCTCAGATTCCCTGGGGCAACATGCATCTGCTGTTGCGCACTGTTGTGCCTCCGCAGTCGTTGGCTGCCCCGGTGCGCGCGCAGATCGCCGCTGTCGACAAGAACCAGGCAGTTACGGGAATGCAGACGGTGGATGGCCTGATGGACAATTCGCGCACGCAGCCCCGCTTCACCATGCTTCTGGTGGCAATCTTCGCCCTCGTTGCGCTCGCCCTGGCGATGATCGGCATCTACGGCGTACTCAGTTATACCGTAGCGCAGCGAGGCCAGGAGTTTGGAATCCGCATGGCTCTTGGCGCGGAGCGCGCTGCGATCCAGCGTATGGTGCTTGGCCAGGGAATGGCGCTTACCGTCATCGGGGTGGTCATCGGCATGGCAGCGGCGTTTCTGCTTACGCGTCTCGCGGCGAGCCTGCTTTACCAGGTGGGCGAGCACGATCCGCTAACGTTTGTCCTGGCTCCGTTGGTGTTCCTGGGGATTGCGCTGCTGGCCAGCTATCTACCGGCGCGACGGGCCACCAGGGTTAACCCTGTCGAAGCCATGCGCTGAGTCGGTTCCTTGCGCACTCACCACGCGAGCCGCCGGATTGATGGCGATGGCCCTGCACGGTCACTCCAGGGTGCGCAGCAAGGCAACAACGCCCATCACCGATTTGCTTGTTTGATCCACCACCGGCGAGGTGCTGATGCGAACCTTGATCACACGGTGGTTGCGGCAAAGCAGTGTGGCTGTGCCTTTCGAAGCCCGGTCGATCACCGCGCGGCGGTTGAATGGAGCGCCGTCGTCCGACCGATAATCGAGCAGCGGAACAATTTCTTCAATTACTTTGCCAGTGAGCTCAGTCGCGCTGAATCCGAAGAGTTCTTCGGCGGCCGGATTGACAGCGCGGACCACGCCGAGAATATCGGTGATCACAATGGCATCGGTCACCGAGGCCATGGCGCTCTCTAGCCATTGGCGGGCACGTCTCGCTTCGTCCAACTCTTCCATCGTCTCGGTCACGTCTACGGCCACCATGCTCATGCCCACAGGGTTTCCCCGATCGTCGCGGATCAGGCTACGGTGCAACTGGTATGTGCGAAACGAACCTGAGCGGTCGAAGATGTTGCGCGTGATCATCGGCGGCGGCATGCCCGACTGCATCTGCGCGCTGAAAGCGGCGTGGCTGATCACTTTTTCATCCAGCGCCATCAGGTCCCAGCCATTCTTGCCCACCAGTTGGCCGTGAGCGGGATGATGCAGGGCAATGGCGGCGCGGTTGGCCCGCGTGATCACGCCTTGCGCGTCGATTTCGATGTAGGCAAGCGGCAACTCATCCATCTCTTGCGGCAGTGCGTGCTCTGGAGCAAGGGGACTCGGGGCAGACTTGAGGCTCATGGCACACTCCGGTCATTGGCCATTAGCGTGATCTTGTAGAGGTCGTCAGGCGTTTGCAGCCGTTCAATCGGCGTTATGTCAAAGGAAAGAGGGATGCGCAGCATGGTGGCGCGGCCGCCGATATTGACGCTGATTTCGCGATTCTGGAAAACGATGCGGTTGAGCTCCGCCGTAAGGATCTGTTCGTTCGCGCGAACTTGCAGGATGGCGAGGAGCGACGAGTCGCTCCAGTGATAGATGATGTCGTCTGACGGCAGGCTTTCCGTGAGAAATGCCGCCACGGCCATCAAGCAGTCTTCAACTGCCTCGGCGCCGAAGCGCTGGTTGATCATATTGAGGCAATTGAGGCGGAAGAGGACGATGTATCCCTTGCTGCCCCCGATCATAATCCGCTTGAGGTGTTCGATCGCGCTTCCTCCGCCACGCAGGCCCGCAGCATTGTCGTTGGCGGTGGTGTGGTCGGCAGTGCGAAACCGCGATGCCTCAGCCGGGACTGAGTTCTGACCGGCGGGGTGCAGGAACAATTCAAACTCGGCGTGAAGCTTCTTTGTGGCGTCGGCCGAGGCGGATGCAGCAATGCAATGCAGAAGGTCGTCCGCTTTTGCCGCAGAGCGTTCGATGCCAAGCAACTTGAGGAGTTCGCAGAAGAGAAAGAAGACAAGCGAACGCCATTCCAAGGTGCGGTTGCGCAACTCATCCTCGCCCGCCTTGCGGTAGTTCTGAAACTCCTGGACCACGGCGCGTATCTGCGCCAGTTTTTCCGGTTCGGGTAGACGATCGGGAAGTCCGAGCGCAAGCTTGGCTACGCTACCGCGAAATTCCTTGTACGCATCGGCGTCGATTTCCGGCACACCCAGCGCAGCTCCCTCGACGGCAAGCGTAAGAAACCGTTCCGGGTTGGGCAGTTCAGGCCGCTGATTGCCGGACGTATGCGGCTGGCCCCAGGCGGTCACTTGCCGCAGGTTCATGGCGCGATGCTCCTCTTCACTCTTATCGGCCGGGTGGGCGGAAGAATGAGCGGACTTCCAACGGCAGTGCAGTCCCGCGCTCAGTCGGAGCAAGGATCGGATCGACCCGTAAACGCAATTGCCTCTTCCTGTACACTGAAGAGTTAAGGTCATGAAAAGCAGATACCCAATCGGCGTTCTTGGTGCCACCGGAATGGTTGGCCAGCGCTATATTCAACTGCTCGAAGATCACCCCTTTTTTGAGGTCGTATGGCTTGCGGCCAGCGATCGTTCCAGCGGTAAGCCATACGGTGATGCGGCCAAGTGGCGACTTGATACTCCGCTACCCGATCGCATCGCGAAGATGATGGTTTCGCCCGCCGAGCCGGAGGGCGCTCCGAAGATCATCTTTGCGAGCGTGGATGCTGCGATAGCCCGAGAGGTGGAACCGAAGTTTGCCGCCGCCGGTTGCGCCGTGATCTCCAACTCAAGCGCCTTCCGCATGACGCCGAATGTGCCCCTGGTCATTCCCGAGGTGAACTCGGAGCATCTGCACCTCATCGAGGAGCAAGCGTGGCGGAAGGAGTCGGGTGGCTGCATTGTGACCAACCCCAACTGCTCGACCATCGGTCTGGTGATGGCGCTCAAGCCAATCGAAGAGCGCTTTGGCATCGAATCCATCTTCGTTACCACGATGCAGGCGGTGAGCGGCGCCGGCTATCCCGGCGCGGCTTCGATGGACATTCTCGACAATGTGGTTCCATTCATCGGCAGCGAAGAAGAAAAGATGGAAGCTGAGACGCTGAAACTTCTCGGGCGTCTGGAGGGCCAGGCCGTGGCCTCGCTCCATGCCAAAGTAACGGCGCATTGCAATCGCGTGCCGGTAGTCGATGGGCACACCGAGTGTGTATCGGTCAAATTGGGCAAGAAGCTGGGCCGGCCGGTGAAGCGCGAAGATATTCTGGCGGCGTGGGCCGAGTTCCGGCCGCTTTACGGACTGGATTTGCCCTTTGCTCCGGCGCAACCCATCGAGTGGGCAGAACAGAATGATCGCCCGCAGCCGCGGCTCGATCGCAATCGAGGCAAAGGCATGGCGGTGACGGCAGGCAGGTTGCGACCTTGCAACGTGCTCGACTGGAAATTTGTACTGCTCTCGCACAACACAGTGCGCGGGGCGGCAGGCGCGACGATTTTGAATGCGGAGATGCTGGCAAGTCTTGGCAAATTCGCGCCGGCTTCCCCTCCGGCAGGTCATGGCCGCGTTCAGCGCGAGTCGCTTGCCGGCGCAACGACGCGCGACTGAAATCAATCGGAAAGTTGATGGCTGACGGCTGAAAGCTGATTTGGGTTTCTCATGAAGATTGTGGTGATGAAGTTTGGCGGCACGTCGGTGGAAGATGCGACCGCCATGGGGCGAACTGCGGGCATTGTCGCCGGGCGCGTGGCCATGGGAAAGGTTCCGGTAGTTGTGGTCAGCGCCATGGCCAAAGTGACCGACCAGTTGCTGCGTGCTGCGGCGTCTTCGGCGGAGGGCGATCGCACGGGAGCTCTGGCCATCAGCTCGCGGCTGCGCTCGCGCCATCGCGATGCGGCGTGCGAGCTGGTCAAGCCCGATGCCGACCGTACCAACATTCTCTCTACGGTCGATGAACAATTCGACTCGCTCGACGAAATCCTGCGGGGGCTTGCGGCAATTCGCGAATTGACGCCGCGCATCGCGGATCTGATCGTCAGTTATGGCGAGCGCCTGTCAAGCCGCATCGTGACCGCGGCTTTCCAGGAGCGCGGCATCAATGCGGTTCACGCCGATGCGCGCCAGTTCATCGTGACCGACTCGGAATTTCAAAGGGCTGCGCCGCTCGACCAAATTATCGAGAAGAAGACGCCGGAGAAACTGCTGCCATTGATCAATGACGGCAAAATTCCGGTGATGGGCGGATTCATCGCCTCGAACGAAGCGGGATTGACTACCACGCTGGGCCGCGGCGGGTCAGACTACACCGGAGCGCTGGTGGGTGGCGCGCTTAACGCCGAGACCATCGAGATCTGGACAGACGTGGACGGCATTATGACCGCCGATCCGCGCGTCTGCCCCGATGCGCTGCGCGTCAAGGTCATCAGCTTTGAAGAAGCGGCCGAGCTGGCATATTTCGGCGCCAAGGTGCTACACCCGGCGACGATTCTGCCGGCGGTTAGAAAGAACATTCCCGTGCAGGTGCTGAACAGCCGCAATGCCACCTGCGAAGGCACGCGGATTATCTCGCTGTCGCCGCATTGCAGGAGCCCGTTCAAATCCATCGCCGTCAAGAAGAAGCTCAGCATTATCGACATTGTGGCCAGCCGCATGTTGATGTCGCACGGCTACCTGAGCCAGATGTTCGCCATCTTCGACAAGCACAAATGCCCGGTGGACATGGTTTCGACGAGCGAGGTGTCGGTATCGGTGACCGTGGACTCGAACTCGAGCCTACCGGCAATCGCCGCCGACCTGAGCAAACTGGCCGATGTAAAATACGAAGGCAAGAAGGCCCTGGTTTGCATGGTTGGCGAGGATATCCGCGGCCAGAATGGCATTGCTGCGCAGGTCTTCAACGCCATACGCCACATCAATGTCCGCATGATTTCGCAAGGCGCGAGCGAGATCAACATGAGCTTCATGATTGATGAAGATGATGCGGACGAAGCGGTGCGGTCGCTGCACGCGGCCTTCTTCCAGAATCCCGATCCTGGCGTGTTCGATGTGGAAGCGCGAAAAGCAGCTGTCAGCTTTTAGCCATTCGCTCTTAGGAATGGCTTGCCATCATCGTTCATGAATGATGAAGTTTTATGCTGGTCGCATAGCGGGGAGCCGTCGTCATGCTGATTCTCGTTCTCGGTAAAGGGAAAACCGGCAGCCTGGTGGCAGACGTGGGGCGCGAGCGGGGCCATGGCGTGCGCGCGCTAGATATCGACGAGAATGCGCATGCCGCGGCACTGACCGCGGCGAACCTGGCGGGCGTTGACGTGGTTGTGGATTTCACGGCACCCGAGGCAGCCGTGGAAAACATGCGCGCGGTGCTTGCCATTGGCGGCCACATCGTGGTGGGCACCACCGGCTGGTACGCAAAACTGGACGAGATGAGGACGCTCGCCGTTCAGCGCGGCGGAGGGCTGCTTTACGGAACGAACTTTTCCATCGGCGTCCAGAAGCTTTTCAAATTGACTGCCGAGCTGGCGATGCTGGAAGACTACAAATTCTCCATTGAAGAAACGCATCACATCACGAAGGTCGATGCGCCGTCCGGAACGGCCCTCACGCTTAAAGAGATTATTCTCTCGGTCCGGCCGAAGATCGACGTGCCGATTGAGCCGCATCGCGTCGGGGATGCCAAGGGCGAGCATATTGTGCGCGCGGTGAGCGACCACGACATGCTCGAGCTGCGTCACGATGCGCATAGCCGTCGCGGATTCGCGCTCGGGGCCGTGCGCGGAGCAGAGTGGCTAGCCGGCAAATCGGGCGCGTGGGAGTTCCGGGAGATATTCGATCAGCTCTGAGACTGGCGATTGAATTCAGTCAGTGACGATTGCGCTGGATACCGTCGCGTGTTTACTGCGCTCCCGCCCTCGCCTTGATCAACTCGTCGAGAGTATCGGGCTTGGCGTCGTCGCGGACCAGATGCGGGAATCGCGGGCCACCGTGATAGTCGATGGTCGCGCTCCGGTAATAATCGTCGTCGACGATCAGAAGCGTAATGGGTGCAGCAGAGCCCTTTGAGCCTTTGATCGCGTCTTCGAGCAGGTCGTGCGTAAACACGCGCGAATTGACGCCGACCACCCTCATGCCGGACGAGATGCCCGCTTCATAAGCCGGTGAACCGACAATCGAGTCGCCTACAGTGCCATCGGCACTGAGCCGAAGGCCAATCGAATAGAGATCGCCCACGTCGCCGTGACGCCCGCCAAATTCGGTGGGGTGGTCGTCGAATGCCAATCTCCATCCGCCATTTTCAATGCCGCCCAAAGGCGCATTTGGTGAAGTGGAGTCAAGCCGATCGTTCAAGAATCTCGCCCAATCATAGGGCGCAACCTGATTCAGCGTGTCTACGAGGCTCTCGAAGGTATAAGTCTTCACTTCAGGGCCGTTGTTGGGTCCGCCGTGAAAGAGATGGCAAAAGTCGTCGATGGATTTCTGGCCGTGCGTCACGTTGTGGATGATGCTGGCCGCTTCAAGCCAAATCAGGTCGCCTTCGTCGTAGTAGTCGCTGCCGCGCCGCCAATTAATCCATCCTCCCGAAAATTGATGACTGAAACCGGGGAGCGCTACGGCCGTATCCTCGAGCGGACGCCAGGTGCGACCCGGTCGTCCGGGACCCAGCGACGCGGCTGCCAGCGCGAGATATTCGCGATACTGTTCGGGCGTCCACAAGCCACTGCGCGCGGCGAGCATGGGACCGAGAAAGTCGGTTAAACCCTCGTAGCCCCAGAGCAGGTCATCTTCCATCGGTTTTTCGAAATCCGGAGTCGTAAGATCGGCGGGGCGACGGAACTTTCCATTCCATGAGTGCACAAATTCATGCGGCAGCAGAGCGCCCACCATCATGCCCGCCGTTGGCGCAAGGAGCACGCGTTCCGGCAAACGGCTGTCGTTCGATTCATGATGCTCGAGCCCAAAGTGCGCCACATGATCGCTGAGCGTAAGCAGGAAATGATAGTCGCGATAGTGGCGCGTGCCGAATAGCTTGCCCGATTCGGCAACGAGGTTCGTCATCCCCTTCTGAACCGCTGGGCTCATGTTCAGCGCTTCTTCGCTGTCGGCCACTAGATCGATCTCGTGATGGATAGGTTCGCCGGGAGGCGTCAAATCGATGGCGCGATAATATTGGCCGGCGATGACCGGAGAGTCGACGAGCAGATCGAGTGAGATGGGCTTAAATGCAATACGATTGCCCACCTGGCTCTCGACGGGAAGTGCCGTTCCAAATTTCCAGCCATCGGGCAAAATCAGGTTGGCCTGATAAATAAGTTGCGACGCAGGCTTGCCCGCGGGGTAGAGAATCGCCTCATTCCACTCGAGTGCGAGAAGCTTGTCCGTGGCCGAGCTGTTCTCTGATTCAATACTGTCGTATGAAACCTCAAGTTCGGCGGCTCCGGCGGGAACATCGATGTGGAAGGTGAAGGCGTCGAGAAAGTCGCGTTGCCACGGGATGGTTTTACCGGCGGCTTCAAATTTCAGTCCGGTGAGATTGGCGATGGGCCCGTCGGGGCCGTGTTCGCCCGGAATCCACTTGGGGAAGTAGAGAGTCATCGGCCCGCTAGACACAGGAATCACGAGGTGAGAATGCAGGATCTTGCTCGGCGACTGCGTAGCATCAACAGTAAGCGAAATGGTTTGAGCCTGCAGTGCGAAGGCCAGGCTCATTGCTAGGACGCAAAGAATCGCAGTGCAAAATGACCGGCCGAGTCGGGATAAATTCATTTCGATCCTCCTCAGAGCAGGAATTGTTGCGAACGATCGTTCTTGCGCATGATATCAGCCGGAACTGGAAGTCCGGCCCTTCGCGCCAAGCTCTCTGGCCTTGCCCGTTGCGCCGGTTTAGCATGGACCATGCGACCAACTGCCTGTCTTCTTCGCATCGTTTCTGCCATCGCATTCTCCATCGGCTCCGCCAGCCTTGACGCGCAGGCCGCTCAGCAAAGCCCTGCTCAGCAAACCGCAGCCCGCCCCGCCGCACGCCAACCCCGCCCCAACGACGTCGGCTCACCCATCCCCACGCGACACGATATTCTTCGCGGCGCCTACGGGCCTTACCGCGCCAACAATGATCTGCTCTACTACCACCTCGATATCCGCGTCGATCCCGCGCAAAAGACTATTGCCGGCAAAAACACAATCCGTTTTCGCATGCTCAAAAATGGCGCGCGCATCCAGCTCGATTTGCATGAGGCGTTGAACATCGACAAGATCCTTCTTGGTTCAACGCTATTGAAGTACGAACGCGACACTGGTGCGGTTTTCGTGGACTTCCCTCAAACGCTTCATGCCGGCCAGACCTACACGATTGAGTTTTATTATTCAGGTCACCCGCTCGAGACCGGCCGTTTCGGCGGCATCACCTTCAAGCAGGACCCCACGGGGCGCGTCTGGATCAACACTGCTTGCGAGGGTACCGGTGCGAGCCTCTGGTGGCCGAATAAAGATCAGTGGCGCGACGAAGTCGAAAGTATGGACATCAGCGTCGCCATTCCCAATGGGCTCGTCGACGTGTCGAACGGGAAGTTTGTGGGCAAGACCGATCTCGGCGACGGCTACACGCGATGGGACTGGCACGTGAGCTACCCCATCAACAATTACGATATCTCACTCAATATCGGCAACTACGTGCACTACGCCGACAAGCTCGGCGATCTGCCGCTTGATTTTTACGTGCTGCCCGAAGATTTGGAAAGATCGAAGCCACAGTTCGCCCAGGCCAAGGGAATGCTTGAGGCGTATCAACATTACTTCGGCGCTTATCCCTTCATAAAAGACGGCTACAAGCTCATCGAGGCGCCCTACTCCGGCATGGAGCACCAGAGCGCGGTCACGTACGGCAATTTATTTGAGAATGGCTACCTGGGCCGCGACTGGACGGGCGTCGGTATCAGTCCGCGATTCGACTTCATCATCATCCACGAGAGCGCCCACGAATGGTTTGGCAATTCCATTACCGCGGCTGACTCGTCGGATATGTGGATTCACGAAGCATGGGCGACTTATCTCGAAAGTCTCTATGTTGAATATCGCTGGGGTAAGGCCGACGCGCTGAAATATCTCGGCGGATACAAGCCGAAAGTGCACAACCTGCGCGCCATCGTGGCCGAGCGCGGAGTGAACGCCGAACCCACTGAAGATCAGTATTTCAAGGGCGCGCTCCTTCTGAACACGCTGCGCAGCGTCATCGATGATGACAAAAAATGGTTTGCGCTGATCCATGATTATTATCAGCACTTCAAGTATCAGAACATTATGACCGAAGATGTGGTCGCGTATTTCAATCAGCACTCGGGCATGAACCTCACGCCAATCTTTGACCAGTACCTTCGGCATCCAGCGATTCCACGTCTCGAGTTGCTTTTCGGCGAAGCGCCGGGCGAGGTGATGTACAAGTGGAACGCCGACGAAGACAGCTTTGCCATGCCCGTCCGTGTCGGCACGCCCAACCACTGGCAAGTCATCCATCCCACCACAAACTGGCAGACGATGAAGTCACCGCTTTCGAAAGATCAGTTCCAGGTTGCCACCGATCTCTATTACGTCGACGTGAACAAGCAATAAAGTCTGCCCACTCGTTGAAGGTTGTCGAGTCTCAGGCGATGTTGCGCACAGATTCGCCGGACCCATCCGGTATACACTTTTCTCTTATGGAGACTTGTGGCTGCGGTACAGCAATTGTCACACCGTTCAGGGCGGATGGATTAGTAGATGAGCCGGCGCTGAAGGCGCTGGTCAGATGGCAAATTGAGTCGGGGATCGATTTTATCGTGGCCTGCGGGTCGACTGGCGAAGCCGCTACGCTGGATGAGGAAGAGTGGCTCGACACCATCCGCATCGTGATCGAAGCCGCAGCGGACCGCGTTCCCGTGTGGGCAGGGTGTACGCACAACTCGACGCGCGTGCTGGTGCGCCAAGCCTCCCTGCTGCGGCAGTTGCCGGGCCTCGCAGCTGTGCTCTCGGCCAATCCGTATTACAACAAGCCCACCCAGGAGGGCCAATTCCAACACTTTCTCGCCCTGGCGCGCGAAGTGGATCCGTTGCCGGTGTGTCTTTACAACGTTCCGGGACGAACTGCGGCGAACTTGGAGCCGGAGACGGTAGAACGGCTGGCTGTGGCGGCTAAAAACATTCAGGCGATCAAAGAGGCAAGCGGCAAGCTGACGCAATTTGCTGATCTGGCGCACATGATGCCGCGCAGTTTCAAGATCTTTTCTGGCGACGACAACCTCGCATTGGCAGCGATTGCCGTGGGAGCACACGGATTGATCAGCGTGGCGTCGAACGAAGCGCCGGCCGAGGTGGGGCGCATGATTCGCGCGGCTCTCGAGGACAACTGGGGCGAGGCGCGCGAGCTGGAACGGCGCTATTCCAGGTTATTTGAAGCGAATTTCTGGGAGTCGAATCCCGGCCCCGTGAAAACCGTGCTGCACCTGATGGACAAGTGCGGCGAGCATCTGCGCCTGCCTCTGGTGCCGCCGATGCCGGCGACGCGGGCGAAACTCGAAAGACTGGCTGGAGAACTTGGCCTGCTGAAGCATGTGCCCATTCCCGCGGGCGTGCGGTCGGAGGTCTACTGACGGTAGACGATACGCCGTAAATACCCGAAAGAATCAAAGAATTAGGCGCGGAATCTCGAGCTCAAGCGTTTGCCGTTAAAGGCGATGGCCTATCGAGCCGACAGTTTGGAGAAGGGAGCGAATGATTGTCTTCGTCAATCAGTCCGACTCTGATATCCCTCTATCCCCTTTCGCCTTGACCAACTAATTCATCCGGAGTTCGCAAGGGATGTTCTCCACTTAGCACGGCATTACGCAGGTAACAACGCTTTCCCGACGAATTTCAAACTGTTATCACAACTTTTCTGAATCTTTCCGTGTCACTATTCATCGACGGCACAACTGACGCTAGGGTGAAATCAGAGATTCCATAGTTCGGCAGCAATCGACGCGAAGAAGCCGCCAATTCTGGTTTAGCCGTAGTTCCAGCACGCCGCCGTAGTTAAATTTTTGGCGAATGCTCCGTGTGCGAGCGTGCCTCTAGCGAATCATCGCGGTTGAATCAGTGAGCCTGAGCAGGTTTCCGGGTGGACTTCCTGTGCAGCTTCGCGGCAACCGCGGTAAATTAGTGATTCTCTTTGGCCGATGCTCACCAAGTCACGCAGACTCGCAGAAAGTTGCTGATATGTCTCCCAAAGTCTTCGGCAATCTCTACAGGCTGGCGCTAGTTCCGCTCACTGCTGCTGTTTTTGTGGCTACGGGCTGCTCCGGTTCGTCAATGACGTCAACAGATACTCAAAGCGGTGTAACGGGCTCAACTTTTGTGGTGGGCACGGATGCGCCAATGGCGAGCGTCGTTTCGCTGAACGTGCAGATTATGAGTGTGACTGCGACGCCGACGGGGGGCGGCACGGCGGTAAACCTTATGAGCGGCACGCCATCGGTTGATTTTGCCCGCTACAACGGCCTGCAAACGCTGCTCGATATGAACGATGTGCCCCAAGGGTCGTACAGCACCATCAACATAGTGCTAGGCAACGGCACCATCGGATATCTGAATACGACCAGCACGCCCCCAACCATCGCCACACTGCCGGTGAGCTACACCAACGGCAACAACACGGCGTCGATCACACTGGCCAATCCTCTGGTCGTCAAGCCCAGCAGCGCGCCCGTCGGCATACGTGTCGACTTCGATCTGGCGCAGTCGATCCAGGTCACCAACGGTGCCATCAACGGCGAAGTGACGCCCACCTTCGACATCAGTTCGGTCGCTGTTGGCGACCAGGGTGCGTACCTCGATGAGTTTATTGCCGGTGTGGTTAGCGTCGATCAATCCGGCCAGTCATTCGTAGTGCAAGGGCCGCACGGAGAGAACTTCACCATTGACGTAAGCGGCTCAACCGAATGGGATGGCGATGCCAGCCTGAGCGCCCTGAACACCAGCAGCATCGTGCAGGTTTCAGGCAGGCTCGACAAGGCCGATCAAACTCTGGACGCCGATGAAGTGGCCATCATCTCAGACAAGGGCTTCTACGCTACCGGCCAGATCACTTACGTGTCGCCATCGAGCGGACCGGCGAGCAGCTTTGACTTATATGTGCGCGCGCTGGAACCAACCAATACGGGGCTTTCGCTGGGTCAGATTGCCACTGTGGACCTGACCGGCAGCGAGAAGTACTTTATCTACTGGGCGCACAATCCGCTCACCGAATTCCTGTTCAATTCCAGCTCTCTGGTTGCGGGGCAGGACATCGCGATGGGCGGCCCAGCCAGCGGCGCAGCAAGTTCGAGCGACGTAACTGTCGACCGCATTCATCTACGAAACTGGGGCTTCAACGGCACCATTGTGGCCAACAGCCAGAGTGCCGGGGACGGCACGTTCCAGATGCAGGTTGACGGCTTTGCTGGCGTGCTGATTCCTGAGACAGTGACTGTCTATCTGGGGCCGGCCTGCGATTTCCGGTATGGCCTGGGCGCCTTTAGCGACCTGGCCAACGGGGCTAAAATTCGCGTGGTCGGCCTACTCCTCGAGAACTCCACCAACGGACAGGTGGTCCTCGTCGCGCGTCACATTGACGGGCTTGATTTCACTGATATGACCACAACAGCGTGGCAGTGAATTTCGCGCCCCTCTCCTCGAACTGCCGGAGCAGGTATGCGGCCTGCTCCGGCGCTTTTTGTTCTGGCTTTCTCAAATAAGATCCCTTTTGTACCTCGAATTGCCCGTTCCGACGATTGCGAACGCACATGGGGAATCTCCACAAAGTTACAACGGCAGCCTTCGATGTTGCTGGTACGCTACGTTGATGGCGCCAACTTCAGCGACCTTTCAACCCTCGCCTTTTGATTCAGCGGCTGTGCTGAACATTCATACGCCGGAGCCGTCGACGAAGCGGTTCCGGCGCCTTTTTGTTTTCTGGCAGCCCTATGCAGCAGCGCAAAATTTGACCGCGCGCCGGAGACCCCAAGTGTTCACTCTCGATGGCGAGCGGAAATTTTGCACATGGACCCACGCATGTTTACAGAAGGGGGCTGCCGGGCTTTCGATTCCCAACACTCCATCAACAGGTGATGCTTATCATTCAATACGAAACATTTTGGGTTCAAGCTTTCCGAGGCTTTCAGTCTACCGACTATGAGCCGCGCAGTTTACTCAGGGGACCAATGCCAGAAAATTGCTTGCGGAAGTGGGCCGTCAAACGCTGGTATATTTTTCAAACCTGACCGTTGAGCAACTCAACTCAAACAGGGAGCCTCCTTTTCCCAATGGCGTAACCAAGCTGCATACACTGGAGACTGTGCATCACCATGTTTGCGCGCACGCTTTCCACCACAAAGGACACCCAGTGGCGATTTGCTGCGTCTTGGGCAGCCCGCGACCGATACCGATCTCAATCAATTTGAATGAAAAGTATCAATGCGATGCGTTGCGATGCTGATCAGAACAGATCCGCAAGCGGGGGAAACGTCAGCAGCACCCCTAGAATCAGCAGAGCCAGGGCGGCCGCGCGCACGCGGCCCATGGCCACCGCGCGCCCGCGCCAGCGGCGATCGAGGGCGAACCATGTGATAAGCCACGCTGCGATGGCGCATGTGGTGACGCCGGAGAGCGGGCCTGTGCGTTTATAAAAAATCATCACGCTTTTGACCGCTGGCGATTTGTCAGCTACCAGAGCGAAGACGGCAACAAGTAACGCGCCAATGCCCGCCGCCAGGATGGCGGCTGCGCCTCCGCCGTTGGGAAGGTTCTGAACGTTCGTCGCACTCGTTTGAGTTCTCGCGCTCATCACTTGTCTCCTTGCGTAATGTGAATCATCGCCCCGCCTTCAACAGGTGCGTTTTTGTTGATCATGGCTCCGAAGAAACCGGCAATGCCCGCGGCC
>Ga0335074_10001452_pt1 | contig 32157 bp, 22 predicted proteins | sample Lox_Sample_23_FD_206715 | JGI IMG/M metagenome (GOLD analysis project Ga0335074, IMG submission 206715) | Soil microbial communities from Loxahatchee National Wildlife Refuge, Florida, United States - Lox_Sample_2.3 | ecosystem: Environmental > Terrestrial > Soil > Wetlands | place: USA... | reverse complement strand
CACGACCGGCCGCAGTACGTGGCCTCCGCCGTATCGAGATCACAACTTTCGGGAAAGATGAAGTGCACAAAACACGCCCTGCAGCTCCAGCAACCGTTCTCCCTCGCGCGCCAGTCCCTCAACACGACCGACCGGTTCATACCGATACCAGAGGAGATCCTTGACCTGTACGCGCAGTACCGTCCGACGCCGTTGCGGCGGGCGGTGCGCCTGGAGGAGCGGCTCGGCGCCAACGCTCGCATCTACTACAAGTACGAGGGCGCCAACCTCACCGGAAGCCACAAGCTCAACACCGCCCTGGCGCAGGCCTACTACTACTCGAGGGCCGGTGTGAAGCGCATCGTCACGGGCACGGCCGCGGGCCAGTGGGGCACCGCCCTGGCCTACGCGTGCCAGCTCATGAACCTTGGCTGCACGGTCTTCATGGTCAGATCGACCTTGCGCCAGAAGCCCATCCGCGGCGAGATGATGCGGCTGTTCGGCGCGGAGGTCCATGAGAGCCCTAGCGACCTGACCGAAGTCGGGCGGCGGGTGCTCAAGGAGGACCCGGCGGCGATCGGTACCCAGGCAGTGGCCAACGCGGAAGCTCTTGAGCTCGCGGGCGAGGACAGGCAATCACGCTTTGCCGTCGGCAGCGGAGAGAACTCGGTACTGCTCCACCAGACCGTCATCGGCCAGGAGGCCATCTCACAGATGGCCGCGCTTGACGACTTCCCCGACTGCGTCATTGCGTCGATGGGCGCCGGATCGAACTTCGGCGGGATCGCGCTGCCCCTGCTCGGCGCGGCAGAGGACGCCGGCAGGCCGATCAGGCTCGTCGCCGTCGAGTCCACCGCCTGTCCCAAGCTGACACGGGGCCGCTACATGTACGACCTGAGCGACGCGCTGGGCACAACCCCGATCACCAAGGTCTACTCGCTGGGTAGCGGCTACGTGCCGCCGCCTGTGTACGCGGGCGGACTGCGGCACCACAGCGCCGGGCCGCTGGCCAGCGCCATGCACGCGGACGGCACCGTGGAGGCGATGGCCATCGACCAGCTCACCTCGTTCCGGGCCGGCATGCTCTTCTGCCAGACCGAGAGCATCCTGCCCGCTCCCGAATCCGCCCACGCGGTGGCCGGGATGATCGATGTCGTGTCGCGGCACACGCGCGGGGAGGCCCCGCTGGTCGTCCTCGTGAACATCAGCGGCCACGGGTTGCTGGACCTGGGTGCCTACAGCCGTTTCGCCGCCGGCGACATCGAAGCGGTGACAGTGGACGAGGCCAGCCTGTCGCGGAGCCTGAGCAGCTTGGAGGAGTTTAACCAATCGATCAGCGCGGAACCGGCGGGAGCGAGGTGACTACCGAGCGGTGGGTGCGGTCGTTTGTGCCGGAGCCGGGCCCAGATCACGCGGCGGCCAGGGAGCTGGCGCGGCGGCATGCGCCCAGCGCCTGTGACGATGACGATGACGGGCAGTTCAGGCAAGCCTGGAAGCGGTTCGCCGATTCCGGGGTGTACCGGCTCATGATCCCCGGTGCGGGCCTCGACGTCGACGCTGCCCTGGGCACCCTCGAGGGGCTCGGGGAGGGAACCCGCAGCGCTGGCTTCCTGCTCAGCGTCGGGGCCCACAGCTTCGCGGCGGGAGCTGCCATCTCGCGGTTCGGCGGCGAGGCCCAGCGGCGGGTACTCGACCTCATGCGGGACGGAAGCGTGATCGCCGCGTTCGCGGCATCGGAGCCGGAGGCGGGCTCGGACATCATGTCGCTGCGGACACGGTGCGTGGCGGTCGGCGATGACTATGTGCTGGACGGGACGAAGCATTTCGTGACCAATGCGAGGCTCGCCGACTACTTCGTGATCTTCGCCACCAAGGACCGGAGACTGAACTGGCGGGGCGTAACCGCGTTCCTGGTGCCACGCGACACGCCGGGCTTGTCCCTGGGATCGAAACAGCGACTGATCGGTCTGACCGGCTGCTTCATGAGCACGGTGCACCTGGACTCGGTGACGGTTCCCCCGTCGGCGATGCTAGGACGCCCAGGGCAGGGATCGTCGGTCTTCGGACACGCGATCGCATGGGAACGGAGCCTGCTGGCGGCTATGGCCATCGGGGCGATGCGCCGCCAGCTGACCGACGCGGTCGACGCCGCCCTGGCCACAGGCCAGCCGACCGGGGCGAATGACTGTCACGCGGACGCGGTGGGTCTGGTCGCCGACATCGCGGGGCGCTATCTGGCCGGGCGGCTGCTCGTGCGCGACACGGTCACGAAGCTGGCGGCCGGCACGCTCACACCTGGACAAGCCAGCCTCACGAAGCTGTGGATCAGCGAAGCGGAGCTTGCGACCAGCCGCGAGCTGGCCGCGACCGGGCCGCCGGCGGAGCTGCTGGCTGGTTCGCCGCGCACGGGTGACCTGTTCAACGCCCTCGGCGCGACGATCTACTCGGGCACGTCGGACATCCAAAGGAAAATCATCGCTGCCGAGCTCGGGATACTGCAATGACTTCCACACTGTCCCATCTGCTCCTGCAGGCCGCCGACGCACACCCTGACAAGCCGGCCGTATGGTCGCCGGCCGGCGAGCTGACGTACGCCGACCTACGCGACGGCTCGATGTGCCTTGCCCGCGCCCTGGTGGAGCACGGGATCGAGCCGGGCGACCGGGTGGTGATCGCTCTGGCCAAGGATCTCGCGCTTCCGATCGCCATCTTCGGCACGCTGCTGGCAGGCGGCGCCTACGTACCGATCGACTACCTGACTCCGCCCGCGCGGGCGCACTCCATCGCCGTCGACGCCGAGCCAGTCGCGGTGGTCTCCGGCCCGCAGACGATGCGCGCGATGCTGCTCGGGGACGCGCACCCTGCTCACGGCGGCTCGAGTGACAACTCTCCTGCGCTGCACTGGCTCGGCCGAGACTGGTTCGATCAGGACAGCTCCCCGGAACGTCGGCCGGTAAGCGAGAGCCTGGCCCGGGTCCGGCAGCTCGGCCAACTGCGCTCGCCAGTCGAGCTATCGGCCTCGGCGCTGTCGTACATCTTGTACACGTCGGGCTCAACAGGCCGGCCGAAGGGCGTGGCGCACACACACGCCAGCGCGCTGGCGTTCGTCCGGTGGGCGGTCGACGCAGCGGGAGTGAAGCAGAACGATGTCGTCTCCCAGCACGCGTCACCTTCGTTCGATCTCAGCGTGTTCGACTTCTTCGGGGCGGCCATGGCCGCTGCCAGGCTGGCGCTCGTGCCCGCCTCCACGTTCGGCCGCGTCGGCAGCCTGTGCCGCTTCATCGCCGCGACCGGCGTCACCGTGTGGTACTCCGTGCCGTCGGCCCTGCTGCGCGACAGCTCCCTGGACTCCCTGGCTCTGCTTCAAGAAAGCGCCCTGCGTCAGATCATCTTCGCCGGCGAGGAGATACCGGTAGGGCCGCTACGCGTCCTGTGGCACCACCTGCCGCCATCATGCCGCGTCGCGAACTGGTACGGCCCGACAGAGACAAATGTCTGCACGTTCCACGACCTGACCGCGCGTGACATCGAGGGCGGCGACCCCGTCCCCATCGGACAGCCCTGCCCCTACGCCAGCACATCACTGGCGACCGGCGGCGACCCCGGTACGCGGCACGGCGCCGCGGGCGAGCTGCTTGTCGCCGGGGACTCGGTCATGACCGGCTACTGGAAGCGCCCGGATGCCACATCCCGGGTCCTCTCCCCCGGGCCCGGCGGGCGCCTGTACTATGCCACCGGGGATCTCGTCTCGCGAGACGCCCGCGGGCTCGTCTTTCTCGGCCGGGTTGACCGGCAACTCAAGGTCCGCGGGCATCGCGTGCAGCCCGAAGAAGTAGAGCACGTGCTCCAGCAGCACGCCGAGATCGATCAAGCCGCCGTCGTCAAACACCGGCGCGGCGACGCCGACGTGCTCGCCGCCGCGGTACGCCTCACCGGCGGGGCGGCACTGGACCACGACGCGGTCATCGGTCACTGCACCAGGTACCTGCCGCTCTATATGATCCCCGACGTCATCCTGCCGGTCAGCGAGATACCGCGCGGCCCCCGCGGGAAGGCCGACTACCGCGCCGTGCTCGACCTAGTGGAATCCCATCGCAGCGACCTCGCCCGCGGCGCTACCTATTTATCCATCGTGTGGAAAATTTCCCGCCCGGCGGAAGGGCTGGCCCGGCGACCGAGCTGTCTCGCTGGGGCTGGATGAGGCCCAGGTTGGCCAGGCTGTCCGTGCTGTTCCAGAAGTCCCAGTGGGCCGGGCTTCTCCGGATGGCGGCGCTCACCTCGGCGGCGCAATGCCCGAACGCCGCCGCCGTGTCTGCCTCCATCGGTACTGGCGCGGAGATCTCCCACACCTGGTGGCGGTAGTCGGCCGCGCGGTACAGGACACCCATGAGCAGCGGCGCACCGGTCACCTGGGCCAGGCCCACGGCCCCTGGCAGCAGCAGGGCCCGGCGGCCGAGGAAGGGCACCTCGACGCTGCGGGGCCGGTCACTGTCCAGCGACGGCGCGTCGATCAAGATCGCCACCACCTCATTGGCGCGGACTGCGGCCGCTGCCTGCGCCACGGGCTGGAACCGGCCAGGCCATGGCTCGATGTTCGGCCGCTGCCGGTGGCGCCGCAACGGCCTGGTGTAGGCCAGCTCCCAGAACCACCGCTCGGCGGATGAGAGGCCGGGCGTGTAGACGTGCACCCGCCGCCCGATGGTCGTGACCGGGAAGCCGCTGTCGTGCAGCACCGAGAGGCCGCTGTCGTAGGAGCCGAAGTGGCCGATACAAAGGATCGCTCCCTTGCCCGCGGCCAGGGAGGCCTCCAGATGTTCCCGCCCACGGATCTCGACCAGCCGCCGCAGGGGCAGCGCCCTGCGCCGCAGCCGTTTCATGTCGACCGCCTCGCAGGAGGCGAACCTGAACCATTCCCGGGTTACCCGCAGCGCCGCGGCCGAGCTGAGCTCGTCTCCCAGTACGCGCTCCAGGTTGCGGGCCAGCGTGGTGCGCTTGTCGATCTGACACCGAAAGAGCAAGTCACCGTGCCAGCATGCGATGCGATAGCCGAGCGCGGCAGGCAGGCGGGCCAGGGCCGGCGCGGCTGCCGTCCAGTAGGCCGCGCCTTCTACGGTGCGCAGCAGCCTTGCCGCGCGGCTGTCACCCATGCGCGGCCTCATGGTTGACGTCTTGCTGCCCTGGCGGTCCGGCGCCCTGCGTCTTCTCCCAGCCGAGCGCGACCGGGTCGTAGGCCCGCTCGACGTAGATCTGGTGCCAGAGCGAGAACACGATGAGCACCCAGGGGTAGCGCCAGGTCACCGCGGGATCGCCGGCCCGGAATGCTTGCAGCAGGTCCAGCGCCGCCTCGCGGTCCACCCACTGGCCGGTCTGCGCCTCTCGCAGCAGCCGGTCGGCGAAGCCGTAGCCGTCGCCCTTCAGCCAGTGGGCGATCGGGACCGGGAATGCCAGTTTCGCGCGCTCGGCGGCCGCCTTCGGGAGCACCTCGCGCATGGCCGTGCGCAGCGCCCGCTTCGTGGTCCCGCCGCCGATCTTCTCCTTCCGGGCCAGGCGGGCCGCGACCGCCATCACCTCCCGGTCGAGGAAGGGAACCCGCAGCTCAAGGCCGTGCGCCATGGTCATCCGGTCGGCCTTGAGCAGGATGTCGCCGGGTAGCCAGGTGTTGATATCCACCAGCTGCATGGTGGAGACGTCGTCCAGCTCGGTCTCCTCGGCCTGGTCATATACCGGATCGGTGACGTAATAGGGGCTGCCCGGTCCGGTCCGGCCTGGCCTGGCCCGGCCGGCGCCGGTGACCAGGTCGCCGCGACCAGGGTTGCCGATGTAGCGGCGCCGCAGCGGGGTGGACGTGCGCTCAAGCAGGCCCTTCCCCTTGATCCCTGGCGGGATGAGCGCCGCGGCCCGCTGCAGCGGGGCGCGGCTCCAGCCGGGCAGGTGCTCGCCGGCCCGCACCACGCCCTGCTGGTAGTAGATGGCATAGCCGCCGAAGAGCTCGTCCGAGCCCTCTCCCGATAGCACCACCTTGACCTGCTTGCTTGCCTCGCGGGCAACGAACCACAGCGGCAACGCCGACGCGTCCGCCATGGGCTCGTCGAGCTGCCATATGATCCGCGGCAAGTCACGGAAGAACTCCTCCGGGCTGATCAGATACGGGACCGATTTCACCCCGATCGCGGCGGCCGTCTCCTGGGCCCGGTCGATCTCGTTGTAACCCTTGCGCTCAAACCCGACCGTGAACGTGAGCAGGTCGGGCCGGTGCTCGGCGGCCAGGGCGCAGATGGCGGCGGAGTCGATGCCGCCGGAGAGGAAGGCGCCGAGCGGAGCGTCGCTGCGCAGGTGAACTGCGATCGAGTCGCGCAGCACATCGAGAATAGCGCGGGGCGTGGCATCGCTGGGGGCACTGGCCGGCCGCAGGTCAGCGCGCCAGTAGCGGTAGACCTCAACCGCCCCGCCGGGCCGGGCGGTCATGGCGTGGCCGGGCGGCAGCACCTTTACCGCCGCAGTCAAGGTGCCGGGTGGCGGGACGTACTGGAAGGACAGGTACCTGCGCAGCGCGTGGGGGTCGAGGTTGCGCAGTTCACCCAGGTCGGCCAGGGCCTTGCGCTCCGACGCGAACCGCAGCATCCGCTCGGGCCCGGCCAGGGTGGACGGTGGTCGCGGGACCCGGTCGGCCAGACTGGCGGCGCGGTCTCGGCCCGCCGTGTGCCGGCCGCCTCCGGCTGGCCGCCGACAGGGGGCGAACAAGTCGCCAGGACCGAACGGCGGCCCACCGTCACCGGGATCCAGGCCTTGCGGGCTCGGCGACGGCAGCAGCCCCCGGTCAACGCTGTAGTAGAACGGTTTGATGCCGAACTGGTCCCGGGCACAGAACAGCTCGCGCGTCCAGGTGTCCCAGATGGCGAACGCGAACATGCCGCGGAGCCGGTACACGATGTCCTTGCCGATCCGGGCGTAGGCCTCGAGCAGGACCTCAGAGTCGCAGCTCGATCTCAGCACCACGCCCTGCTCTCGCAGTTCGGCGCCCAGCTCGACGTAGTTGTAGATCTCGCCGTTGAATACCATCAGGTAGCGGCCGTCGGCGGACCGCATCGGCTGATGGCCGCCCTGCGACAGGTCGATGATGGCCAGTCGCTTGTAGCCCAGAGCGACATCGTGGTCGGAGTAGAAGCCCTCGTCATCAGGCCCACGGTGGGCGATGCGCTGAGTCGCGCTCGCCACCCAGGCCTGATCGGGGTCGGCATCGGCGACCAGTCCGAGGCAACCGACAATTCCGCACATGCACGCCCCCAACGGTGTCCGTACGTTCTATGTTCTGGCCCTACGATGGGCCGGTCCCGGCATTCTCACATTGGTTCCGGCGTGCGTTTGAGATCAAGGCTCGGAATACCTTATAGAGAATAAACGCCAGCAGCAGATTAGGAACCGCTGAGTGCGGCTGGCGGAGTCGGCTGTCGCTAGAGGCATGGCGCACCCCACGGATGCGCGTTCCGCTCCTTGCTGTTCGCCGCCAGCGGTAATAGCTCTCGGCGAGAATAGTGCGCAGAACGCGCCAGCCGTCGCTGGCCGCATTCAGGTTGCTAACGCCATGGATGCGCGAGTGCTCATAGCTGGCTACCTCTTTGACTTTCAGGTTGGCCTTGGCGATCCGGATGTTTATCAGTGTCTCGACTTCGAACCCGTCGCCCCAAAGCCTGGTTCCGCTGTCGGCCGGGATGTCGGTTTCGACGTCAAGGCCGAACACCGAGATGTGGCGTCGCCAGAAGACATTGTACCCGTAGCAAAGGTCGGTATACCTTGTGCCGCACAGCAGGTTGACCAGGCCGCTCAGCATCCGGTTACCGAGGCGGCGCAGCCGGGTAATGTCGCAGCTGCCGCCGCCTCCGGCGAACCTCGTGCCTTTTGCGAAGTCCGCGCCGTAGAGGAGTGCGTTGACAAACTGCGGGATCTCGGCCGGATCAGCCGAGCCATCTGCGTCGACCATGGCGATGATATCGCCGGTCGCTGCCGCAAAGCCGCACGCCAGGGCGTTGCCCTTCCCGCATCGATTCTGTATAACGATCCGGACGTCAGGCCGCATTTGACGCGCGATGGCCACGGTGCCATCGACCGAATTTCCATCGACGACGATGACCTCATGCAGTCCGCATGGCAGTTTCGCGAAGACATGAGGCAGGTTACGGGCCTCGTTAAGCGCCGGAATTACCACCGAGACGTTCGGCGACAATGTACCGTAGTCAAAGAGTATGGATGTACGTTCGTGTTGCGATCCCGGAAGCTCGTGTACGGGATCCTCCAGGCACTCGGGGCTAAGTGCCAACCTTTGCATCGGAATGTCGGTTTTTGTCCCCCTAGCGACGATCATGATCACCTTCCAGGCGCCTGAAACGGAGCCAGGCACCGCGCTCCCCAAAGGGTGATTTTCGTAGCAGCAGTATCGAAGAAGCAGTATATGGTCTCCTCGATCGAATGGGTATGTGGGCAGCTGGTCATCTAAGAGTGCTTATAATGGTTAACCTATAACCATTAACTACAGCGCGCGCGACGCAGATAGTTCGGATCTCAATTATTTGTCGTCTAAAGTTCCAGGTCAGCGACTTGGACCGTCTTGCTCTGAAACCTCGAAGCTAGCGAATATCGATCCTGCCAGCGCCGGATCGGCGCAAGCGATATGTCCGTATGGACCCGCTTTCTGAAGAGGTGAACTCCCCGTAAAAAATGTTTCGCGTGGCTCCGGAAGCCGCATACGGATCCCTGGCCCCTTCGGAAGCTTGGATGACTTTGGCACTTAGTTCTGGCTCGTTGGCGATTTTCCAGGTCTGAGCCAAGAGTCGTGTTTGAGGCCGTAGGTTTCGATCACGCCGACGCGATCGTGGCCAAACTGGCGCGACTGGACCACCGGTCGGACGGGCCACGGGGCTAGCTTGGGTCTGGGACTGGCCGTTCGGAAAGGGGCGAACGTGGCGCTGCGGGCGGTTGTTGTCGGTGGCGGCCTGGGCGGGATGGCGGCGGCGGTTGCGCTGGCGCAGGCCGGGATCGGCGTCCGGGTATACGAGCAGGCGCGGCGGCTGACCGAGGTTGGCGCGGGCGTGTCCCTGGCGCCGAACGGCTTGCGGGTATTGGAGCGCTTCGGGGTCGGCGAGGGGATCGGGCGGATGGGCGCGCGGTACGCCTCGACTCAGCTTCTGCTCTCCGACGGACGGCCCGTGCGGTACGAGCCTCACCAGTTCGTCCAGCCGGGACGGAACGTCGGCATCCACCGGGCGGACCTGCTCGGGCTGCTGGCCGGGCGGCTGCCACCTGGCACGGTGCGAACCGGGCACCGGTGCACGGGTTTCAGCCAGGATGGCGGCAGCGCCACCGTCGGCTTTGCTGACGGGGCCACGGCCACGGCAGACGCTCACCGACCGACGCTGGATCTACGACTACGACGCGTGGGCCGAAGCCACTGCATTCACCTGAGCCTTGTGCCCCGGGCACCGGCTGGAGTGGGTTCACCAGAGATGAGCCACGGCCGTTTGTATTCGGGCGGCGAAATACTGCGATTTGTGTTTGGTCGGGCAAATTGGTTCAAAAGACTATATATCCGAAAATCTGGCCTGTAAACCCGATGAAATCGTTTCGTTCAGTGCTTCGAAAATCTCGTTTGAAGCTGAGCGGAAACCACGGCCCCGTTTGGTGTAAATGAACCGTTTGCGTAATTTTTGGGCTGATGGCCAAGTTGTCGGCGTCGAACATGCGGCGGCGGCCCGGGCTGGGACTTGTTGCGAATCGGTGGCTTCGTTGCTGCCCTGGCCTGGGCGATTTGGTAGCATCTTGCGACACGGAATGGTCGCTATTTCCAATTATTTCACGATTTAACCAAATTTTGTCTCTCCCGAATTCGTGTCTTGTCAGCGCTGCTAGGTCTCCTATAAGTTCTGAGCTGTACGCGGCGCGTAAACCACGAGATCTCTTTAGGCGTCTCCTATAGAGAATCAGAGCGGGAACTGAGCGGGAATGTGGAGACGTGCGACTCTGCGCTGCCCATTGGGGGGGTAGGTGCGCTTGTCTGGTTATGCTGCCGTTAGTGGTCTGCCCGTCGGCCAGACTGCTAGACGGTTTTCAACGTGGGCTAAGGATTATCTTCGCCGGGCTGCACTGGCCGACCTCGGCTGTGCCGTGGTCGGAGTGCTCGCGGCGGCGGAGCTTCGCTTCGGTGATCACGTCACCGCGACTTACCTCGCGCTCAGCCTGGCCCTGCCGCTGTTCTGGCTGGCTGCGGTCTGGCTGGCCGGAGGGTACGACGTTCGCTTCATCGGGATCGGCTCGGACGAGTTTCGCAAGGTTCTGAACGCCGGGGTCGGCCTGACCGCGGTTATCGCGATCATGTCGTACGCGATCAACATCGAACTGTCCCGGGGATACCTGCTCATCGCCCTGCCGAGCACAACGCTGCTCGATCTGGTCAGCAGGTATGCTCTTCGCAAACGATTGCACCGCATGCGCGCGTCCGGCCGGTGCATACTCAGCGTGATCGCGGTGGGCCACGAACGCGCGGTGGCCAGCTTGATCAAAGAACTCGGGCGCGATCGGTACCACGGCATGACCGTGGTCGGCGCCTGCGTGGCACGGCCGGGAGAATGCGACGAAGTGGCCGGCGTTCCTGTCTACGGCGGGCTCGACGACGTCACCGCGGCGGTTACGGCCTGCGGCGCGGACACGGTAGCGGTGCTCGCCTGCCCTGAGATGGATGGGCTCAGGCTCAGGGGCCTGGCCTGGGAACTGGAGAAGACAGGCACCGACCTCTGCGTCTCGCCCGCGCTTCTGGATGTCGCCGGGCCGCGGACAACGATCAGGCCGACGGCCGGGCTCACCTTGCTGCATGTGGACCACCCGCAACTGTCCGGTCTTCGCGTGGTCCTCAAGGATGTGTTCGACCGGTGCTTCGCCGCGGTGGCGCTGATCTTGCTCTGTCCGCTCCTAGCAGCGCTCTGGGTGGCGGTCTGGCTGCACGATGGCGGGCCGGCGCTGTTCACTCAGAGAAGGGTGGGCAAGCACGGCCGCGTGTTCAGGATCTACAAGTTCCGCACCATGATCGTGGGCGCCGAGCACCGCAGGGCGGAATTGGTCGCGGACAACGACGCCGATGCCGAAGGCGTGCTGTTCAAGATCCGCAAAGACCCACGCATTACAGCCGTGGGCGCGCACCTGCGGCGCTGGTCGGTCGACGAGCTGCCGCAGCTGGCGAACGTTCTCCGCGGCGACATGTCACTGGTGGGGCCGCGCCCTGCCCTTCCGGACGAAGCGGCGAAATATGCCGACCACGTCCGCCGCAGGCTCGTGGTCAAGCCAGGTCTCACCGGGCTCTGGCAGGTCAGCGGGCGTTCGGATCTGTCCTGGGAGGAATCGGTCCGGCTCGATCTGCGGTACGTGGAGAACTGGTCGTTCGCCCTGGACGTGCAAATTCTTTGGAAGACCGTCGCGGTCCTTATCCGGAGGTCGGGCGCGTATTAACGGGAGTCTGGCGATTGCACCCTTTATGCTCCCGCGATTCATGTATGGCACATATGATAGGAGGGGCGGGCAGCTATGCCCATTCAAAGCCTTGATGCTACGGGCATCGCAGGCCTGGTACGCGGTGCCGCCGCCGGGGACCGGCGGGCGTGGGAGCGCCTGGTCGATCAGTTCGCCAGGCTCATCTGGTCCATTACCGCGGACTTCAAGCTCACAGAAAGCGACGCCGCCGATGTCGCCCAGAATACGTGGCTGCGCCTGCTCGAGCACATCGACCGGATTGAGTATCCCGATCGCGTTGGCTCTTGGCTCGCGGCGACAGCGAGGAATGAGTGCCTGCGCAACCTGGCGGCGCACAAGAGGGTCGTGCTTGGCCATGACGGCGCGGCACTCGACGACGCCGTCGCGCACGAGCCGGAGGTGGACGCTCGGCTGCTGGCCGAGGAGCGGGCCGAGGTTGTCCGCGACGCCGTCGCTCGCCTGCCCGGGCGATGGCAGCGCCTGCTGGAACTGCTGATGGCCGATCCGCCGGTGTCCTATTCCGAGATATCAGACCAGCTCGACCTGCCCATCGGCAGCATCGGTCCCACCCGTGGCAGGTGCCTGGCCCGGCTGCGGGTCCTGCTGCAGGCTTCCTGATTATCCGACGGTTGCCACCATTAGCGCTTTGATGGTGTGCATCCTGTTTTCCGCCTGGTCAAACACGACAGACGCCTCGGACTCGAAGACTTCATCGGTCACTTCTAGTGCCTCCAGGCCATATCTTTCATAAACCTGACGGCCGATCTCGGTCTCGGTGTCGTGTAGTGACGGCAGCGGATGCATGAACCTGACATCCGGGTTTCCGGTAGCTTTCATCAGCTCGGCGGTGACCTGATAGGGAAGCAGTAGGTTGATCCGCTCGTCCCACACTGCCGGCGGCGCGGTCGTTCTCAGCCAGATGTCGGTGTAGAGAAAGTCGGCACCGGTCACGGCGGCGGTGATATCACTGGTCACGGTCAGCTTGGCGCCGGACTCGGCCGCAAGCTCCTGAGCGGTGGCCTGGACTTCTGGAGACGGCGGCAGCGGGGTGCAGATCCGCACGTCGAGTCCGAGTAGCGCCCCGGTCACCAGCAGAGAGCACGAGTCGGCGCCGTCTCCGAGGTAACAACAAGACACTTCGTTGATCGGTTTGCTGGAGTGATCTGTCATAGTCAGCACATCCGCAAGCGTCTGAGTGGGATGCCAGTAATCGGTCATCCCGTTCCACACCGGCACCCCGGCATGGGCGCCGAGAAGTTCTACCGTGCGCTGAGCGGACCCGCGGTACTCGATCCCATCGAACATGCGGCCTAGGACCCGCGCGGTGTCCTTTACCGATTCCTTCCGGCCGAGATGAGTATCCCCGGGGCCCAGGTAGGTGACGTGCGCGCCCTCGTCGTGCGCGGCAACCTCGAAGGCCGCGCGGGTCCGGGTGGACGATTTCTCGAAGATCAGGGCGATATTACGTCCCGACAGGCGACTCGGCCGCTGGCCGAGTCGTTTCTCCTCGCGAAGACGGCCAGCCAGGTCCACCAGGTACAGGAATTCTTCGCGGGTGAGATCGGTCTGTTTCAACAGGCTGCGTCCACGCAGCTCCATCGCATGCTCCCCTAGGTTGGTCCGCTGGAACGCTTAACAAGCCGCTCGCTGACGGATGAACCGTAGTAATACGACAACGGCGCTAGGCGCTGTTGCCCTGGTGACGTGGTCAATGCGAGGACATCATCCTAGTGCGATGGTCGGGTTTGGTATTCCCATCGCAAAATCGGACGTTCTGTATGTAACAGTAGCGGAACTACCCGGTAAACGGTGGCAGAAGGCGAGGATTGGGCTACGCGGGCTCCAACTGCGGGACAGTGATCGAGATCGACCTGGTGCCCTACGCCGAGGGGGCCAGCGAGTTCGGCCCGCCTGCCGCAGCATCCGCCCACGCGGGGGACGATGCCCGGCTCCTCGCCGTATCACGACGATCTACAGAGCGCTCCTGTAGAGGTGAAGCGCCGGGTCTTGATAATCGTGCAAAATCTTCCGGTACCCTTCGACCGGCGAGTGTGGCTCGAGTGCCAGGCGCTCGTCGCGGCAGGCTATCGGGTGTGTGTCGTGTGCCCTAAAGGCCGCGGGGACCCGTCGTACGCGGTCGTCGAGGGGGTGGAGCTCTACAAGTACCGGCCATATGCCCCAGGCGGCAGCAGGCCCGGCTTCATCGCAGAATATGCTTACTCGTTCCTCGCAACGGCATGGCTGACGCTCAAGGCAAGGCGATCAGGCCGCTTCGCGGTAATTCAGGCTTGCAATCCGCCCGACATTTTCTGGCCAATCGCACGGGCCTTTCGTGCCCTCGAAGGCACCAGGTTCGTCTTTGACCACCACGACCTCTGCCCGGAACTTTATCAGTCCCGGTTTCCTGGCGGCCCGAAACTGCCATACAAGGCGTTGCGCGCTCTCGAGCGCAGGACTCACAAGTCGGCGGATCACGTGATCTCCACGAACGGCTCTTATCGCGACATCGCCGTGACGCGAAGCGGTAAGCCCGCCGCGGAGGTGACGATCGTCCGCACCGGCCCGGACCCGCAGCGACTGCGGCGTGGTCCGGCCGAGGAGGCGCTGCGCCGCGGGCGCAGGTTCCTCGTCGCGTACCTCGGCGTTATGGGCCCGCAGGACGGCGTCGACATCGTGGTGCGTGCAGCAAACATCGTGGTGCGCGAACTCGGCCGGACCGATATCGCCTTCACGCTAATCGGCTCGGGAGACTGCTTTGACGAACTGGTAGGACTCCGCGACGAGCTGGGTCTATCCGACCATGTCGAGTTCACGGGGCGAGCATCAGACGAACTCGTCTTCAGCATTCTGTCAACTGCGGACGTTGGTCTTTCGCCAGACCCGAAAAATCCGCTCAATGACGTGTCCACGATGAACAAGACAATGGAATACATGGCCTTCGAGGTTCCCGTGGTCGCCTTCGACCTGCGTGAAACGCGCGTCTCGGCCGGCGATGCCGCGGTCTACGTACAGCCTAACGACGAGCGCGAGTACGCCAAGGCCATCGTGGCTCTTATCGACGACGAGCCGCGACGTGCTCGAATGGGGAAGCTGGGCCGAGCGCGGGTTGAACAGAATCTGGCCTGGTGCCATCAGGAACGCTCGTACCTCGATGTCTACGCGGGCCTGACCACCGGGCGCAGTGCCGTTGAACGGACAAGGACTTTAGATGTGCGGGATCGCAGGATGTTACCAGCAAGCCGACGGCCAGAAGCTTGTGGACATCATGACCGATCGGATAGCGCATCGCGGGCCTGATGCGACGGGGACCTGGAGCCACGAGGACGACCGCGCGGCCGTGCACCTCGGCCATTTGCGGCTTTCGATCATCGATCTGTCCACCGCGGCCAACCAGCCGTTGTCAAGGAACGGTCTGACGCTCGTTTACAACGGTGAGCTCTATAACTTCAAGGAGCTGAGAGCAGCCCTGAGGGCCCGGGGCGTGCATTTCGTCACCGAATCCGACACCGAGGTGGTCCTGGAGGCCTGGCGGGCATGGGGACCAGAGGCCTTGGGCCGGTTCCGCGGCATGTTCGCATTCGCGCTGTTTGACCAGATGGCCGGCGATCTCGTTCTTGCCCGTGACCCCTTCGGCATCAAGCCGCTTTATTATCTGCCACGAGGTGAGGGCTTGGTCTTTGCCTCGGAATTGAAAGGTCTTACGGCCGCCGTGGGTCCCGAGCTGCGGATCGAGCCGGGTGCCATGGTGGCGTCGATGCTCTACTACTGGGTGCCAGATCAGCGGTGTGCCATCGAGGGAGTGAGGAAGCTCCCTCCGGGATCTTGGGCGCGCATCCGCCCCGACGGCAGCTTCCAGGAGCGTCGCTACTGGCGCATCGAGGATATGGCGCTCGAGGCTTCGGCCGGTCCGGCTTGCGACCTGGCGGCGGTGGTCAAGGAGTCGGTAACGGCGCACCTTGTGTCCGACGTTCCAGTATCGAGCTTCCTGTCAGGAGGCCTTGACTCCAGCATCGTTACCGTGCTGGCGCACCAGGCGGGCCAGGGGATCGACGCCTACACGATCACCTTCAGACCCCAAGATCAGGCCCTGGAGGCCATGCCCGACGACGCCATCTATGCGAGAAAGGTCGCGTCGCGGTTCGGAATCGAGCTGCACGAGATCGAGATCGCGCCGGACATCGTGAGCCTGCTTCCTCGCATAGTCGATACGCTGGACGAGCCGATAGGCGATCCCGCCGCGATCAACACGCTGCTCATGTGCCAGGCCGCACGTGAGCGCGGCGTCAAGGTGATTCTCTCGGGCATGGGCGCCGACGAGCTGTTCGGCGGCTACCGCAAGCATCTCGCCTGCGCCATGGCTGCCAGCTACGGCAGGCTGCCCGCGGGCCCGCGCGCCGGCGTGCGGCTCGCGGTGGAGCGAATCCCGGTGAGCGTGAAAGGGCGAGGGTTGCGTTACGCCCGATGGGCGAAGCGCTTCCTGACCTTTGCCGAGCTGCCGGAAGAGCCAAGGTTCCGCCGTAGCTATACGTTGTACGATCCGGATGACCTGGCCGCTCTGGTCGGCCCGGACCTTACTGGCCACGTGGATCAGGTCATAGCGGAGCACGCCGAGATCTACAACGACAACGCGCTGCCCGACGAGGTGAACCGGATGTGCCTGGCCGACGCGCGCCTGTTCCTGCCTGGACTCAACCTGGCCTACACGGACCGGGCCAGCATGGCGGCTTCGGTTGAGGTGCGTGTTCCTTTCGTTGACCCGTTCGTCGCGCAGGCGGCGTTCGCTCTCCATGGCGGTGAGAAGATCAGGCACCGGCAGGGCAAGGTCGCGCTCAAGCGTGCAGCCGAGAGCTGGCTGCCGCGCGAGATCGTGTACCGGCCGAAGGCCTCCTTCAGCGCGCCCCTCCGGGCGTGGGTGCGTAACGATCTGCAAGACGTCATCCATGACGTGCTGGTAACGGGTGAGCTGGTGAGGTCGGGAATGATCCGCGCGGGCGCGGTGCGCCGGCTCATTCAAGATGAGCAGGCGGGACGCGCGGATTACGCCAAGCAGATATGGCAGCTGCTGACGCTGGAGTTGTGGTACCGCAACGCGCGGTCCGCGGGCGTGGCAGCGTGATCTATGGCAAATACATCCGATCAGCCAGCTGATGCAGTTTCCGATCACGGACCTGGCGGGAACGATACGTCGTCGCTTTCCGCAACTGTGCGGAAGGGAGCTCTCTGGCTCGTCGCGAGCAACCTGTCACTGAAGCTGGCTAATATGTTGCTCGTAGCCATTGTCGCGCATATTCTTTCGCCGCACGATTTCGGTGTATTCGCCGTGGCGATGACCGTCTACGTTATTGTGTCCGCCCTCAGCGAGCTCGGCGTCTCGTCGTGCTTGATCCGGGCCGACCTTGATATTGACAGCCTCGCGCCAACCGTCGCTACGATCGTGGTCTCGTCGAGCGTGGTACTCGCGGGCGCAATGGTAGCCTTTGCCCGGCCCGTCGCGACCGCGTTCGGGTCGACAGCAGCCGCGGGCCCGATCAGGGTCATGGCGATTTCCGTGGTGCTCCTCGGCCTATTCGCGGTTCCGAGTTCCCAGATGGCCCGAGATTTCAAACAGGATAAAATTTTCCTGGCCAATGCCATCAGCTTCGTTCCGTCTACCGCAGTGCTCATCATCTTGGCAAAAAACGGAGGCGGCGCCCTAGCGTTTGCGTGGTCCACGGTGGCCGGTCAGTTTGTCGTGGGCTGCGCGCTGATCGCCATGGCGCCGCGATACTACCGGCCCGGCGTGGCGCGCAGCGCGCTATCCGTGGTTTTCAGGTTCGGAATACCGCTAGCGATCAGCAACTTCGTAAGCTTTATTCTCCTGAACGTCGATTATGCATTCGTCGGCCACTTCCTCGGTGCCGCTGCGCTCGGTTTGTATATGCTGGCTTACACGGTGGCATCCTGGCCTTTCGGCCTTGTCGGCTCAGTACTCACCAGCGTTGGAATGCCCGCGTTCTCCCGCGTTAAACACGATCCGGATCTCCTGAATGATGCGATGACCGTCGCGCTGCGCGGGGTCGCGCTGACAGTAATGCCAATGTGCGCCATGATGATAGCACTCGCCCGGCCGCTCGTCCTGGCGCTGTACGGCGAAAAGTGGGCGGAATCGGCTAATGTTCTCATTATTCTCGCGGTCTATGTCGCAGTTTCCATGACCTGCCTGCTATTCGCAAACATAGTCACCGCCTTCGGCCGGACCAAGATCCTTCTCGTTCTTCAGCTGATCTGGCTGGGAACCTTGGTTCCCGCGATGGCGCTAGGCGTGCATAAAGACGGCATTGTAGGTGCGGCATACGCTCATGTGGCGATAATTGTTCCCATCGTCTTGCCGAGTTACCTGCTGGTCCTGAAGCGCGTAACAGGCGCGCGCTTCACAGCGCTGGGCAAGGCTGCCCTGCCTGCGCTCCTTGCCTCGTCAGCGGCGGCTGTCGCGGCCCGCAGCGTAGCCTCCCAGCTCCACAGCCCGATAGCCCAGCTCACAGCCGGGCTCGCCGCGGGCGGGGTGGTCTACCTCATTCTGGTCGGACGGCAAGCTGCGGTCATATTCCTCCATGGGCGGGCCGCCGAGCGTGTTCTGCGTTTCTATTACGCCGCGGCCCGGCTGGCGGGCAGGTCGGCTGACGGCTGGGCGGAGCACTCCACGACATACCTCTGGAAGGCGACGGAAGCCCTCGGAAACACCGGCTCTGTTGAGGCCGTCGTTGGCGGCCAGGGTTGGCAACTGGGCGCCAACGGCTACGAGGCCCCGACCTCGCGTGCCAACTTGACCTGGGCCTACCGCCCGGAACCCTGGTTGGCCCAAGCGGTAGCGGTACACGAGCGTAACCTGGCCGATCGGGCCCGCCTGCTCGGTTCCGACCATCCCCATTCGGTGGCCGCTCGCGCCAACCTCGCCTACGCCTACCGCCAGGCGGGCTGGCTGGCGGAAACAATCTCCCTCTATGAACGAACGCTGGCCGACTGGCGGCGGTTGCTTGGCCCTGATCATCCCAGGACGCTGCGCTCAAGCAACTACCTGGCCAGCGCCTACCGCGAGGCGGGGCGCCTGGCCGAGGCCATCGCGCTGTACGAGCAGACCCTCGCCGACCGGAGGCGGTTGCACGGCCCTGATCATCCCAGCACGGTGCGCTCCAGCGGCTACCTGGCCAGCGCCTACCGCGAGGCGGGTCGCCTGGCCGAGGCGATCCCGCTGTACGAGCAGACCGTGGCCGGCTGGCGGCGGCTGCTCGGTCCTGATCATTCAAGTACGCTGCGCTCCAGCAACTACCTGGCCAGCGCCTACCGCGAGGCGGGTCGCCTGGCCGAGGCGATCCCGCTGTACGAGCAAACACTGACGCGCAGTGCCCGAGTGCTGGGCAGCGATCACGCTTTTACCCGGACGGTGCGCCACAACCTCGGCCTGGCGCAAGAGCTAGCAGGCACCAGAAGTCCTGACTCGGGCCGCCTGGACGTATCATCCGCCAGGCGCGAGTGATCTAACTACCGTGCGGGCCTTCTGAACCTTCTGACAGACCACTGCGGGGAAACAAGGGAGACATGGGTCATGTCTGGTATCGGGCTGGCGGTCATTGGCGCTGGCTACTGGGGGCCGAACCTGGTCCGGAACGCCGCCGCCACTCCGGCGCTTGACTTGCAGTGGCTGTGCGATCTCGATGAGGAGCGGGCACGAGTCGTTCTCGGCCGTTATACGACCGTCAAGGCCACTGCATCCTATGAGCGGGTGCTCGCCGATCCGGCAGTTGCCGCGGTCGCGATCGCGACACCCGCCGCCACCCACTTCGACCTCGTACGCGCCGCCCTGGAGGCGGGCAAGCACGTTCTGGTCGAGAAGCCACTCACGTCGTCGGTTTCCGAAGGGGAGAAGCTGACCAGATTGGCGGAGCACTCCGGGCTGGTACTCATGTGTGACCACACCTATTGCTACACATCGGCGGTAAGGCAGATCCGTGAGCTCATCCGTGCGGGAGAGATCGGCGAGATCCAGTTCATCGACTCGGTCCGGATCAACCTCGGTCTGGTGCAGCCTGACGTTGACGTGCTCTGGGACCTCGCCCCTCACGACCTGTCGATCCTTGACTTCATCCTCCCCGAGGACGTCGTACCCGTAGCGGTGGCAGCACAGACGGGTGACCCGATCGGGGCCGGGCGTGCGTGCCTCGCCTACCTGTCTGTCTGGATGTCCACAGGCGCCCTCGCCCACGTGCATGTCAACTGGCTGAGCCCCACGAAGATACGCACGACCATCTTCGGCGGGTCACGACGCACCATCGTGTGGGACGATATGAACCCGGCCGCCAAGCTCATGCTCCACGATCGGGGCGTGGATCGGGTTCCGGCCGGCTCACTGGCACCCGACGAGCGCAGGCAGGCCCTCATTTCTTACCGGGTCGGAGACATTCACGTCCCTGCTCTGCCAGAACGAGAGGCGCTCAGCCGTGTGCTCTGCGAATTCGCCGCTGCGATCGCAGAGCGCCGCTCACCGCTCACCGACGGCCGTGCTGGCATACGTGTCTTGGGGCTCCTCGAAGCGGCATCGCGGAGCGCCGACAACGGAGGTACCCGGATTCCGGTAAGAATGGAGGCAGGCAATTGATCAAGGGGCAGCGTTGCCTTGTGACGGGCGGCGCGGGCACTATAGGCTCAACACTCGTCGATCAGCTCGTGGCGGCCGACGCGGCGCAGGTCATCGTCCTTGATGATCTGTCCAGGGGCCACCGCGAGAACCTGACGGGGGCACTCGCGTCCGACCGAGTCCGGTTCGTCGAGGGTGACATCACAGACCGCCAGCTGGTCAGGGACCTCATGGCTGGCATCGACTTGGTGTTCCATCTGGCGTCGATCAGGATCACGCAATGCGCGGCCGAGCCCAGACTGGCCGTCGAGGTCATGTGCGGCGGCACGTTCGAGATCGTCGAGGCCGCGGCAGACGCAGGCGTCAGGAAGGTAGTCGCATCCTCATCGGCGTCGGTCTACGGGCTTGCTGAGGAATTCCCGACGACAGAGCGTCATCACCCCTACAACAATGACACGCTCTACGGGGCGGCCAAGGTATTCAACGAGGGCCTGCTGCGCAGCTTCCACGCAATGCGCGGTCTCGATTATGTGGCGCTCCGGTACTTCAACGTGTATGGACCGCGGATGGATATCCATGGCGCGTATACCGAAGTCCTGATCCGCTGGATGGAGCGGATCGAGGCCGGGCAGCCGCCGCTCATCCTCGGTGACGGGATGCAGACCATGGATTTCGTCTACACGGAGGACATCGCACGGGGGAACCTGCTGGCAGCGGCAAGCGACGTCACGGACGAGGTGTTCAACCTCGGTAGCGGCGCCGAGACCAGCCTGCGTGAGCTCGCGGCCGCGCTGCTGCGCGTGATGGGCGCCGAGCAGAGGCTCGAGTTCGGGCCTCCTCGTCACGTCAACCCCGTGACCAGGCGCCTGGCAGACGTATCGCGAGCGGCCGACAGCCTTGGCTGGAAGGCCGAGGTGGACCTGGAAACAGGCCTGGAACGGCTGGTCTCTTGGTGGCGTGCGCAGCCGAAAGCTGGGGACGCGCAGTGACGATACCCGTCATGCGACCGTGGCTCGGCGACGAGGAGGCGGCGGCAGCCGCCGCCGCGATCGCCTCAGGCTGGATCGCGCAGGGACCGCGTGTAGCCGAATTCGAGGCGGCGTTCGCGGAATCGATCGGAGCGGCCCACGCGGTCGCGCTCTCCTCCTGCACGACGGCGCTGCACTTGACGCTGGTCACGGCGGGGATCGGGCCCGGGGATGAGGTGGTCGTGCCGTCGTTGTCCTTCATCGCCACCGCCAACGCGGTCCGCTATGTCGGCGCGCGGCCCGTCTTCGCCGACGTCGAAGAGGCAACGCAGAACCTCATCCCGCAGACCGTGGCGCCTCACCTGACCGACCGGACCCGTGCGATCATCCTGGTGGACCAGACGGGGGTTCCGGCCGATCTTGACAGCATGCGTGCGCTTTGCGAGCCGAACGGAATCTCGGTAATCGAGGATGCGGCATGCGCGGTCGGCGCGACATACCGCGGTCGGCCGGCCGGAGCAACCGCCGGCGTGGCGGCCTTCTCTTTCCATCCGCGCAAGCTTCTCACCACCGGGGAGGGAGGGATGATCGTCACCCCCGACGGGGAGCTCGCGGCCAGGCTACGAAGACTGCGGGAGCATGGCATGGACGTCGGCGCGGTGCAGCGTCACGCCAGCAAGCAGCCGGTGATCGAGCGCTACCTCGAGACCGGATTCAACTACCGGATGACGGACATTCAGGCGGCGATTGGCCTGGTTCAGCTGGCCAAGGTGGATCGCATGGTGGCCAGGCGGCGGGAGCTCGCTGCGCGCTATCAGCATTTGCTTGCCGATATTCCAGGTCTTGCGATGATCAGGGACCCGGCTCACGGGACGACGAATTACCAGGGATTCTGGATTGTGCTCCCGCCATGGTTCCCCGTATCGAGGAATGAGCTACTCCGGATGCTCGCCGAGTCGGGGGTGTCCGCCCGACGCGGTGTCATGGCGGCACATCTGGAGCCCGCGTATTCCGGCGAGCCCCGTCCGCATCTGCCTGTGACCGAGTGGCTGACGGCAAGATCCGTTACCCTTCCGCTTTTCCATGCTATGACCGAGGAACAGCAGGACCACGTCGTGTCCGTGATCCGCGCCGCCGCGGCCCACGGCGTGCAGCCGTCTCCGCGGCATCAGGCTGTCAGAGATTATTCCAGTGCGATGGGCGATCGTGAGTAATGTCCCGGGATAACCGGCCTGGCCTCGATCCCCGGAGGCTGATCCGGCTGATGAGCGCAGCCGTTGAGCGCTGCTGTCTCGACCTCAACGGGTTTACGATTCTCACCGAGGCGGCCAGCGGGCCTTATGCGGTTACGCCGGTACTCGCCGCGATGGCAGGAGCGAACGTCTGGGCGCTGGCGGGAAACACGCAGTATGCGACGAGTCTCGAACTTGAAGCGACGGTTCTCGATCTGGCGCGACGGGCCGGCGTAGCTGACCGGGTGCAACTAACCGTTGAGAAAACGCCCGAGGTTACAGGCGCGGCGGACATCGTGACGAACAGCGGGCAGGTCCGCCCGATCGACGCGGCCATGGTAGCTCAGATGAAGTCCAGTGCGGTTATCGCGCTCATGTATGAAAGCTGGGAGTATCGGGAGTCTGACGTGGATCTGCAGGCTTGCCGTGCCCGGCACATCCCAGTTGCCGGGACCAACGAATCCCATCCGGCTGTGGATGCCCTCGCATTTGTTGGTGTCATGGCGATCAAGCAGCTGCACGACGCGGGCGTGGCCGTTTACCACAGCCGGATCGTGCTTCTCTGCGATAACGCATTCGCCCCGTTCATTGCGCAGTCATTGCGTGGCGCCGGCGCGGACGTGGCCGAGGCTTCCCGGCTGACCGCTGAGGTGCTGTCCCCTCCATGTGATGCCGTCTTGTTTGCGCAGCGACCGTCCTGCGGCTACCAGTTCAATGCCGCCGATGCCGGGTTGCTCGCGGGACACGCCCCTGACGCGGTCTTCGTCCATTACTGGGGTGACGCCGACTTCCCCGCCCTTGCGGCAGCCGGAATCCTGGTCTGGCCGCCGGCTCCTCCATCCAAGGGACACATGGGCATCTTGCCGTCCGCGGTCGGCCCCGAGCCGGTGGTCCGGCTCCAGGCCGGCGGCCTCAAAGTGGGCGAGCTACTCGCCCGCGGCCTTGGGCGGGCCTGTCCGCAGGCGCGTCCCCTCGTGCAGCTGATATGAGTCCAAAGGGAAAGAGCCGACAGGGTCGTGAGGGCCCGCCGAGATTCTGGGAGACAAATTGAAGAGGATTCTGCTGCTGGGGGTCGGCCCTCAAGCTTTGAGTGCACTCGAGTCACTTGGTGATAGATTTCTCGTGGTCGGGGTGGTGCGTGGTGCCGAGGCCGACGATAAGGTCGCGTCGCAAGCAGATTCACTCAACGTTCCGATGCTGTCAGATGTTAGCCCTCAGGGCATTAAGCAAGCTATCGTGGAAACGCGTCCTGATTGTGTCGTCTCATCTAGTTACGATCGCATTCTGTCGAAGGACATCCTGAACCAATGCAGGTTCGTTAATGTGCATTATGCTCCGTTGCCGCGATATCGGGGCAGGACATTCATTAACTGGGCAATTATCAACGGTGAGACGGAATTTGCCCTGACCGTCCATGTCATGTCGCCCGAAGTCGACGCCGGGAATATACTTTGCCAGAGAACGATAACGATAGGCCCGCACGACACCGCTTGGCAGGTACTGTCAGCACTGAACGAAATTCAGCGCGAGGTTCTCGGGGACACGGTTCTGCAATATCTCAATGGGTATCAGGGCGTACCTCAGGACGAGTCGGCGACCAGTTATGCGTGTGCGCGGGTCCCTGCGGACGGTGAGATCGACTGGTCCAAGCCTACGGACCGCATCTACGCCCTCGTGCGAGCGCTTTCACCACCTTGGCCCGGGGCACACACGTACCTGGACATGCGCCGCATAACTGTCGTAAGGGCGATCCCTGTGTGTGATGCACCATCCTACGTCGGCCGTGTCCCCGGACGGGTAGTCGGACGATCAAGAACTGATGGCCATGCGGATGTGCTCACAAGTGACGGCGTCCTAAGGATCTACGAAGTGACCGTCGACGAGGGTCCGGTGGTTGCAGCGTCAACCGTCATTACGTCGACTCGGCAGACTCTGGGCTTGCGCACCGCGGATCTGCTCGCGCGAGTCGCAGACCTTGAGAACCGCCTTGCGGCAGTCCAACGTGACGATGGAAGGCGGGACTAGAAAAGCGTGACGGTGGATATTGTTGCAGGCTACACGGTCCGGGCCTACGCGCCCGGCTACGCCGCGGCGTGGGACGACCTGGTCTCCCGGTCGTGCAATGGCACGTTCATGCATGCCTGGCGCTTCATCTCCTATCACGGCGACCGTTTCCGGGACCGCTCGCTGCTAATCGAGGATCGCCGCGCGCGGGTGGTGGGGGTCTTCCCGGCGGCGGAAGATCCCCACGATCCAGGGACGGTGGTCAGCCATCCTGGCCTGACTTACGGCGGGGTCGTGCATGACCGCTCGGTCCGCGGTGCGCCCGTGCTCGACGCCTTGGAGGGTATCGCCGCACACTACCGTGAGCTCGGCTACGGGCGGCTGCGCTACAAGGCCATACCGGCGATCTACCACTCGGCGCCCGCCGAGGATGACCTCTACGCTCTGTTCCGGCTCGGCGCCCGCCGCTACCGGTCCGACCTGTCGGTCGCGGTCGATCTGGCCAACCGCGGGCCGGTGGATGAGCGACGGCGCCGCTCGCGCCGCCGGGCCGAAGCGGCGGGCGTGCGCACCGAGGAGAACTGGGAGGAGGCCGCGGCCTTCTGGCGGATCCTCGAAGGGAACTTGAGCCGCCGCCACGACACGTCGCCCGTGCACTCGCTAGAGGAAATCCAGCTGCTCCATGATCGTTTTCCCGACCAGGTCATTCTGATAGTTGCGAAGCTCGAAGAGGTGCCGGTTGCGGGGACCGTGGTGTTCGCGGCGGGCCCTGTCCTGCACATGCAGTACAGCGCAACGACCGAGGACGGCCGGGCTGCCTGCGCCTCCGACTTGGTCATGGAGCATGCGATCGACCTCGCGGGCCGCCGCGGCTGCCGGTACTGGGACTTCGGGACGTGCACATTGGACGCGGGGCGAAGCCTGGGGCAGGAACTTTACCAGTTCAAGGCATCCTTCGGGGGTGGCGGGATCGTTTACGACCACTACGAGCTAGACCTTCGGTAATCACTGGCTGGCTTCCCGGAGCCTGCTTGCCGCCACCTCCGGCAGGACGTCGTTGGACCAAACTCCCGCCGCTGACTCGGCACCCGCCACGAACTTGAGCTTTTCCCGTGCTCGCCGAACCGGGAGGACCTGCAGATGCAGGGCAAACCCCAACACCAGAGACTTAAGGGTTTTAGGGTCGTGACCAGGGCACCGGCAAAGTCGTTTAGCAGTTCATGATCGTTCACACGTGGCGGCTGGGCCGCCGGGCGTGGGTAGCGCAGGCGGCCGCGGGCTAGCGTGGCCGACGCGGGGACGGCGAACTCCACCTATGCGACAGCGCCGAGCACGGCGGCATGGACAAGGCGCTGGCGCGCCTGCTCGACCCCGGTGGCGCGGACGGCCTGGAATCCTGCCGCTGCGGCACCGGTGACGTTCGCCGCGTTGTCGTCGAGGAACAGCACCCGCCCGGCTGGCACCCCCAGCAGGTCCGCGACGTGCGCGAAGGCTGCGATGTCGGGCTTGAGCAGGCCCAGCTCGAAGGACAGGAACCGGTGGTCGAACAGGCCCGTCAGCGGCCATCCGGCGATGTGATCATGCCAGTGCAGCGCGTTGGTGTTGCTGAAGCAGCCCGTGGCGGCGCTTGCCCGGGTCTGGGCAACCAGCTCTGCGGCCCCGGGCAGCGGCCCGGCTGGCCAGTCCCGGAAGGCGTCGAGGAACGCGGCTGCGCTGAGGTCAAGCTGCCAGTCAGCGACCACTCCGGCGGCGAACTCGGCCTCGGAGCAGCCGCCGCTTTCGAAGCGGCGGACCCAGCGGCACGTCAGCCAGCGCCGCCACAGCTCTTCCTCGCTGTCGATGCCGGTGAGTTCCAGCATGGCGGGCACGCCGTTTAGCTCGATGAGTACGCCGCCGAGATCGAACAGCACCAGATCAACGGGCTCAGCCACACTTCGAGCCTATCGGGCGGCCGGCGAATGCCCCGGGCGGAGACCCGGGCCCTGCAGAGCCGTTTAGCAGTTCATGATCGCCTGGAGGGGCCGGATGGCGGGCGACGGACCTGGCGATTTGATCACGGAGGGGCTCCTGGTAGGCGTTTGGGTGTCTAGTCCACGCCAGCGTCAGGAGCCCCTTGGTGCGTTCTTATCTGCCTGCCGTCGTTGATGCAAGCCGGGCTGCGGAGTTCCCGGTCGCCGGAACTTCTGCGGGGACGGTCGCGATCCGGGCCGCTGGCCTGCGGGTTCGCGGCGGAACGGTGACCGTCGGGGACGCCGTGCCGTTGCCGGGGGAACTGGCGGTGTTCTGCCGCCCGGTGGTGACCGCGCCGGCGGCGGTCCGCCGGGACGGGACGGTGCTGGCGGACGGCTGGCTGCCGGACCTGGTGCGGCTGGGCGAACTGGAGCGCCATCTCGGCGACGGCGTGATCGAGGCGGCCGTGGACGAGGCGATCGCAGCGGGGCGGCTGAGGCCGCGGCAGCGGCGGCGGATCATGTCCTGCCCGCTGGTCATCCGGCTGATGCTCGCAATGACGCTGATGCCGGACGCGTCGTACTGCGAGGCGCTGCGCAGGGTCGCTGGGCTGCTCGCGGACATCCCGTTCACCCGGGAATGGCATGTCCCGACGGAGAAAGTGATCACGGACTGGCTGCTGGTCCCCGCGGGCGTAATGGAAGGCATCTTCTGGCACGCCGCCGGACCGCTCATCTCCGATGGCGAGCCGTCGGCGGTGCTGCTGGCCGGCATGATGGTGCTCGCCGCGGACGGGATGCTGGTGAACCTGGCGGACACCGCTGCGAACCGGGCCATGTTCGGCTCGGCCGGGACGGCGGACGATTCGGCGCCATTCCCGCAGCTGCGGGTGGTCGCGCTGACCGCCCGCGCGGGCCGCGCGATGCTAGGCGCGATCCTCGGCGGCAGCGGCGCCGGGGAGCAGACCCTGTTGAAGCGGCTCGTGCGCCGCCGCCCGGACCTGTTCGCTGGCCGCGTCACCTGCTTTGATCGCAACTTTCCCGGCCATGAGCTGATCACGGCGATCCTGGACGCGGGCGGGCACGTCATTGCCCGCGTGAAAGAGGGCATCAGCCTGGGCTTCGAAGATGGCGAGGATCGCGGCTGGCTGCCCGACGGGTCCCGCATGAGCTGGCTGAACGCCCCGTCCGGGAAGCGGGAAGACCGGCTCCCGGTCCGGGTGACCGAGCACAACGCCATCCTGCCCTCCGGCGACGGCACGGAAGAGGCCTCCCAGACCTGCACCGTCATCACCACCCTCCTCAACCACCAGGCCGCGCCCGCGGGCGCCGTCCGGGAAACGTACCTGACCAGGTGGAGCGCGTCGGAAACCACGTTCGGGGAGGACAAGACCACGATCACCGGCGCCGGGAACCGCACCAGCGGCCCCGTGCTGCGGTCGGGATCCCCGCGCCTGGTCATCCAGGAAGCCTGGGCCTGGCTGACCGCCACCCAGCTGGTGCGCGCCAGCGCCGCCGCCGCGCTCCGCAGCCAAGCCGCGCGCGCCCGCGCCCTGCGCAGGAAAGACGCCGCCCCGGTGACCGCGGATGAGGAATCCTTCACCGCCGTCGTCCGCCACGCTGTCCGGTCGATGACATCCACCCAGGTCACGGCGTCATCGTCGCTGGACGCACTCACCGCCGCGGCAGATGCCGCCGCCCGCGCCGCCCTGCACACCCTCAACCTCCCCGGACGCGAGCGCCGCTCCAGGCGTGCGCAGAAAGCCCGCCCGAAATTCCCGCACGCCACCGCCGCCAAGACGACCGTCACCGGGAAACCCCAGGTCACCGTGTTCGCCCCCGGATTCTCCTAACCCCGGGCAGGACCGGAACCTGCCAGGAAGGAGGAAGCCGTCCCGCCCGCCGGGGCCGCGGACCGTGGAACCGCGCGCCACCCCCGCCGCGACACGCGGGCAGAAACCATGCCCGCACACAACCCCGAAACGGACTTAAGCACAGACACAGAACACGATTACCCCAACATCCCGGGAAGTCCGAAACATCTAAAGTCCGCGGTGTTGAGGGCAAACCCGGCACGAGCGTACGGCCAATGAGCGGCTCGGGGGACGAACGCGATCCAGTGCTCGTTGCGCGCAGCCTCCGGCGACCCGGTTTCCGCTTCCGCCACGGGATCGAGGCTAGCCGATACGGGCCGGATCGCTGCGTGATTCACAACTGGGGCCGATTCGCCGTATCACGGCCATCCCGCGTGTGCTCATGTGCTCACATGGGCTGTCGAACGGGAAAGGTAGTAACGCATGCGCGTGGCGATCAACCTCCTGACAGACCATCCCGAGCACCCAACGGGCGCTCACTGGGGGTTTACCCGGACAATCCCGGAGATTGCCAAGCGGCTCGAATCCGGCGAAGAGCTTTACCTGCTAGTGAGTCCGGCCTCACGGCATCTTCATCAGAGTTATGGGCCGAACGTCTTCTATATCACCTATCCGTGGTCGAACGAGCGGCGCAATCTGCGCACGCTTTCCGAACATCTCTATTCACCGCTGCGCCTGCCCTTGAGCCGCATCGATGTCTTTAACACCCTGATGGCGCCAGTGGTGAACAGGCCATGGTCACTGGTGCTGCACATGAAGACCATGCACGCCTTTACCGCCCCCGAATCGCTTACCCCGCTGGCTCGTGCTTACCGCCAGTGGAACTATCCGCGCTCCACCCGGGCCGCAGAGGCGATCATCATCAATTCCGAAAGCTTGCGCTCCGAAATTGAGAAGTATCTCGACGTCGATGTGCGCAAGCTCAAGCTGATCTACGAGGCGGTCGACCACGACCTGTTCAAACCAGGCGACGGCGGAGCAGCTCGCGCCCGGATCGCCTCCTACGGGATCACGAAGCCGTTCGTACTGTTTGTGTCGTCGCTGTGGAAATACAAGAATTGTGACGGGTTGCTGCGGGCGTGGGCGTTGGCCCGGTGGGAGCTCGGGGACCGTCAGCTGGCGATCGTAGGCGCCCCGCGGGACGAGAATTACGTCGCCGGGCTGCACTCGCTTGCCGATGAGCTCGGGATCACGGGAGACCTGGTATTCGTCGGAGGGGTTCCGCTCGAGGAGACCGTCCACTTCTACCGGGCGGCCGACGCGTTCGTGTATCCGTCGTTCAACGAGTCCTTCGGGCTTCCCATTCTTGAGGCCATGGCGTGCGGCTGCCCGGTCGTGACCTCGGACGCTACCTCCATGCCGGAAATCGCCGGCGGAGCAGCGGTCTTGTCCGATCCCAGGGATCCGGCATCCATCGCCCGCGGTATCGCCGACGCTGTAGGGCCGCGGAAAGTCCGCCTCCGCGACGAGGGGCTCCGCCGAGCGGGCGAGTTCACGTGGGCGGCAACAGCCGCCGCGACTCTCGACGTGTATCGCGAGGTAGCCGACCGCCGGCGCCATCGGCGGAACCGAAGCTAGCGGGCCATCAGGAACGACAGCAACTGGGGGCCGATGACGTCTGCGTCGAAGTGGCAGCGGAATCGCTCGCGCGCGGCCCGGGCTGTCTTCAATCGCCCCGGCTCGGAGTCGAGCAGGCTGATCAGAGTGGCCGCAGCTTTCGCTGGGTCATCGAGGGGCCAGAATAGCGCCTCGACGCCGTCGTCGCAGAGCTCGGAGACGCCTCCCACCTCACCCGCAACGACCGGTAGGCCGGCCGCCATCGCCTCAATGATCGCGAGTGGCAGCGATTCGGAGTATGAGGCGTGGACGTAGGCCCTGTAGCCAGGCAGGAGGTCGCGGACGTCGGGCCTGAAACCACGGAGGTTTACCTGCTCGGCCAAGCCGAGGGAACGAGTCTGCCGCAAAAGATCTTTCCGGCACGGCCCCTCGCCGAACACATCGAGGGTGAGGACTCTCCCGGCCCGCTTAGCCTCTGCCATGACCTCCAGCAGGAAACGGTGATTCTTGACGAGTTCAAGACTACCGATAGTGACCATATCCCCGAGCGGCTCCTGGTGGAGCTCGACGTGCCGTGCTGCCACGAAGTTGCCGAGGACAGCAGAGGGAACCGCTCCGGCCTCCGGGAGCCAAGTCATAAGCGCATCCCGCCCCCAGGCAGACACGTACACAAGGCGATCGACTTGCGGGATGACCTCTCGTTCATCCTTCCGGATCGCGCGGAACGTTCTCCCGTCGCGCCTGATCTGCCCTTTATCGACCCATTCGTCGGCCTGCGAGACCCGGAAGTGAACTGCCATAGCCACACGCTGATGCGGCCCCCGTCGTGCCTCCAGTGCCGCCCGGGCGGCCGGCGGATCCTGGGCGTAGATGACGCATTCGCCGACTTCGGAAAGGCATCGACGCAGCGCGTGGCGAAGGAATACCTCGTGCCAGTGCCGATACCAGACGACGTTAGCGGGTCCGCTGCATCGCTCAAGTACAAGGCGGCGGAAGCCGAAAACGGGCACGGTGAGGACTTTGCCCCACGAGAACGGTGTGACGAGGGTGGTGACCCTACCGCACCCCTCCAGATAGCGGCGAAGCTGGCGGACGTACGTCTGAACCCCCGTTACGCCTTGCTCCCGGAGGCTGGTAGCGATTACCAGTGGCACCGGAGCCTGGTCTTCGAATCGTCCGCCGCTCGAATGGGACAATCCGTTGTCATCATCTTTCACTCCATCTAGAGCGCTCGCATCATGCGTCTGATACGCCGCTGGTCGCCGAGCTTGCGTCCCTGATCGACAGCATGTTGGCTACGGCTGCGGGCTGGGCTGCGCGACCCCGGGTCCCATGAGCTACGAGACGCCCGAGCCCGCCGCCGACCAGGCTGTGAGACCTAAGACTTCACGGGGCACCCGTTCGAGAAGAATCAACTTCGACGAGAGTTGAGATGACAGCGTGCGAATCGCGGCATCCTCTGCCTTGTCGCCACGAAGGATCAAGGTATCCGTGTCGGTAGGCTTAAGTTCGAGCGCAGTCGCCAGACTGAATTCACCTAGGCTAACAAATAGTCGACGATCAACGTCAGAATCGTCAGAAGATATGAATTGGTAGACAACGACACCATCGACGTCGAGTTCTCTTACACGAGCATCCAGCCGTGTCCCGCCCGCTTTAATGGCCGCCTCCCAGGCGACGGCAGCAGCGTCAGCGCCCTCGATGACTGGCACGCGTTCAGGCTCCACAGCCATGTTCGTTGACCGAGCGCGGAAGATGCGAAAGCCAAGCTGTGGACCAGTGAATGTGCCGTCTTGGAGCTGCTGCGCGGCGCGTCGAAGGCGGTCGGCGGCCAGGTCGAAGAAGGTTCCGTATCCAGCCGCAAACACTCTACTCGAGGCTTTTAGCGTAACTTTCGGCGGCTCTGGTGCTTGCACGAGAAGCCAGCGTCGAACCTTGCTATCCGCCTGGTTCTGCTTCCAGACCGCATGGCCTGTTGAACCCGATCCGGCAAAGGCGTCAATAATAAGGTCGCCTTCACCGGTAATAAGGTTAATCATTCTTCCCAGAACATCAATGTTCTTGGGATAGTCGAAAACCTCTCGCCCCATCAGATCATTGAAAGTTTTCGTGGCGACGCGGCGATCCTGATAGAATACTGAACCCGGAGCCCACTCTTCGTGCTCATGAAGATAAGATTTGACCCTCAGGCCTTGGTCGGCCTGTTCCGGACCGGGACTTTGAAGGTCTTCGCAAAAGTAGGCACCCCGCTCATCAACAGAGCTAAAATGTTCGTGCGCCTTCGAGGGGTGTTCCTCCGGAAGCGAGTCATACCACTTCAGCAATTCCTGGCCGATAGTGTCAAAATCCTTGCCATACTTACCTCGCAGCTCCTCGATCTTTCCGTAGGTTTCGTCAAGACCGGATTTCCTGACGCGCCATCGAATGTCCTTATCTTTGAGGAACTGCAAGTCGCGAGCATACAAGATCATA